>JAAUXT010030427.1_pt1 | contig 19862 bp, 17 predicted proteins | sample 7278171 | NCBI WGS metagenome assembly JAAUXT01 (sample SAMN14350112, study PRJNA611818) | marine sediment metagenome | isolation source: surface marine sediment (1.8m) | place: French Polynesia: Moorea | collected 2018-08 | reverse complement strand
ATTTTGTTTTACATCTCTGCTACGGATTTCTTCATCTATGGCTTGAGCAACAAGTGACCTGACAGTCATTTCATTTACCCATGATGAGTTGGCCAGCCCATGTTAAGTTACTAGGGGGGTGGGGGGTAACTCAATATGGAAATGTTGAGTTACATGTTGAGTTACTACCTACCCACCCCTGGTAACTTAATATGGGCTGGCTGGCTGGCTAACTCAATATGGAAATTTTCAAAATTTTCTGAATGGCCAAAATATCTTTCGCGTGAACGGCGTAAGACTGCTCGCTTTTTAGGCGATAGCCTTCTTGTTGTAGATATGCTCGTATTGTATCTAGCTGGTTTGATGTGTATTTTTGGTTGTGTGGCTGTCAGTGAGGAGGAGTATTTTGAAAGGAACAACATCACTACAGAGCCTTTACCAGCAAAACAGATTCTAATACAGAACAACCCAATTATGGCAACTCAGAATTGGCCATTTTTTAGCCACCTTGCCCTGTTTGCCAACTTTGCAGTCTTTTTTCATTGGGTACTGTATTGCTCAGGTACTTGTCTTGCATGTAACTTGCTCAGTTTGTTAATTTTCATTGCACAAAATTTTTGAAGTGAGAAAATATGCCATCTCTGCAAAACACCCAAGACTCGGGGACTTAAATTTTCCGCTTCGTACCTCCGCACACTTTGGCTGGCTCCCAGTCGAGCGCGGTATGTTCCCAATGTTCTTTCGTGTTGATGGTGGGAATATGTGAGTTTAATGGCCGGTACTCGCTCGCCATGCCAAGATAGAAACAATTCGTTTGCTGTCCGGTTGCGTTGCGTGTTGAATGGGCTGATAATGGTTGAAATCCTGATCAGAATTATTGAGAGGAAAGATCTCGTGTCCAGGATCGGGGCGTTGTTTTCGCGTTCTGCAGTGTCCACCCTCTGGGTCGCTCTACCTGTGACGTACGGATTCTGCGAAGCTTGTGGATCACTGCTCCGCTTAGTCTATGAAGTTTTTGACTGACGAACTTTGCGTCAATGGACTGGAGTCCATTTGCAGTTGATTGACCCACCTTTGTTTCCCTTTGTCACCCGAACCACGTGCAATTCAACAGAGATTTTATGCCTCCTGAAACTATCACCTGTTCGGTCCCTTTGTGTCGAGTGTCAGTTTGAATTTTGAAAGGCTCCCTGTTTTATCCAGTGCTGCCACATAAAAATTAAATCAATATTTGATCTGTCGTTTGGTGTTCGGATTTCTGGCGACTGGATTTCGTCGCAAAATTAGCATTTCACTTTCACTCCGCAAACTGTTGAGGAAGCGACCGTTTTGTGTGCGCGTTGCGGAATTAAACAACAACAACGAAGCAGCAAACAACAACAACAACAACAGAGACCAAAAACTTTCCACAGGAGTCAAATCGACTGGTTGTAGATTGGTTGAAACGAGTACACGTACAACACACAGCACTTCAAACTCCTGTTCCCAGATTTTCTTCGCGTGTGTACGCACGTGTTGACTGTGATGCTTTGCGAAATACTCGAATCTTGCCAAATGGAAATTCGGTGTCGGCCAAAGAGTGTCCTTTTTGTTGTGATTTCTGTCTGGTGCTCGAACAGAAACAAAAGTTTCCCATGCTGCACGTACTCACCTACCTATGATTGTGCCAATGTTGACAGAAATGCACAGGTAAGCAAAATCTGACAAGCAAAACGTTGCTCTGCGGGAAATCTGAAGCTTGGTCAGACGAAAAGTGTGAAGAAGGTCAGAGTTCAGTGGTCAGTTTGCCGGCTGTGCTGCTGCAGGTCTACGATCTTTCAGACCCACGATCTTGGCAGAGATTTTCTTGCGCGCACGTTGTGCACCACTGCCGCTTTTTGTTCCGGTTGCAGCTGCGTTGGACGATGTTCTACCTGCCAGTAAGTTGTCTCTGTTTTCAGGCATGATATGCCTTTCTTGGACCCCGTTGCATCTGTCCCTTTCGAAAACATTCGAAGATCGAACTGTTGTGTGTTTGTGCAGTGGCTGTGGTTCAGTACTCGCATGTCTCTTGTTTGGGACGTTCGTTGAAAATGTGCGGTCTTCCGACAGTGAGACACGCAGTTCTTAGTTCAGAAGCCTCAGCAGAATATGTTTCGCACATGAAGGTCAGATGACCTGTTGAACCGTGGTGTTACCTGCTTGTCAATGTCCAGGGCCACAAAAAAGAATACCTGCGAACACTCGGTGACAACCATTATGTTGTACGTCGGTGATTAATGGTGCTACATGTGCGAGGTAGCCATGTGGTCATCTTGTGTGACTTGACACTGATAAACAGGGATTATGGCTGTGAGTTTGTGGCCCGATTTGTCCAGTCCGTGTGGAAAATTTTCTCCCGCTGACCGGTTGTTTGACAATTATGTTTTGGGGGTCAGACACATGCTAGACCACCCTTCCCGGAACATTTTCTGCAAGACACCGCCAACCCCTCAGTTGCACAAATCTGCTGACGCAAGACCACCACCCTGTGGAGCAATAATTTTCTAAAACTTCGTTTTTTTTCCCTTTCTGGCCTCAAATTTTTTTGTATCAGAATTTCGGGTTTGGAGATCCTCCCGTACCCATAAAATTTTCGAAATTTGGCCCAAAAAAAAGAATTGAGACCCTTAGAAGGAAGGTGAGAGTAAACCGTCCTCCTCGCGGCTTAGATGTCAGAAGCTCGCGGCTTGGATGTCAGAAAGGAAAGATATCTGTCTTTGAACATGAGGGGCATGTTGCCGGCTCGGCGAGTGTCCACACAGCCAAGTATTCTTGTTCGCCCTCGCACTTTTTGTGCCAATCAGTTACTTGTCCAGAAAGCGCGGCACCACGCCTTGCAGTCCTCTTTTTTTCGCGTGGAGGAAAATGGTCTGGAGCTGTAGCTTCTTTATTGACGATAAAATTGACAGTTCTTTCGTCCATTCATAACCCGCTCACTCGAACACACATTTTGATCATTACAACAACTGGTTTGTGGGCACTTTTGGTTGTGCGGCAGGACAACGTCCGAGGCATCACAAAAACAAGGGCATCAGAGGTTTGAGGTGGGGGGGGGGGGGGTTCGCACGGCTTGGGAGGCGGGTTTTGCCAGGGTTGATGGAGTCGAGGGTGACACATTGCGTTCGGGAACAATGCCAGGGAACAGGTGTTGGGAGAAAGCAGACTGTTGTCACTGCAGCTCTCTCAACATTCCTGGCACATGCTACAATACAATCGAGGTCAGAACAATGGGAAGCAAACACTGGTGTTCAGTGCTGGTTGTCAAATAAGAAATGCGATGCGCTTCAAATCAGGGTCTTTTCACAACAATCCAGCTGGGCTGTATTACCAGTTGTTGTCCAAATTGATTTCGTGCCCAAAACTTTATGCAAAGTGCGTACTCTCCAAGATGACACTGACTCTGCCTTTTGTGTTGGAGTCTTGTCAAATCCAGTCTGGTTTGTTTGGTATGCAGAGGCAGCAATCAAAAGATTGTGTGGGCCACAGGAGATTTCCAATGATCATCGTTGGCAGAACGCGCAGCGCCTTTTCGGTAAATGGGGAAGGGTCGACACTGTTTGTTCTGGGTGAACGGGCTTCCTCATTATTTGAGCATCAGAGTGAGTCCACGTGTCCATTGAGCGCGACAGAAAGGCCTTCCACCCAATTGATTAGCGCGTCGCAGTTGCGTTCGTGCAAACGTATTGAACATGGCTTGGACGGCGGAGACACCCCACCTGCGTGGGAAAGTGTTTTGCCCCAGACCAGGTGACGGTTCGGCTCATTCGAGCGCCCCTTTGCTTTGTTGATCAGTGCAACTCACATTTAGGTGCGTCCAGGGAAGTACGGGTGGCCGTGTGGCCAGTCAGAAGGTGATGAGCACAAGCCAAGTTTGAAACGAGCATCTCCAGAAGAACTGCGCAATGTTACGCGTGGAAAGGACTTCAACTCTGGCTTTTCGTGGTCCATCTATTGTTCGTGGTCAGGCTGTCACATGGTGTTCAAATTCCCCATCCGGATCTTGTCGACTCACAGGTGCAAGGCTTTGCGCTTTTGAAATTTCCCTTGCCTCACTTGTTCACTTTGGTCTCTTTATTTCTGTAGGGTCATTATGGGTACACGATCGGAGCAGCGCTGAAAGTGGAATCGCCGGGATTGTACGGACTGCACAACCATCATGTGATCACGCCGGCTGTGCTGCCCCCAACAGCCTCCACCTCCTCCTCCGCCAACTCCAGTGATGACGCTGATTTCGTGCGCGGCACGGCCGCCGCCGACGCACCACACCTGCGCAACGGCGTCCCAGCCGAGCTAGCCGCGGCCAGCGCCGACGCCTCCGTTTCTGCCGCCGAGCCCTCCAGTACCAGCAGGGCGCACAGGTGCATAAATGGCCACATGGCGGACAGTAGTAGCTATGACAATCACCCTGTCGACCTGTCACGTGGCGCCACCAAGCAGCACCACCCGAATGGGGACCTCTCACGCAGCGCTGGCCGTCACCCCGGCAAAGGCGTCGCCGCGCACCTCCGTGGTGGGATCCACCACTCCCTGTCCACCACCGCCGCGATAAAGCGAGAACAGTTTCATCACAATGAACACTCGGACCGTGTCATTGGCGGCTACCCGCCCCACAATCACAATGGAGTGCCTTCAGGACTCGACCGCATCCTTCCAGGTAGGACGGTGCCCTGTGAGTACATTCGTTTTCTATCGGTTCAGTGTCGTTTGAACTTCGGAAAAAAGTTTCAGGTCCTTTGCGGCTGCAGCATCTTTTAAATATGCACACGTTGTGTCCAAATTAGATTACGTGATGTGGAGAAAATTACGGGAATGCTTCAAAGACGTCAGCAGAATTTGGTAGTGACCTGTTTCTTGGCAAATTATAATTTCGTGGTTTGTAAATGTGGGTTCGTATTTTTGCGGTTGCTCGCACTCATTTGTAATTGTGGCTGTCGTCGATAAAGCTAAGGTGAGTGATGCGTTGGGTCTGGCGGTTGGCGGGATGCGGTTGAGGAATGCCAAGATTGAGGGCAGCGCGCTGCTGCTGCGGCTGCAATCTGCTGCAGGTGGTATCGGCGCGGATCAGGGTCAGAGATCAGAACCACCGAGATGCGCGATTCGAAGTCCAGGCGGGTTCAGGGGGTCACCCGGAAGGTGCAGGTAGAGTAATGAGTTCCGCAACTGGATCCTCCGCTATCCAAAAATGCGAGCTAAAAGTAGCTAATAGGGTCAAGGTAGGGATTAAGTTCACTGCTGCGAATCTCCAATAAATTTTGGTGGTGGCTGCAGTGTGCCAAGGGAGCTGAAGATCAGTGCGAGACGGGGCACTCACTGGTTGTGTGCGGCCAGATTTTGGTCGCAAAACAAATTCAACATTCTCTTGAGGGAAAAAATGCGTCAAGGTGAAAAGTGATTTGCGTGCCAGTTGTCTGCACCTTCATCCTTTGTTTTGCCCACTGGTTGACGAGTCTGTTGCGGTTTTGTTGCACGGTCGTGGTGCAGGTGATGAACCTGTGCGCGTTGATGAGTTGAGCACACGCAGTGCTCGATCCTTCCGCGCGTAGCAGCACTGAGCTAAATATAAACTGAAAGCGTCTGCGTCAAACTGTCGGTTCCAGTCTGTGGTTCAGGTGATTTGGAGATAGAATCTGAGAAACGCGACTCATATGCTTCCACAAAGATACAAAAATTTGTTTTTACAAAGTTTCAATCCCCCAAAATTCTGCAAATGTCAGACAAAAGTTGAGATGTTTTGAACTCAACAGCTGAAGCGAATTCGCTTTCGAGGGTTAAACGGATAAGGAGCTCTCAAGTTGATTCGCTTGAACAGAGGTGTTTCCGTATGGTTTGAGCAAAACAAAGTGAAACAATGACACATGCGGTGGATAATGTTAAGTGTGTGAAATACAATACGATTATGTGATATGATGAAGAGAGATAAAAGCTTCTCTATCGATCGGATGCTTTATAACTAATGGCACCTGTTAAGTGTCCCAGCATTCAAAGAGGAAGCAGCCAGTCTCCATTGTTCCGCTCACACAATCCTGTGTCTGAAGTCCAGTCTTGTTGTCGTCCCTCAGATTGGGCTTCAAACACTTCTGTGCAGCGAAACGGCCTCCACTCCCTGTTGTGCACAATGTGAAATTTGGCAAAAGTTGACGAGCAAGTCTCTCGTACCTGTGATGTCTGTGTGAAGACGAACGCTGGTGCTCCCGAGTCGCTGTTCAACTCTAATTGAAGCGGGGGTCATCAAATTAATTGGGAAACGGGTTTCTCTCTCGGTGCCAGTTCAAAAGTTCCCGAAGACGACAAAGGTCCGCATCCGCGTCGATGATTGACGGGCGACATGTGACATGTACTCCCACACATTTGTGTTTTTGTTCATTTTGAGCAAAAAGATGGAGGATATTGATTGCTGCTGCGAGGATTTTTTTTTTCTTTGCCATAAATCTGTGCATGTGTCGTATGTGCAAACCTGTGAAATGAAATGTGAGGAGCTCGTATTTTCGAAACTCCCAGGATTCGGTGTAAAATTGTGAAGGCGAATGGCTGTGAAAATGCAGCTCCATGAATCTCGAGTGTTTAATCAGGATCGTGTGTCATCTTTTCTTCTTCTGTCGTTGTTGTCCTCGTCAAATTATCCTCTTCCTGACGGCTCTCATTTCTGTTGCTTTACTGAATTATTCACACAGGTAAATATCATTGCCGAGTGGTGAATTCATTCCAAATCGTGCAGCGCTTGAACCTGGTTGCAGGCTTGTCGATCACCGTCTTCGCTGCGGACGCTTCTGTCTTGACAGGACTGTTGTTGTTGTTGTGTCTGAGGCATGCCTTTAAACTCCCAATCCCCATCAACATCTCACATGTAATTCAACATGCAGCCTTCACTACACATAAGCTGCCTCAGACACCCCTTTGTGAAACTGCTTCTGGTTTCCTGTGAACCTTGTTCTTTTTCTGTTGTATCTTTAATACTGCAAGCGTATGCTTTTATATTCCTGATCCCCATCAACATCTCCTGTGTATTTCAACACACAACCTTCACTACACACATCAGGCTCCCTGGACATCTTTTCTCAACATAACAATAGTTTAACCTGTAAGCCTCAGGGGCTATTAATCAGTAACCTTCTTTCTCTAGGCAAAATTTTTGGCAGCTGAAAAGTAGAAAAAGTTATCAATTAACAAACTTTTATTACATGATTTTTTCCCCATCATAGTATAACAAGAAGAAGCCAAAATAATGATGAAACTCCTGAAGACAAACTTTTACCAAAAAGTCCCATTGACAAGGTAAAGTAGAGTCAAACATCTGCCTTGAAAAAAAATATCCCATTGTGTCTATCTTTGAAACTCATTCTCGAATCGGGCAAAAGCTTGGGGCGGAAACACTTGCTTTTGGTCAAGCAGACCGCGAAAGACATTTTTCATCAATTTGCCCACTCGGTGAATTTCAGGGCAGCCTTTCCGAGAGAAGAATTCGATTTTCTCTCATGTAAGTTTGCATGCAGACATTAAAAGCAAGCGATTGAAGTGTGTCTACCCTGAGATTTCTTCACCAAGGTGTCTGCCATACACAGAGATTTATTCTTGTGAAAGCGAAGAGAGCGAGAGAGAGGGGGGATTTCTTCCTTGCGCCTTCCGCATCAGTTGAGAGCTATCGGAAAAGTCTCCAAACACATGTTCCTGCAGTGCAAATAGACTGTCATAATGCAGGAATTGATCAGTGCCTCTGTTAAATCCTTTGAAACACCATTAATATCCAATGCTGCTGTGGACATTTGTTCAATGCCTATGACCGGGCCTCTTTGTTCCCACCAGCTTGTGCGACCTGCAGGATGCTGCAGGCCCCGTAACAGGCATCACGCCTGCAGAATTACAGGCGTGGGAAATTTCTCTTGTCCACAGGTGTGCACATATAATTAATATCAAACAAAACAGAGATAGCATCCAGAAGGTTTAAAGGTCTCTGCGGCCTATGCTAATTATATAAATTTGGCGGCGGGTATCGACTGGTGGAGCGGGAATCCGGGCGCAGATTTGCGTGTAGTTGTGGACGGGAGTAGGATGTGTGTAGGACGGAGGAGATAGTCTCCCGCGCTGCGCGCCACCGGCACGATGGCCTTCCCCGCCGCGCGCCGACACTTCCGTCACTTCAGCGCCGCCGCCGCCGCACACTCCGCCGCCGACTTCGCTTTCCACGATTTCGCGGCGCACTTCTTTGCTGGTAATGCTTCAGTTTGTACGAGTATTGCTTGAATTGTTGAGAAATGATCGTGAGGTTGTCAAGTCCGTTTGAGGATAGTAACATTTCAATTGTGTGCTCAACCTGACTGTGATGTGCCGAGGACAGTCTTCGTTGGTGTGCAGTGGAGGGGGGGTGCGGCAAATACACTTTCGTGGTGGCAATAAATTGTTCCTTTTTCGTCTCTTAGAATGTGAAACTGCGGGGAAACACCACAACTTTTGTGGGTGGCCAAAATAATTCCCTGATCATTTGTGTGTAATTTGAAGCGCACAACTGCCTTGGGCAGCCACAGTTACCAACAGTGCTGCTCTGTTTTTGTGTGGACACAAGAAATCCAGTCCGAAAATTTCAAAATTATGTTACAAATTGATACTGAACCATGTTGAACCGGTCCTTTAAACCTGTTCCTAATGTTTTGGTTCCAGGGAGTCCCACCCTAAAATGTCCCAATATTTTGGAGCAAGTCCGAATTTTGAACCCAAAATTTTTTTGGAGCAATTAGTAATTTTTTCTTGTTCAATTCAAGACCCTCAAGCTTTTGGCATCGGAATTCCCCCCCCTCCCCAAAATCCACCAAAATTTGGTTTTGAAAATATTATCGAACGTCAACCAGTGGTTACGCGCTGGAATGTGTTACGTCTCGTTCAAAAGCATGTCATCCTCCCGGACTTTTCGCCTGGGATTTTTCACTCCGGCGAAGTCGCGGGCTCTGTGCAATCGCGATGGTGGTATTTTGTATGAGTGAAGCAACTGCTGGGTTCATTGCTTTGGGGTTATACACACACACACACACACACACACACACACACACACACACACACACAGAATAAAACCTATGGTTTCCAGCATACAGGCTGCTAGCTTTGCTGGAACAATGGACGTTTTTGAGCTCGTTGATCTTTGGTCTGGTGGAGTCAAGCGGCGCGAGCTTTCTGATTTGTGATCTCCTGGTTTTTGCTTGTGACTCAAAAGGAGGAACCGGACTTCTTGCGAACACTGACCGAAATTCGAAACACCCTCTCCTCGTGAAAAATGTGATCATTTGGAATTGCAAGGTATGTTTCGACAAGGGTGTTAATGGAAGAGCAAGAGTGGAGCACGGATTGTGGACACGAACGAGGATGAGTTTTCACAATCATATTCAGTGTAAGCGCGTTCTGCTCTTCTGAATGGATCCGTGGTAATTGTGTCAAGATACGGCGCTGCTGCACATGTGCTGCAGGCGCTGTTCTCTTTTCACCGAGAGGAATGGAAGGGTTCAACAACGTTACACATTCCAAGTGCATTTTCATGGCAGTCATGCTCAGACTTTCAACCAAAACTGAGGCGGCAGTGCATTCTGTCGATGCCAGACTTTCCACCAAAACTAAGGCGGCAGTGCATTCTGTCGATGCAAAAAAAAATCCCTTTGGATGTTGTCGTAAAGCCCTGCAGAATCGAATATTTTGTAATACGAGCAAATCAAACACCAAGAAAGGTCCGAGTGCAACTCCCGAAAAGTTTTGGGTTAAATTTGGCCCAATGATCTCCCAATGCCCTCTTCTTTTGTACTGATTTGTTTTCAAAGTCTCAGCAAGGTGGTAAGTTGGAAATGTGGAGTTGTGTCTTTTTTGTCCTTGCGCATTTTGTGCAGCAGCTTTGGCCTTTTTCGTCATGCATCAATCCACAGCAGAAACAAACTCGGAAGAACTGAAAACCTCCTGCCGAGTGACAAAAAACCACGAAATCGCTCAACCACACCCATGGAAATCTGTTTGATTTTCCCAAAGATTTCTTCGATCTTTGTTTTCTTGCCAATTTTGTGGTGAAAGGTGCACATTCACAACAAACAGAAAAATTCGCAGGTGTTCAGGCAACTTCAAAAATGTTGAAACCACACGGTGATTTGCAAGTGCGTGGAACCACTCGTCCAGAGTTTTGACGTGTATAGGTTTTCATTGTTGGACTTTTGTACGTAAAACCGAATCACTTGAACTGTTTCGACTTGACACACCGTCTCAAATCTTTGCTTGATAAATGACTCAGACTCATCTGATAATTTTTGTGATTGAGGTAAACTTTGCAAATTTGACCTTGTATCCGAAGCGAAACGATTAATTTGGGGTGGGGTGGGGTGGGTACTTTGGAGCTTTGTTCCATATAGATCAGCTGAAAGATAATCTGAGAAAAATGGCAAGCTTGAACAAAGACAAACAATGTGCGAACGCACCATGTACTCAAGTTGTTGCAGGGAGCACCCTTCCAAGTGGAAGTAACTCTTGATAGCTGTAAGGTATGTTGTCCCTACCTGGAATAGATCAATAAAGCTGGCGTGAAAATAATTTTTGGCCGTCCCAGTCAAAAATGACAATGAAAATTGAAAAGGATTTGAAACAGGCCAGCCGAAATGAATTTTTCCGTTGTAATCAAGTGTGATTTTATAGTCGTGGACAGCGACTGTTGTTGCCAATATATGTTTGTTCATCCGTGGCCCAGGGTGGGAACCCCACGAATGGAACTTGCGCCCTGGAGTCAGCATTTCTTATGCCCTGGAATCAGAGTATCATTTGGATGCTAGCAGCCGAAAGGGTTACATCTTTCTTTCTTGTTTCCCTGTTCAGTTCGGCAAAGATGTGACTGTTGAAATCATGAAATCCGACGAAAGCAGTTTCTTTCGGCATGCCCCTCGAAGACACGAGATCTCCGAACAGGATTGTTTGAGACACGGAAAGAACAAAGGAAACGTCTTCGAATTTTGACGGAGTGGTGGTGGGGTGGGAGTGGACGACCTTTTGGTGTCCAGAATCTACACAAAGGGACACCAGACCTGAAAGACGTGTGCTCGAGCATTGTGAGTTTGGAATTTGTGAACCTGTCTGATTTATCCTTGTGTGCGACGCTCTTTTTCCGTGTCAGATCCTCATTAGGAAAAATAAAAAGTAGAAAATGGGCCTTGTATTGGGAACTGTAGACAGGGTTTCAGTTCGTATTATTGATTTAGCAGAAGGCCATTGCATGAGAAAGGAGTAGGAGTTTGAAGGGAAGAATCTTTGCTGTGATTATTGAACGAAGATAGAGATATAAAGGGAAGTTTTTCGAGTTTCGGCGCTCAACAGTGGGTGAAAGTAATTCAGGTGCGACAAAGCACTTACCTGTGCTGCGGTGACTGTCACAACCGGCTGGAAAGAATGATTTGAGCTCAATGTTAAACAATTAGAAGTGGGAATGGAGTGGGATTTTATCTCACAATTACACCTGACGCGTGGCAAACGGGGTGCTGGAGATGATAAGACTGATAAGACTCAGGGAGGAGGCGGATGCAGTTGAGTTCTCTGAGCGAGTTGCGTCTCGGGTCTCAGGTTTTCTTTTTTGGGCTGATTATTGTGGTCCGATGATCCGTTCACCGTTCTTTGCTGTGTAAAATTGAAAACTTGTTCGAGACATTTGTTGGACACAACTGAACCAGTGTGTTTCTTGACGCTGCTGCTCTGGATTTTTGCCTGCAGTCAAAACTTTCAAGGCGAGAAAAGCTTTCCGGAAAATGGCCTCCTCGACTTTGAGCACCTTTTGTCTTGCAGAAAAGGACATGTCCGTTTTTCGTGAATCCGTACAACCACGACCGTTTTGTGTCTTTCGGACGGTTCCAGAAATCCCCTTTCCCAGGGTCATTGCGTCACATTTACCCAGGCAAATCGTCACACAAAGGCAAATCGTCACGTGGTTGGTCAGGGTGTGCAGGTGACCTTGGGAAGACAGTTCATCCAGGCCAGTGAGTACTCGCTTATAAAAAGACAGTGGTCTTGTGGTCGGTCAGTTTGTTGCAGATTTCGATGAGCTCGGACGAACCAAACCGGACGTGTGTGTTGTGCTGAACGGAAGGAGATTGACAACTCTCAACTAAATTGCTTACGTTTCATTCACACACACACAAAAAAAAACCAAAACAACAACAAACAAACCAGGGAGTCGCTTTTTCAGTGTGGTTTTTATTCATTTATTTTTTTAAACTTTCACTTCTTTGGCATTTTGATCGTGCTGAGTCTTCAGTTCTTTGTGGGATGAATCAAGTGAAAGTGAATGTCATGTCCTGAACACTGGTGTCGACCAATTGACTTGCACAATTGTTTTTTGTCACACACAAAGAATGTGCTCATCCGTGTCCAGTTTCTGATCAGATAGTTGTCACTTTTGACTTGATGCATCCTCGCAGGATTGGGAAGAGTTGTGGAATGGCTGATTGGGAAGAGGACTTGCAGCTGATAACAACCAAGATCGCGGATCTTTGTCTTCAAGATGTTGGTGTTCTTGTTGAATGTCTGACTTTGAATTTGTTATCTCTTATCTCCATCGTGTAACGTCGAATAGGTGAATTTTGAATGCACAGATCTCGGTCGTTCCGACGGGTGACAGGAGCTTTTTGGCCCAGCAAAAAAGCCGGAGTATTCTGGGCAGGGTTCTTACCAAGAACGATCATTTGATGGAGAAGAGTGAAATGAGTGCTTTCTTGTTGGAGCCTGACTCGCTCTTGAACAGTCTGAGAGCTGACGGGTCATTTGCAGAACCCGATGCTTCGCACGAACAGTTTTACAATTACAATTGCAATTCATCTGCTGTTGGTAACACTTCGCCAAGTTCGGTGATGCTGACTGGAGAGCAAATTTTCCAAGAAGCCATGAAGTTTGTGCAGGAGCAGAGTGAAAGCAATGACTTGACATGGGATGAAAGTCCAGGTCAGTAAGTTCATAGAAGGTAACAAGTGTCAATTTCTCACTCACTGTCTTCAAGAGGCTTGGGACGAAAGCCTCAAAGGTAGGTGACAAGCTTTCGTATTCAGCACGAAACCACGTTTTTCATTTTCGCCAGAGTCGAACCTGTTTCTGCTTGCAGATCCCAGCTCACATATCATCGCAGGTACGCTCACCCCACCGGACAAGACTAATGGCGAGCCGCCGCATGGCGGGCATCACGCGCCACCGCACCCGATGGCGACCCTCGCCACACAGAGCCCGCTCAGCATCAGCACGATGGCGTCGTCCATGGCGACGCCGCCCAGCCCCTTGCCGACGCCGTCCCCGCCCAACTCGCGCCACCCTGCAGATTTGAGCGACCATCGCCCCGACCACACACATCTCAACAATGGGTACGTGCCTCAGCTTTCTGGTTGTGTGAGACTCAACGTGGAAAAAGCAATGCTTATTGAGCGAGAATCAGCCCGAGTGCAGTGAACCATGCGCTGTCGCCGTTGGTTCGGGATCAAGAGTTGAGAGCGTTTCGATGCACCTTGCGCCAGGATCCGATTGGGTGAGCTGTTCTATTCATTAGCGGTCGCCAAAATTTGGCAGTTTGTGGAAATTTTACGCGTTTGGTCGTTGTGCATGAGAAAATTCTTCGGTTCTTTGCTGTTGGTTATGAAAAGGCGTTTTGCAAAATTGACTGGGTGCCTCCACCTGTCGAACCTCGAGAATGCTTCACGTGAAAGGCCCCGTTGTTGACATCTGGTTTGTTGCTTCTAACATCATACCGGATCATTCAGGATCATTTAAGAAGCCTTTATGATTCCAATTATTTGTGTCTTCTTTTTTCGGGAAGTTTCAGAAACAGTTCAAATTATAACAGTCTGGCACAATTGCCGTGGCAACGGTTTGGTACGAAGAAACGCAAAGTTCTGGTATCATGACAATCAGTTCATGAGAAAGAAAAATTACCCCGAGATATATGTCAGTTTGAGCGTGGGAAAATTTGGTCGGCGAGGCCATGAGGACGTACGAAAGCCACTCAAACATTGATAATCCGATTTTTGAACTGCAAAGAAAGTTTGAGACGTGCATTTCAGAGATCGAAACAGAAAGGTGTTTGGTAACTTGGCAATTTGTGCGATTCATGCGCATTTGTACATTTTGCTTTGGTTTACAACGTCAACCTTCGTTTTCAAAACAGGGCTGGAAAGGTGCCATTGTGAGATGGAATTTTTGTGGCCTGTGTCGTTGATTTCAAAAACAATCACCGCTGATCGCTTTTGTGACGCGAGTCGTCTTTCACAGATTTGACACCCAGCATGAAACGAGAGTCTTGAAATTTCTTCACTTTACCCTTCCTTTAAAAGTCAAGAAACAATTCAACCCTTTCCTGACTGACTGTTGACACAGTTGAATAAATTCAACTCAATAAAGATGCACCTGTGAAGAAAACTAGCTTCTACGGTGGTAATAAATTTGAAACTGACTTGTACCTCCTTGCGTTCAGTCAGTCATCAGGATCATTCAGCTTGTGGCATGAAGGGAGTTCAGCAGAATGGATCAAGAGGAGCCACTCACGGTGAAAAGCGAGCCAAACCAGAATCAGTGTCAATTTGCCAAGGACTCGTGTGATAATTCCACATCGGTGATCGGGACAGGTGAAGATGCTGCCTGGGAACCAGTTTTTTACGGCTCGTTCTTGAGTCAGATCGAGAGCTGTCATGACCCTTACGACATGGGCGCGCCTGGTGCAGAAGGATACTCGGGGATGTACAGCGCCTCGTACCCACCAGATCCGAACTTTTCGGCTCCATACCCGTCGAACTCGTATTTGACGATTCCTGCGCATGATGGAAGTAGTTGTCAGTACGGGCATTCCAATTTCCCCAGGTTGGTGCGTCATTTGTACGAGTATTATTGAAGGTATGAGGCTTGGCTTGAGTGACATAAATAGCGAGACCTGTTGGGCCAAAGCGCTTGGATTTCAAACAACCCAACCACGAATGTCTATTTGCATCAAAATCTTGAAAAAAAAACAACTAGATGTTTCCCGCAACTCAATATAGGCCGATTGAAGCGTTTCCTAGGGCAGAAATGAGTGTTCCAAGGGCATGGCAAAGTTCATTATACCCATCAGGAAACAGGAGATTAAGTGAAACATGGACACCTATTAAGCCATGAATTTGCTTGTACTTGAAGTCAGTTGATCACCAGAAAACTATAGATTGTCAAATACCTTGCCATTCAATCTCCTTGCCTTTGGCTCAGAGATTAAATTGGACGAGGTGTTTGATAATCGACAGGTTTCTGGTCATTAACTATGACGTAAGGCACAAGTCAGGGCAACCAAAAGTGTCAAACCATTTGACTGACAATTGGAGATTACTTTTTTCTGATCTCCTGTTGAGAACAAAGTTTGCCCCTGACGACGTGCCTTACTTGTTCTGACGGAACTTCACTTCTTTGTCGCAGGGCGCGTCTGAAAAGAATTTTCCAACATTACCAGTAGTCAAAGACAAGTTTGTCGTTTCCAAGCGAGGAAATAGACACCAGAAAAGGAATTAATGAAATGAGGAGTGTCGCTCCCACTTTACGTACCGTTTGCACTTGAGCTCGATTTTCGACAAACCAAAAAAGTAATGTTGTTCAAGGGCAGCAAATGCAGCTGAGGTAGAAGTGGGAGAGCAGATCAAAGCTCTCGATGCAAAGCTTAATCACAAGGGAAATATTGATGGAAAAGTTCTGTAAAACGTTCCTTTGACTTTATTAAACATCCTTTGAACATATTATTTATGCATCTCCCAAAGAATGGGTTGTGCGCTGTTTTCTAACGTTCTCTGTTTCTTTCTTGGCTTTTTCAGTCAATACCAAGATCAAAGATTATCACGGTAAGTGGTGCTTTTCTTCTTCTTGACTTTTTGAGGTATCTTGCAAGCCTTGATTGGGATATTGACAAATTTATAAGTGATTGGACCGGGTGTTTTGGGTGAAACAAGACTGCCAGGTAGCATTGATTCTCGCTTTTGATGTAGGCGTATGGATTTGAGGGAGGAGTAAATTTTCTGAAGCAGCTGTGCGAATTGACAGCTTGAAAATCACAGGAGAAAGTTGTGCTTCTTCAAACAAGACACCTCGCTTTGTTGAAACTGCGTAAAGGTAAACTGGATAATTGCAGTTGAAAGAACAGATTATCGGCATTCAGTATTTACACAAAGAAGTGGAAAGAGAGAAAGAAGATAATGTGAACAGGTAGACTTGATATTCCTGCAGAGAAGCGCACAGGCGTGCATTGATCTGCCCTCTTGTCTTCACTGAACCCTCGCGTATTGTCAAGATGTTCAAAACCAGCCAATGTAGTGCAGGATCAATACTTCATGCAACTTTTACAAGCATTGATAGCTGTGGAAAATTAATACACCACAGTTTCAAGCGTCCACAAAGGAAGGCTCGAGACAAGTGCCGTGCTTTTTCGGCCCCAGGCCAACTGAACAGGTTGGCGTAAGAAACGACATGCAAAACGGAGGGGACCTGGAGAAAAGTGAGATGCTCACTTGGCCGGGGTTCTCTGTTGAAAGAAAAAGTCAAAGCCAGGCACGGCTTGAAAGGGAATCATAGATCCACGAGGGAGACTTGTGAAATCTGATCAAGCACTTGGTGGTGGTTCCGTTCAATAGTGTGACTTTTAGAGTAGAAAGGGAGATTCTTGTGCGCTGGTTTGTAAGCAGGTTGCAGGCATCAGACATATCAATACCGCGAAGGCAACTTGCCATCAATTGGAGAAGTGGAAAATAGATATCCAAAACTGATCAGGTGTTCATAATGCCCGAACAAAAGCCAACAGTGCCGCCGACCAAGGCCACCCCTGTTTTGAGCGCCTCCTCCGTGCGTCGCCACATGAGCGCCAGTCTACCGAAGGCGACGCTTTTTCCCCTCTTGTTTCAAAGGGGAAGGCTTAGCTTTTTAGATGCTGGGAGGCATTGATCAGAAGATTGAAATCCTATCTGTTGGTGCGCCTGACAAACAGGGACACAATTGTGGAGCTTCAGATGTTGCTCACCCGGCCGGCCTCCCCCCGTCCCCCGTGCGCTCAATACCGGCCCCTCCGAGTAGCAAATAATCATAATTAAAACAGGCGTCACTCACACCCAACTGCTCAATAAAAGCCACGGAGGTGTGAGGATGGCTTTCCTGTTTCACTTACGTCACTTGTTTCGACAACTTTGGGTGACGAGTGAGAGTTGTCTGCGGAAGAGCAGATGAGTCTGCTGGATGAGAGAAGCGCTGCCATGTTCGGCGCCTGGGCCTTTGAGTTTGCCCGCCGCAGGCAGAGCTCCAGACTGACCAGGTACCGTTGCTGACAGCTTTGTCACACGATCCAGCTTGGATCGGAACTTTAGAAAATTTTGAATCTAAAGAATTCTTTTTTCTTTTCTGTTCATCAAACGCGGGAGGGTGTTGTTTGAAGACAGCGTTTCAGTGTCGATTAGAAACACGATGGAAAGCAGGAAACATGCGGGAATTGTGCATCTGGACTTTCTTTTTGAGACTTGCAGAAATTTTTGTGCTGCACAGAGATTTAAAATTCCTTGCATTGCCACAAACGGGCATCACAAGACGCTGATCACTGACGCTCTTCTTCCTTTGTTGCAGGGAAGCAATGAGGAAGTACCTGCGAGCCCGGGAGGAGCGAGGAGACCAGGTGCTAGTCATTCTTCATGCCAAAGTTGCTCAGAAATCGTACGGCAACGAGAAAAGGTGAGTCATGCCTGTTGTTTTGTGTATGACCCGTATGTATGAGAATAGAAACCCCAATGAAGGGAAGGGAGAATGTTGGAAAACCGGATGAGAGCGAATTATGGCTCGTTAAGTGTGTGGCGTCCTTGTGTTCGAATTTCGCTCTGGAATGCAGGAGGGGAATCGCAGCACGAATTCCAAACAGCTCAATTCGACTTTCCTTCCAATGATAAAAATCGCAGTGGGTCGAAATGTGTCAAATCACTGAATCTCTACACATGTCGCGCATGCGAACTTCGGATGACAGATGTGTTTCCCAGTTTTCGTTGGTTTGAATCTCGCACCGAAGCCTGAAGCCTTCCGCGCATCGGGCGCCAGAAAGTTTCCGTGGGCCAAAAGCACGGGGTCCCCGGCCCCAGTGGTCTCCAGAACACCAAACGTTTTGCCATTCGTGCATTGGCATCGCAGATTCTCTCTCCCCCCCCCCCCGCAAAAAAAAAATCATGGCGGGGGGAGAGTGCCAATTTTAAGTTCAAAGTCCGATTTTTAAGCCGCGGCCTGCCGATGCCTTGGGCCAATGTGTGTCTGTAGACCGACAAACCAAACTGGTTTGCGGGCAAAGCAACCTGTTTTGAAACCAAGTTGTTTCAACCCTGACTAGAAATACCAGGAGCAAAGCAACTTGTTGCTTTATCCCTGAGTAATTTGTCAGAAAGGCTGATGAAGTAACTTATTTTGAAAAAAAAGGTGTTTCTTGTGTGAAATTGTGCTGTGTGTGAGGTGTGTTGTTGGTCTATCCACAATCTTCAAAATACACTACGATTTGGTCACGTGACCTCAGCTGTCAAAATAGCCACCAGGCAGGCCCATTACCACTTGGCAGGTGTTTGGGGAAAACAGAAAAGTATTTCTGAACTGGAGAGCAGCGCAATTACATGATGGTGAAAGGTTGTGAAAAGTAGGTCACCTGATTTGGTTGTCTTTTCCTCAAAAAGACATTTCAGTGGCTTGGACAAACAGACCAAGTCTGGAGCCGTGGGCTTTCTGGGCATGACCTTCTTGTTTGAGCCTGTGGCTTTTCAGTGAGCCAGGCTCAGTGCAATCTTTGTGGTGATGTTCTGTATGCGTGTCTGTGGACTGTTGGTTTACCGGAGTAAAGCCTTGGTTTGCAATCCCCCTCCTTTCCAAAAACCAGTGGTAATGTTTGGTTACGGGAGCGGGGGGCCAAACCAAACAATTGTGCTAGTTGGGGCAAAGCAACGAAACTGGTTGCTTCATTACCCCCCCCCCTCCCTGCCGCAGTCACAGGTCCAATGGTTCCTGGCAGGTAGCCCTGGCCTGTTTGTTGGAACAATGCGTGTTGTGAGTACAATGCCTGCTGTTTGGAGCCGCGGGCTCGTTGATCTTTGATCTCTTCTTGCTCTGACCACCATCCCGCGCCTGGAGAGTCGGTTGGTTGTTACCAGCCGCGCTGATATTGGTTTGCCCCTGTGTGGTTGTCCGGAGGCAGTATGGATGGACGTTGTCCGCCGTCTCCCCCCCCCCCCAGACACACACACAGAGAAAAATTGTAACTTGGACATTGTGCCAGAACCCTTGGCAGGACATTGTCTGCAGAACCCTTGGGTGGACATTGTCTCGGAAAATTTCAACTTGGACATTGTCCATGGTATCCTTGGCCAGACATTATCTGCAGAACCCTCACCCCAACCCCACCCCCACCCCCGGAAAATTTTTAACTTGGACGTTGTCCGTGGTACCCTCTGCTGATGTGTTTTGACTGAAATAGTGTGACTGTTGACACCCGGGCAGATGATCAAAGCGGCACGCGTCTGGTTCTCTACTTGAAAGTCTGGTTATTGTTTTCCACACTACCTTGCAGAATATGAATTTCAACGTGGTGGTTGACGTCTGCGGTGATAAATGTTCTTGTTGTGAAAACGCCCGCCAGATTTTCGAAACGTTCAACATTTTCACCAAAAATTGGCCAAGGCGTTGTTTGTGCCTCTCCGCACCATTGCTGTCAGTATAATCAGGATGAAAACAATTTTGCGCGAATGACTGGAAAAAGGAACGAGAAGCAGTGCTCAAGGCAACTGCAGTGCGAAGTCCCTTGCAGCGTTGCAGCGGTGTTAATGTCATCAATTCTTCCTTGTTTATCAATTCTTCCTGGTCCTCCTTGTCCT
>JAAUXT010089244.1_pt1 | contig 19868 bp, 23 predicted proteins | sample 7278171 | NCBI WGS metagenome assembly JAAUXT01 (sample SAMN14350112, study PRJNA611818) | marine sediment metagenome | isolation source: surface marine sediment (1.8m) | place: French Polynesia: Moorea | collected 2018-08 | reverse complement strand
TGAACTTTTTGACTGAAAGAACCCCAAAATGTAAAGTTCCCCAAGTCCTTCCTGGCACACTATCCCCAACCCAAAGTAAACCAAAAGAGCCCAAAAGACCTCAAATTGATCCTCATCTTGACCATGAAACTGCTGTACACATACTTTTGGGAGACCCTGCCTGTAGGTGATTTGATTTGGCTCACACCAATTTGGCTCGCTTTTTCCAAAAGCTCCCAAATCACCTAAAAAGTCAACATACAAGTAGTTTCGTCTCCGGCACAAGATTTGGGAGGAGGTGAAACTTGTCTTTCAGAATGCGGCCCGGTGCCTCCCACGATCCGCCCTGGGGCCACATCACTCTCTCCACGCGATTTCGCAGCGCGCAAAGCGACAAAGAGAGCAGCGTTTGTGCACATCTCAACAAAACAGCAGGAAATTGAAACTACGTCAGGCCTCTGAACATGCATTGTGTGTCGTCCACAAAAGGACAATAAATTGTTCCGATCTGGGAGACGCGATTAATTTGAGGAGTTTTTGATGAGGGTTTGATGCCCGTGCTGCGGCGCTGATAAAGTTCAGTCGATCCCACCGTCGCCTTCACTTTGAGAACCTGCGCAAAAGTAGACGAGGAATGTACCAATCCAGGAGTGAACTGGGGAGCGTCAGACTTCTCCTGACCACTCCTCAAAAGAATCCCCTCTGCTTTGTGTTTTCTTTCATTTTTGGTGCAGGCGGAGTGAGGCCTCCCCAGGGTCGGACCCAATGACGACCTGGTCGCCACTTCCAAGTCCGATCCCAGATCCACAGGGAAACCAACATCGTGGCAATTCGGACAAAAATAGCTTCTTTCAACTTACGCTGTGATACAACCTCTCAACTTTGATTAAAACGCCTTCCCAACTTTCGTTCACGGCTTCGAGCAAAATTACGTATTGACTTTGGTGGAAAGGAAAGTGGCCGCAGCAGATAATGGACACCAGACATGACAGACACGAGTCAACTCGACACATCAACCGACGATCGTCGCACGTGGCGCCCACACCCGTTTCACGCTCGATCCGTCAGTGGACGCTGCTGTGGGTGCGGCGCGTTGTGAGGCGAGCTCAGCGCACGGGACGCGACGCTTCTCCCACCGCGGGCTGCGTCTCAGTACACGTGGGGAGACGCTGTTGTCTCTCAAACGGATCCCGGCTGACCCCAGGGAAGTCCGTCCTGGAGTGGGGTGTGGACAACCAGAACAGCACAGCAATCTACACGTTCACTGTTCACATTGTGCACCTGTGGTGGAATTGTTGGGTGGCACATGAAGTTTGCGGGGTCAGGGGCGTCCAAAGCACGTCAGAGCGTCCGGTGAGCGCAGCCCCCCGTCCTTTGTCTTGGGCTGATGTACGTGTTGTCTGTCCTCTGAACGTGACTGTGAGTCACGGCTGTGAGCGTCAAGCCAGTTTCACCGTGACTGTGCGGTGGAAACGTCCAACTCGGGGTCCCACGCCCTGCGACGTCTCCATGCATCACCGACTGGGTCAATGCTGCAGCAGTCGCACTGGATGTCCTCACGAACCTCATCCAAGAATTTTCCGCCAAAAACCTTTGAAAACTCTAAAATTGAGGTTCCCACCCCGTGGCAAAAATTAGCGAAGCAGTTGCAGTGCATCTTGGCGGCTCAGCACGGGGAAGCCCGCCGCCTGATTAGGGAAGTTCCTTATCGCTCTGCGCTCTGTCGTCACGCATTGCTGCAGGTGCAGCACCGAGAGGGTGCGGGGCGGATCCAGGGGGCTCCGGTGATGCCCCTTGTGAATATCAAATAATCTACCCCGCTCCATTTTCTCTGCGGGTGTTTGTCTCTTCATTCAGCACATGCAAAAGTCGAAAAAGTTGGTGTACGCCCCCAGTTGGGCGGGTGCCTCTTGCTAAATTGGAAACCCGAATCCGCTCCTCCCCCCCCCCCTGGGTTCAGAGTCCCTGCAGGGCTCGTGCGCTGCAAACGAACCATCGTCTGATGCGTTCTGACAAGCTGAGTTCAGTCTCTCGAGCCTCGTGGGAATGCTTCTTCTCGGAATGCCTTGGAACAGCGGAAAACTCAGCGTTCATTCTGAGATGACAGACCTCGAGTTTGAGCGGAGTCGGAACTGTTGAGTTCACCACAACTGGTGGTTTTCCAGTGTTCTTTGGAGAACCAAAGACTGACCATTCTCTTCAGCTTCGCACTCAAGTCAGTTCAATACTTTCTTCTCATTCGTGCATGTGTGGAGAGCCGGCCAGTGAACCATTCTATATTGGTCTGCATTTGAGCGGACATTGCTGTGAAATGAATTATTGCGAGTTATGGTCGGTTTGCATAGCAGAGGCAGAGAGGCGCAAATGAACTGTTAACGGTTGTCATAAAGCACTCGCTTCTGATGACTTGCGGCACTTCTATAATGTAGTTTTGCAATTTTTCATTTGAAGCGAGTAAAAGTCTGCGGCTTGTGCGGCGGGCGGCGGGCGGCGGGCGGCGGGCGGCGGGCGGGCGGCGGACTCTTTCTGTTCAATAGCTCGCGAGCGCGCCTCCTCTCCCCTCCTCCCCACCAGTGTGTCCCAGAATAGGGGAGTTCCATGTACTCCATTACTTACCGCGCTGTTAATCTGGATAGAACCCGCCCGATCTCAGCACCGTCTGCTGAAATGCGAACCGCGATGAGTGAATCACGTTTTCTGTCAGATAATCCGCAGTCTCATCACTCTGAATGGTGCCGACTCTTCATCCGATTTCCATTTCATTTTGCGATGTTTGTTGTCGAGTGGACGCGAGTTGATGGGTGGGGATCAGGGGCGGATCTCTGATGGAGCCGCGGTTTCGTGAACTTCATCGTGACAAATTACGAGGCGCACCTTTTGTTTCTCTGTTCAAGGAGACGGACATCAGACCCGATCTGAATCAGCCTGGGATTCAGAACCAGGGGAGGCTTTTTTAGCGCAAAACGAAGAATTGTGCACCTGGAAGTGCAGTTTTGGTCGAGGAGGTTGTTGTGTTCGGGTGAGTCTGGACCCGCTCTTGTATGGGGACAGAGCAGTGCAAAAAGATCATCCAAACAAAGGACAAAGTTTGTGTGCGTTCTCGTGTTTCAGTCTCCCAGAATGTTTGACGTCACAAAGTTGGCTTGAGAAGATAGACGCCAGCGTTCCAGGCGCGGTCTTCTTGCGGACATTTGAAAGGCCGAGAGCTCTGTGTCAGAAACTGCATCGGCCGCACACAAAGGAAAATGACTTCCGCCGCTTCAGATCAATTGCGGCGTCTCCTGACAATGAACTGGAGTTATTAATTTATTAAACGCGCCAAATCAGATCTGAGATGTCATCCTCGGAGGGACGTGTAACCTGCAAACGGCCTGGAGATCGCGTTACACATGCGCAAACACATGCGCAAAGCTCGCGGGACACGCAACTTTCTCGCTGCATCCTTCTGCAGTTTTGATAAAGCGGAAAGCGGAATCCCATCAATAAAGACGAGGCTAAAAAGGTCAGCGCGGCTTTTTTATTGACTCTGTAGCCTCGGAGAGGTGGTTATTGTGGAAAGTGGTCCTTGGGCATGTCCAGTGATTCATATTTCAGCTTTCAATCATCCGTTGAAGTGGTCTATCATTACGGCTTATTTTCTCTTCTTGTTATCTCCTTATCCGCGACCCGAGGAAGCGTCGCCTTCAGTCTCGGCAACTGCGTGGAAATCCTATTGCTCCGCCAAATCGTGCGCAATTCCGGTGAGGCGTCTTTTGCAGGTTGATGTGGGAGGAAGGTCTGAAAACATAACGTACACAAAATGCCTTGCGCACAGGGGTGGTTGGAGGGTCTGGCCAGGGGCCTCACTTTTTGGGCAAGGGCATTTCAACTTTGTAAAAATCCACCCTGACGGGGTTGTTCGGCGCTGCGCGGATCCAGGGAGCTCGACCACAACCACGTGTGTCTTTGCTTTCCCGTTTCCCTTGTTGACGAGTCATTGCGCCAGAACACCAACGGATCGACGATTGCCCATGCATGGACTTTTGCATGGACGCAACATTGCCCATCCAACATGAAGAAAGCCTTGATGTAGGGCTCAAGTGTGCGTCTGTGGCACGCATTCCTGTCTGTTCGGCCTTGATTCCTGGACGCGTGTGTGCATGATGTGGCGAGGAGGTTCGGGTCTCTTTCGCTCTTAAATTGCAGTCCCTGGATCCTAAAAAACGCCCATCGACAGAGATACGGCCCTGCCTCGTGGATCGTTGGCAACAAGGCGCGAACGATCGACAGGTGACAATGACATTTCTTTTCCCGAAAGTTGTCAATGCGTTTTTTTCTCTGGTGACGGGTCTGAGACATTGAGGCGAGCTGAACGACTCACAGATAACCATCTGAGTCGGGTTTCCGATTTCTGCTTTGAACTTTTTATCAAACGCCCGGGGGTTCCTTCTGCAATTCATTCAAACCTTTGATCCTTGCAACAGATCGATGATAAATTCAAGACTTGAAGTCCTTCCACGGAAGGCTTTAGTCGCGTGTTGTTGGAGGCAACAATGGAGGGTTTCAATAGTCGTTGTGTGTGGTGTGGTGTTTCGGCAGGTCTGCATGGACTTCTTCCTTCAGCAGTACTTTTCTGAAGGTGAATTTCATGAGCAGGTCTGTTTGGACTCTGGCTCTTCACAGGTCCTTCGTCCAGTATCCTTCAGCGGATCCGAGAGAGGAATCGAGAGGCGACCAGGGCCTGTATTTGAATCTGAGGGGACTCTGTCTTGGATTTTTAGCATGTTAAAGTTGAAGTGACCATCCAAGATAAGGAGGAAATGGATTTTATTGGACGCAGAGACCCGAGTCCCCGGGGCCGCCCCACGGACACGACGGGAGGTATCTGTGCGCCGCGGCCGCCCCTCCGCTCTGCGCAGTCGGCTGTGGATGGGGACGGATCGCCGCAGTCAATGCCCGTCACAGATCAATACTTCTAATGGAAATATCAACTCTGGTCTTGGCGTCTTCACCACCGCTCTCACCACTCATCCTTTCGAACCCGGGGGCGGCTTCACGATTGGTCAGTGGGCAACTCCCCGGGGACACAGAGTTTTGTTTGCTTTTGGACGCGTTCCTTCGAAAATAATGTGTGTGCCTGCAGCACATTGTTGTGGCAATTTGGGAGGGGGCGGCAAAAAGGAGCCCGCCCCTGGATCGGTCCCCTGAACCAAGAGCCGACACAACACAATCCCGTCAATGCGCAGCTTCTTCATATCTTGTCTCTTCCTCAACAGCCCTTCCCTCCAATAAATCAACCGCCGCTCCATTCACACAACAATGCCCTACACAAGCCTTCCGCACCAAAAGTTGGAATCCAAGCTCGGGGCCGTGATGGCTGGTGTTCTATGGGGCTGTTCCAGAGATGTTTTAACTGCCTGCGTGGCTGCAGAGACCTTTTCATCTGCATAAATGCAAATGCGCAGATATATTCTCACAATGCTTTGTGTTCGTCCTTTACGTCTGGAGTCCCCAAAGACTCCCAACTCTGCTGCTGTGCGAAGGTGAGCGGACAAAAAGAAATCTCAGTCTAATTTTGGTGAGGCTGTGCTGGAACTTGTTCGAGTCGTCACCAGAACCTGACGAAATGGCGCGAGTCGCGGCGCAGCTCCAGGACGAAACCATCGCCTCATTAAAATTCCAGCAGAACTTTTGACGCTTCGATCAATTCTTGTTCGGAGTTGATAAGTTGATTATTGCTTCGAACGAAATGAAGTCATGATGAAATGCAAGAAAAACGAAATTATTATTTCATTTTGACGTTCAGAATAGGTTGCGGCTGCTCATTGTGTTCTTTAATGAATCTCAAGATGGCGAGAGAACGAATAGAGATTATCAAATTTGCGGCGTCAGACAATACCACACCCCATCAATTTGGAATCCAACATCAGCGCTTCTTCGTCTCCATCACACTGCCGTGTTTGCTCGATCTGCCGCGAGTGCAACATTTTCTGAAATGTGAAGAGTGCGTGTGAGCATGACTGCCGGAGAATCCGTGCTTATTACAGAGATAGAATATCACCCGTGTAGTTTTTGGATGACCAATTTTGCAGGAGGCGGTCCTGCGCATGCTGCAGTTGCTCTGTTAAATTGGAAGCACCCCCGCCATCAAGATTTCTCCGCGAGAATACCAATACTTCACGCAGACACTTTTCTGGAGGAAATGCTGATTGAATTTCGTCCTTCAGTTTCGCCTCGCAAAAGACGGATTTCGTGATGCTTTTGTGTTTGGCATCGGACTCCAGCGGTGCGCGGAGTCAGGGGCCTCGGAACAATGCGACATCCTCCCATTCGGTCTCTTCCGGCTGCGTACGAACGCAGAGAGCCTCCACGCGACGGCGCATGCTCCTCAGCCCGGGTTCACGCACAACGCGGCGTGCCTCGATCGGCGAAGCAACACGTGACGGGCAACTCAAACACATGCACGTGCGCTCTGCGCATGTGAAATGTGGAGACGCGTGGGCAACCCGTGCATTAGTTTATCGCCAACAAACGCTTTCTCGCAATGACAATGACATCAGCATTTCGTGGACAAAAAGCCTTCATCGCACACCCAACAGACAATACTTGACTTGCCAAGTGGCATTTTCATTTTCATTGACTGAATGGACGACGCATTCAGTGTGAATGAACTCGAACCTCAGTTCCTCTTTCGCAGTGCAGAGGTTTCTCTTGCGGAGGAGTCGGCTGGTTCTCTGCCTCGCTCCCCAGGGTGCTCGGCGCGTCTACATGCTCGTAATCCATTGTAAGACGTCCTGCTTCTCGACATCTGACTGCTTCTCGCATTGTGTGGAAATGGAATGATATTGAATGCCCTGGTGTCAAGTGCAAATGAGCTGCTCCCGCGAGCTGCAGCGCGGCCCGGTTCTGGTCAATCTGGTCTGGCTCGGTTCACACTGGAAGCGTGTCTCCGTGCAGTTCTGGGTCAAATGTCCGGTGTTCTCTGCGCGTCCATGTGGCGTGTTCCCTGATGTTCCTTTGTCCGGGCTGGAACAAACGTTTTCACAAACGGCCCTTTGGCGTCTGCGTTGCGTGTCCCACGTTGGGTCAAACATCAAGTGTTGCCCCGGCCTCAGCCCCAAGCACTGACACCCATTTTCGTGCAGTATTTCTCTGAATGGCTTGCGTTAATATCACTTTTCGTGCAAGTAATAAGATTGAACGTACAAGGCAATTTGCTGTCAGTTTCCCGGTTCTTTATGAGGCCACTTGCCCCGTGGGTTGTTTTGGACTCAATTTTCACCTTACATGGAAATGAATGACTTATCCAACTGAAACGCGTAGGTTTTGGCCTGTGAAGGAGGTGGTCGGGTGACTGCGGCGGCTCATGTTGCAGAGAAGCAGCCGACTGGCATCAATAAAGTTGAAAGTGATGGTCACTCCTGCTCTTTTATTGACTTTGTGCCAATGCGCTTTTCTTCGCTGCCATGTTCGCCAGAAAAAAAATATTGGACCCTTCATTTGTCTGTGCAGGGGCGAATCCAGGGCGTCTCTTGCCCCTCCTCCTGACTGCCCCACCCCAAGCAATTGACCTTCCACAGAAAGTGTTACAAGACACGTGAACATTTTCAAAATCAAAATCGCTCCCTTGACCTTCAAATCAGACGTCGTCCAGCAACAAAACCGCCGTTTCCTGATGAAAAAGATGTTGGACAGAAGGGACCGTGTGTCCGGTGTGTCTCTGTGATGAAGGATGAGGCTTGAGGAGCTTGTGGGGAGACAGGAAGGGGACCAGACTCCAAATCCGCTCCTCTCAGCGATGGAGTCGCACTTTCACTCGTATAACGAGTTCAGGGGAACACGAGTCGAGCGCATGAGCGAGCGTTGTTGCCATGTTTCAGTGTCAGGTTTGACTTCCTTTTCTAACATTTTGCGTGTTTCCCTGGAGCGGAGAATCCAGGATTGGGGCGAGGGGGCTCGATCCTGGAAGGGGGGGGGGGGCGATTCCAACTTTGAAAAAGAATGTGAAGCAAAATTAGCGGCTAAATTTACTGTGGGCGGACGGCATCTAGAGGCGGGCTCCTGGGACCCACTGGATCTGCTCCTTTGTGGATCTGAACACTTTTAGCTTTATGAAAAAGTGTCGGTTGTACTTCCTGCGCGTCGGGTTCAGTGGGTCCGACAGCGCACTAAAACTCAGACTCAGGAAGCCTTTTGTTCAGATAAAACATTCCAGCGAACTTCACTCTGATGGATGATTTCTTCAAACAAAAGCTTTTAGATAATGATTTTCAGCGGAGGGGTTTTTTTCTTCGCCGGAGTGAGTGGCGAATGAGGCCCCCTGTTTTGCACAGATGACTGCTGCAGTCAAGTAGAGTGTCAATCAATATTTCTAATGGATTTGTTCGCGGCACTTTTGTTAAATCTTCCACGGATCGTGTTTGATGGCATCAACGCCGCTGCTCCGCCGGAGCCTTCTGTGTCTGATACAGACACCTCTATTTGGGCGCCACTTTTCACCTCGTACAATCCGTGATCTTTTGACTCCTTTCAGACTGCTCGTGTGGAGCCTGGGCTGTGTCTGCTGCAGAAGAAAGAAGAACCGCGACAGACTCACTGACTGACTGACTGCCGGCTTCGGAGGAAACGAAGCATCTTCCATCTACGTAACAGCTACACGGAGTCGCGTTCGCATCAAACAACTTTCCTGCCAAGGAGGCGGTGGATGCGTTTCAGTGCACTCCGGGATTTGCTGCCATTCAATCACTCACTCGCTCTCTGTGAGCTGCGCACTGAATGTCACGTTATGAAGAAAGTTCCGCACCACAGCGGAGGCAGCGGCCTCGGCGCATTCACACTGCCGTGGATGAGTGAACCCGGGAGAGAGGGACGGACTCGGGTTGCGATGTCTATTGGGAGAGTGGAGGGCGTTCTGCTCCTCGTGCTCTACGCCGCCCTCGGCTTGGCAGGAGGTACGAGTCATTTTACTTTCTAATTTTATTGCTCCAGCTGTCATTTGCCTTGCAGATTCACATTCGTATGTTTCTAGGTGTTTGTGTTTGTGCAGAAAAAATTCATGGTGCCTTGACACAGACGGAGGCACCTGTCCCCGCCTGACTCGAACCGCCCAGTTCAAAACCCACCCATCTCAAACAGGTTCTGATCACTGATCCACGAACACAACACAAACTAACTTCGCTTCAGATTGGTGGTGGTGTCTCGAATTTGGTGTGAACAGGTGTGTGAACGTGGTGCTGACAGAATTCGTGGTGCTGAGACCCGTGAACACGCGCCGCACATGAACATGACCCGAAGACAATCATGTCGCGCTGCGGTCCGCAGAGTCGGCACCGAGCTGCAAAGAACACGCAACAATCGCGTGCCATGCGTTTTGTAATATTGTAAATATTAGTTTATTGTGGGTGGTGGATCAATGCCCCGCATGCAAGGCTTTATCAGGTAAAAAGCCAGTGTCAATATAAAACTATCCATTTAAAGGGGAACTTAGGCATTGATCATATTGACTTTTCTTAAGAAATCACATTATTAGAAGGCCACTTTCATCAAAGCCAAAAGCCAAATCTTACATTGATCTATTGCCGCGCGCAGCTTTGTGAAGGACAAAGGCAAGTCGTTGCGCTGATCCCGCGGCGCTACTGCGCTGCGCGGCGCAGAGAGAGGCGCCCCGCGCGCTCCGGGCCCTGCGCCGCCCGCCGCGCACTACACCCACAAACGCACTTCATTCAGAATCTGTTTACAATTCGCACGAAACACACAATTTCACCTCATTCACATCCCCCCTTTTCACACTAACCGAGTTATCAAATTCTCAATTGGAAATTCATTTCCTCAAATCGAAGTGAAATTACACGTGAGAGGGAAAAAGTCATACCGAATGTGCGAGAAAGACGCAATCCATGTCAGAGAAGGATCCAGGCTCGCTTTCACAAGTGCTCCAAAACAAACTGCTCGGTGCAGCCAGAAAACCAAAGCAAGGGAATGCAAGCTGCGTGCTGTTTGTCAGACGTGTGCCCAGATGCACCGTTTTTTCTGGTCGAGAACGGTCGTGCCCATTCTCATTGGTTTCGGGCCTTGCTGCTCCTCTCTCCAAAAGAAATTATGACCACTCAACCAGCGTCCGCAGGTGGCCGCTGTGAACCCCGCTCCCCAAGAAAAAAGAAATGCCCTTGTTTCGTCCACCACAAGAAACAAGCGTCTGACAGGAACAATTGTTTCAACACTCGTGAGCAACATTCACCACGTCTTGAAGTCCCTGTTGATTCGTGCACTGCAGGGCGTCGCAACATAGGTTGAACCGGAAGCTGACCTGCGCGAGCAGGAGACTCGTCTGCCTGAGGCACAGCAGGCAGTTCAGGCTGTGCTGAATTTAGTCCGTGTGATGCGCCCCAATTATGTTACTTCTCTTTTGTTCGCATGTCTTTCTGTGTTTGTGTCCTTTGAAACAAAAATTTGAACACGTTGCCGGGAGGAAATGTCACCTGAGCCAATAGATTCTCCCTGGTGTCGCGCGTGGGAGTTCAGAGCACAGCAGAGAAAGCTGAGAGACTATCATTACCAAAAAAGCTTCTGCTTCGTGCGTTTTGGCCTTTCTGGGGAAAGAGTCACTTTATCGTATTCAACCAAAACACTGTTTTCTGACATTCACACAATTGTCTTTGCTTTGAAGGAGACCATAGTGCTGGCAGACAACAATTCCCCAACAGGTGGGAATCACGATGGAGGATTCAGTCGTGGCAGATGACCCTGGGGAGGGAGGGGGAATTTTACCCTGGAAAATTTTGAGTGCCATGTGAGACGAAATGATGTGTACGTATCACAAATCAGGCGCGTTTATGATGTGGGGTCGGCCGTGGAGACCCCCTGCTGTGCAAGAGGCGGGCTGTGGTGATCTGGAATTGTCGAGTCAAGCAGCCTGTTGCCACTGGGGCCTCGGCTGTCTGCGTGCACGGTGCAACTCGCGCTGTTTTAGTCCTGTACCTGGAGTCGTCGGGGGAGAATCGGTCCAGCTTCACTCGAGACGTTCACACCCAGAACAAAGCCACGTGATAATGCTGCGCCGCGCCACTAATTCCTCATTCCCTTTCATCTGTCTGCGCGACTGTGTTGGAGAGTTCGTCTCACAAAGCTTTCTTTGTCTTTTTGCAGATGTATCAAGAGCCCGTGAGTACTGCGAAAGCGAGGCGTTCCGTGCCAGATGCCGCAGTAACGAAGTTATACTCATGCAAAGTGCCCTCTATGGAAGGATGAGATTAGGTAAATGGACACTTAATCAACATCATTATCGGTGACTGCTGGCTTCATCTCATCTGTGTCATCTCAGGGGTGGATGCAGGGAGGGGGACAAGGGGGGCAACACCTCCTGCCCCGAGAAAAAACATTTGAGCCATTTGAAACAGACTTGGCCATTTCGAGGATGTCAGAGTCGTTTGACCTGGATCCGCCCCTGGTCATCTTCAGAGCCCAACTTCCATCTGAGAAACGAGGGCAATAAAGGCGCGGGTGGTGCGAAGTCGTCCAGCGCAGCTCCCGCCCGCGCCGCCGCCACTGTCCGGATTACGGTTCTTTGGTGCTTTCACGTGTGTGAGCCAAGGAACACGGCCGAAAGGGAAGAAGACAGAAGCTGTGAAATGTAGTCCACAGCGCGTGATATTGGTCGTCATCCAACACGTAGAAAAACGATGTCAAGAGAATCGCTCCTGCGGTTGATTTTCCTGACCCGACATCGTCTCCTCAACCAGTTCGGAATCACAATCACGAAGTCAAAAGGAACGGCTCTTCAGTCTGTTTTTGTTTTCAAGAAAACAACGGACCAGAACATCGCCCCTCTGACTTTCGAAGAAATCGATTCAAAATCACTCCCCCCGTCCTATGCACCGCGCGTGCTTATTGTCGGCCCTGCACCCGCCATGCAGAGTTGGAACCCTGCTGGGACTGGGCCGGGCCCATACCATGATCCTGGATCCGACGGAGAAACTTGTGGCATCATTCCAGCTGAAAACCACAGCTGAAGTCACCAGTCAATTTGGGCCCTGGGCCAAGTGGACTTTGTGGAATCCAGAGTCCTGGGACACGAGGATTTTGGGTGGGAACCAGGACCGTGGGGCATGCCGGGTGGGAACCAGGACCATGGAGCATGTCGGGTGGGAACCAGGACTGTGGGGCATGTCGGATGGGAACCAGGGTTTGTGGGGCATGCCGGGTGGGAACCAGGACCGTGGGACATGTCGGGTGGGAACCAGGGTTTGTGGGGCATGCCGGGTGGGAACCAGGACCGTGGGGCATGTCGGGTGGGAACCAGGACCGTGGGGCATGTCGGGTGGGAACCAGGACCATGGGGCATGTCAGGTGGGAACCAGGATCGTGGGGTATGTCGGGTGGGAACCAGGGTCGTGGGGCATGTCGGGTGGCCCTTCGACACCTTCTTGGCCTCTCTTTCTCTGTTGTTGTTTTACCTTTTGACACAAATCGTATGTTGTCACCAAGTCGTACCGACACAAGTCAAATTGATTGCACAAAAGTACCACAAGAGCCGAGGCAGACAGGAACCTCCGGTGGTTCCAGGGCGGGAGAAAGTGGGGCAGACTCAATCTTGGCACCTCAGTAGCAAGCACCCAAGCACACGTCTGGAGCCTCCAACGTCACCCGCAAAGCCGGGTTCAAACCAAACGCGTCAAGCTGTGTGGAATATGTTTGCACAAGGCATCGCTCGGTTGCTTTCGTTCTGGTGCGCAACGCATGACTCGTGCAGTGTGAACGGGCCCTGAATGGGCGAAAAGGTTTCTCGTCACAAAGTGACAACAAAGAGAAAAGATGAGCGTTCCTCAAACAAGCCAATTACATTTGTGCGTCACGACGCGCAAAGGCGGCGGGATCGGCGAAGTAACGAGCTTCGGTGCAGTCAGCGTCAAACAAAATTTACTTTTCAACGACATCTAACTTGGCGTTTCCTTGCGACGCCGCGCGACGCCTGGGAACCGTGTCGCGTCTCGCTCAATGGCGTCAGCTGCTCCACGCCGCAGAACAGAATCTCGATTCAAGAGTTTGCAACGGAAGTTTCACACATGTGGGAGGCAGCTCAAGCGAAGCACGCTATGTCGGAGGTGTGTGCGCGTTGTGCCCGCCGCGGCTGAGAGGCAACGCTTGACGCGCACGTTCAGTGAGCGCGGACGTCTTCGTGCAACATGCGCCTTGTTGAACAAAGCAGGCTGAGCCCAAAGCCATGCATCTGAGTTTTTCCCAGTTTGCATGAATTCTGAAACGTTGGTTGCCCTTTGTGAACCTACAAAACGTCACGTAGAGGAACAACACCACAGCGTATCGTGTCGGTTTCGGGCTCCGTCCACCCGATCTGCCCCCACACAACTGAAGGGCCTTCTGGACCTACGACGAGAGGGTCCCGACTCTGAAACCTACCCAATAGAAACCAATTCCGCTGCCAACTGTGTTGCGTCCAAATCAAGCGTGCCACATTCACACTCACGCAGGGACGTGACACAAGACGCACCCCAGTTTTGATCCAAAAGCAACAACATCAAGTGTGACGCATTCATCGGAGCCGTCCGGGCAAAAGTCCCGTGTCGCAACACACGTGCATGTCTTTCATCTGTCCCCGTGCATGTGTACCTGGATGTGTTTTTCTTGAAGGGCCCATTGTGAACGGTGTGGACTTTGCAGGGCGGTGCGTGGAGGCGGACCTGGGTTATCTGGGCTGCGCCATGGACGTTCTGCACCTGGTCGATAAGCGGTGCTCGGGACGCAGGGAGTGCGAGATCAGGATCCCGGACGCGGAGCTCGACGCCACCAAACCCTGCTTCAAGGAACTCAAGACGTACCTGGAGGCGAGCTACGTCTGCGTCCCAGGTAAGTACGAAAGGCACCGCTTTTGTCATTGAGAAAAAGCAAAATTGCAGAGCCGACTCCTGAAAAACAACAACTTTGTGTTTGTGGGGATGCGGTGTGCTGTGTCCTTGGGGGGTCTGCCCTGTCCGGGTGGGTGCATCCCACACGTACTCGTACCTGGCACCTCATGCTTCCTTCTCAAACCCTCAACACAATGCAATCGCACCATGCACCTGACATGCACAAACAAGTCCAGTCGTGAAGATGTTTACTGGAGCTCATAATTATCCTGATCCTTCAATGACTAAAACTCAACAAATCCCAAGCTGCTCATGAGCCATCTTCTTGTACCCTCACCACTCGCAAGTACACGTACTCTGGCAGGTAAAGCTGTCACATCTACAACTTTAATGGGGAAAGAGGGAAGACTGAAACGGGTGAACATTCACACGTAACAGTGTCTTTCAGTTCCAGCTCAAAATTCCAATGCGTTCTCAGGGAGCGGATGCTGCGGTTCCTCCGGAAGGGGGGGGGGTGTCATGCGCGACCATATCCTTATTCACGTTTGAAGCTGTTGCACAACAACGTGCGCGAGACGTGTTTCAAGAGGAAACGAACTCGACCCGTCTGTGTTCACTTTGGTGAACCAAATAACCTTGAGGTTCATCAGGTGCTCGTGTCCCACGCTGTTCAGTGCCTTGACGTGAGACGGTGAGGAAAGGACTTGTCACCACAAAAGTAGATTTGTCGCGTCGCGATGACACTGCTCCATTTCTCATACGATCAAAGAGTTTCAGGCGCAGAATTGAGATCTTCAAGAGAACAGTCTCACATGGAAGAACATTAAAATTGTCACCCAATGAGGATCCCGATCTTGAAAAAAAAAACCCAGGTGGACGTCACAGATTTGGTCAGGGTCAGAACCCCGGCAACCAAAAAGTACGCGTTCAGAGAAAGTTCCGCTTCGAGGCGGGAGTGACAAGGTGGCTTGTGCCCCTTGAACCCTGTACCCATCCTTCCACACCTGAAGTATCTGTTACGTCAGAGAAAACTTGTTTGCAGCAATTTTGGAGGAGTGTAGCACACAGGCATGAATAGATCTACTTGTCAGTTGCTCGCGTCATGTGAACCAAAGCAGCAGCTTTCACAAACAGCCAATTACGCTGCAGTTCACATTCTCCTTCTCACTTTGGCTCAATTTTTCTGCAACAAGAGGAATGTGTTGCAGATGCCATACAAAAAAGAAACCTTCACAGCATGTGGAGTCGCAGCTTCAGACTCGGGATTCTGTCTGTTTTCACCAAACATGTCGTGTCATTCGTGAACAATGACAATTTTTCACGCAATGAGACGACATTGACAGTTTGCGACTTTCAAGGACACGTGACGACAAAGAGAAACAGAGACAGCGTCTGCGTGCGGTGGCGGATGTACGATCGGGATCGAGGCAGGGGCCAGGCCAAGCCCAACTGGACCTAGACCCATGTTGACTCCTGCTCGCCTCTGTGATCTGACCAATGGGTGGGAGTTCGCTGCAGTCCTGATCACCGTCCAACCCTGGGGCTCAAACAATTTTTCGAGTCAGGAGGGCAAGGCTCCCTTCTGGATCCACGAGAGCTGCTGCACGCCGGTGTGAAAGCTGAGGCCAAGTCCAGAGGTCGAGCAAAGAAGGATGACCTGAAGTTTCGTGCCAGACCTGTTGAATCGGATACTGGCCGAAACTACCACGGGGCCGACTCTCCGATTTGATCAGGGGAGCCGACTCTTCCGAGGGCCCGATAACTACTTTTTTTGTTTTACGCTTCAAAAATTTGTTCCATGAAAAGCCAAAACAGGAGGGCAGGGCCTTGCCCTATGGATCCGTCCTTGACGACCGCTCCGCGTGAATCTGTATCACACTCGCACAGTCGCGTCGCCGGATTTGTTCATCCCGCGGTAAACCGACACTGAGCGACGGCGTGGTCCAACCCGGCGGAAGCCCGTGCGCTTCTGGTGCAACATGACCCAACGGAAACCTCGTGCGCTCCAGGCTGCAGGATACGAAGATCATCTGCCTCGAGTCCTGGACACACAAATCAACTGTAAATGAACGTGATTCAAAACCGAATCAACGGAGATGCTTTAGTCTGCAGGCGTTGACACCACTCCTGTGTTTCTCTTCCTCTGCTACAAACTGACATGTGCGCGTCAGGTGTTTGTGCTTTTGTGACAAGAGGAAGACAAGCCTTGAGTTGATGAGAACCCAAGTGCTCTCTCACTTCTCAAGAACACAGATCCGCGTCACTTCTTGAACTTTTGAAAGGTTCTTCCCGTCAACCTCAGATCGGCAGCTTCGCTCTCGAGGTCTCGCTCTTGTTTTCTCTCTTGTTCTCGGTCTTTTGCCTCCAAGCGCCAAATTGGCTCAAGACAGCGAGGAAAATCTTTAAAGGCTTTTTTCCATCTCTGCTGCTCTTTTGTCTTCGAGTCTTGACATTCTCCCCCCACTTCAAGCGATGAAAGTGTTTTTTTCTGAAGTGAAACAAGGAGAAGTGCAGGGTATGTAATTGCGGGGAATGTGCTTCTTGTGTTTGAAGTCAGCTCAGCAGACGGGAGAGGCTGATTATATCTGCCGGTTCAATGGACAATGCCATAAGATATATTTATCTTGAAGACACCGTGCAATTGCATCAGTGCTGAGAAACTTACCCTCAGAAGTGCATTCAAGTAAATGATTGTCATGCCTCTGTCAATATTGGGGATAAAACAGCAGCTCCTTCCCGAGTGAGTCTCAGCACTGACAATGTCCTCTCTTAAGTACATTTGCTTTAAATTGGTGTGTGAAAAGGGGGAAGGCGCCTTAAGAAGGGCGACTAATGCATCCCGACTCCCACTTTTGCTCCCCAACAATGTTTGCTGCAGGATTCAGCGATGTCTCAAGGCCAGATGCTTTGGGCTACTTATCTTGTTTTACTTGAAATTATCGACAGACAGTCATGGATATCATCTCAGTTTACGAACAGAACACAGAACGGCTGCAGGAGTTGGGAGGAACACACACGAAGCTGGTCAAACCGACGCAGCGGGTTTGGCTCGAGAACCGAGAACCGTCTCCTCCCTCGTCTCTACAGACGCCGCCTCGAGGCTGTGAATTCAAAATTTCCAGGCCGCGCGGATGCGCCAGACGTGGAATCGCACTGGCTGCTTGAAGTCAAGGGTCCAAAATGTTTTGAAATCTTGTGTTGTCCTTCTGAATACGGAAATCAGTTCAGAAGCGATGAATCGGCTGAGGTGCACACCCTGCATCCATGGTTCAGGAAGCTGCCAACTGCTGCACCCAAGATAAATTTCCGATGAAACTCTGTCCTTTTACAAGCGTTGCAGTCCGAAGGGGGAGACGGGGATACCTAACAATATCAAATGGCAAAGCAGCTTCATTAGGGCCCGGGGCTACGTTAACTGCGAGTGAAAAGCAAGGTTCAGCTTAACAGATCTATCCTCGCTACAAGAAAAGCAGGTCCCGGCTCCACTTCTTTGATCCAATACACGGAATGGATGGGGCCTTAAGGGTGACTGCTAAGCCCTTTTAGATATAATGAGTTTAACTCACTAAATGCTTTTTGTGGTGTCCTTGCTTTCAACATATTTAGCAGCTGGTGAACTCTGTTCCTGACGCAAAACTTTTTTGCAAAGCCCCGGCAGGATTTTCCTGTGACAAAAAGGACCAAAGATTCGAGTGTGAAAGAAGATCCCAGCACTGCACATGCAGTGGCGTTCCTGAAAGCCATGTTCTTGAGTTCACCTTTCAGAGGAATGTTGGACGCCGAATGCAGAAGATCAACGTGGAACTAGGAAAGTCAAAGGGGGAGGCAGAAACAGGCATAGAACCTCAAGAACCACGTTTGACTTGCTGCGTGCAACGCGTGGCCCTTTGGTGCAACGTAAACCGCGTCGTTGTTCAACGGCAGGGATGCGGTTCAGCATCGACTACGCCTCTGGCCCGCGAAGATCTTTTCGAATTGAAAATCCCGTGTAAAGCAGAATGAGGAGAGGACAAGCTTCCACATCAATGTCTTTTGGTCTTCTTTGGGTTGAGGATGATGTGTCAAGTTCAACATTTTGGATCAAAGAGGTACAAAAGTTTCCTTTTTGGGGCCCAGAAACTTGGGACTTTGGCTGGATAAATTGCACCCCATTTCAAAAAGTACAAGTATTTGGTGAAAGAAGTGAAAGTGGAAACACAAATTGGGTGTTCAAGTTGTAGATGTCGCATTTGTTATTTGATTTGCAGAATTTTGTTTCTGGTTTTTGGGTGCATCAAAGTTTGGAATTGAAACTTGAGATTTTATTAAAGTATTCATGATGGTTGCTCAGGGGGGCATTGGGGTTCATCTGTGTGTTCTTTGGTGCAAGAATATTGGATTTTTCATTCTTGTGAATTTCAGTTTGGTTGGGTGTGCAATATGCAATGGAGGAGGAGGCTCGCGAGAGGCTCGCGATAGTTTCTCAATGCACAACATTTTGTTGGGAATCCTCTCAAATGACCGCGACGTCCATTATCCATGGACGGCATTTTCAACCCCAATAATCAGCTTGGTCTGCCAACCAAGGGATTCTCAAAAATTCGGCTGGGCGCTGTGCTCGGAGTGAAATCACCAATGCTGTCGACTGAAATGTTGAGGTACAGCTTGAGGCGAGACAACACACGCGGCGGTGCGTGATCCTGAGCGGGCGGAGAGAACCTGGATCAAACTCCGCACCGCCGAGCTTCAAAGGCTTCCCGCAGTCAGGTGATCGCGTGGCCCTTTGTTCGGGGATCCCGGTTCAAAGCGATTCTGTCCTCAGCCGCGTCACGCTACGACTCGAAGCTCTGGTCTCAGTCCCTGGAGCTGCGCCAGGACCGACCGGCTCGGTTCCTGAACTTTCCTTTCAACTGGAAGTTAGTCTTTCAACGCCGGATGTCCCACAAGATAGCGAGTTCAAGCCGGGAACTGTTGACATGCATGTCCTGCGTGCGACGCCCAAAAACGTACACATGTGGCAAGCACAGAAAGTAACAGACAAAAAGACAACGAAAATTGGGGCAGATTACAAGGAGCCTGATTGCGACTTGAACCGCCTATTTGTAAGGTATTATTCTCAAACCGAGTTTCCCTGGTTTTGGCCGTGACCTCCTTTTGCAGCAGGCTCACCAATCAATGGAGACAGGCAGAGGATCCACTGAGAGACAACAACCAGGGAATCGACTCTGTACCGTGTACAGCAGAGGTTCTGCCTCAGGTTAGGAAGCGGAGGCGTGCACCAGCGAGCAAACCAACGGATCATAGATGAGATTGGTCTGAGGATGTGTGTGTGTGTGTGTGTGTGTGTGTGTGTTGTGAAGGCACACGCTTGTGTGTAACACTTCAGATGTTACCTTGATGCAGTGACAGCATGAAGCTTGTTTGCTGCATCAGAGTGACTCGCGTGAAATGAAACAGGCCGAGTCTGTGCCGACTTCGATTGTTCAACAAACAGATCGCACACATGCCAGGACTCTGTCACGCACACATGTCAACCCACGCACGCACACGTCACAGGCACGACTCTGAATTCCCTTCACGAGCGGGGTCGGCCTTCTAACCACGTCTTGGATCCACTTCCTTTCGCCCAACCTCACGTCGCTTCTGTCTCTGCAGTGACGATGATCAACGAGGAAAAGTGCGACGCGACGCAGCCGATGACGATGAGTTACCGTGGCGACGGGTACCTCGCGAGCGTCGTGACGGAGGAGTCCGGCTGCGGCTCGTCCAGCACGCCCTGGGTCATACACGCCTTCCCTGGTGAGTCGAAAACACGTGTATGCAGACAGACGCGCACACGCACGCACGCACACGGATGGTGTTTGATGCTTGTTCTTTCTTTGCTCTCCAGTTTCAGTGTGAGTGAGTCCTTCCAACACACGCAAACGCAGAGAAAGAGAGAGAGAGAGAGAGAGAGAGAGAGAGAGAGAGAGAGAGAGAGAGAGAGAGAGAGAGAGAGAGAGAGTGGGGGACACAGAAACAGATGTGATGAGGCCCCACAAGACAGAGTGTTATAGCTATAAAACACGCGAT
>JAAUXT010102636.1_pt1 | contig 19869 bp, 26 predicted proteins | sample 7278171 | NCBI WGS metagenome assembly JAAUXT01 (sample SAMN14350112, study PRJNA611818) | marine sediment metagenome | isolation source: surface marine sediment (1.8m) | place: French Polynesia: Moorea | collected 2018-08 | reverse complement strand
TGGTAGAGGGTTGGGGGAGGGGGAGGGGGTTGGGGGAGGGGGGGGCAGGGGACATTGCATCCACCTTGCCATATATACTGCACTACCACATGGTTCTTCTCCACAAAGGGACTTCGCACAACAACTGAACACCGCCGAACAAGGGCTATTTTTGGGGTGCGTCTTCTCTATGGTTGCGAATTGTACGGCAAACCTCTCTGTTGACATGTCAACGTCTCATCCGCAGTGCATGGGGTGGACGTGGTACCTCGCCAACGACATGCAGTTCTACTTCGTCAGCCCCATCTTCCTCTTCGCGCTGTACAAGTTGGTGTTCTTCTGTTGTCCCTCACAAATTGGGTTTCTGTTGCCATTGCAGCAATCAGTGTTTCTGCCGCCCACAGCCTCTCATGAATACTTGTTCACTCAAAAAGAATAGGTGTGTGAAGCCAAGACTCACACACTGTTAAGAGTACGACAGCCCCGATCTCCACAAACGCACATCCACACTTCGTTGCAGAAACCGCAAAGTCGGATACGCATTGCTCACGGCAGCCTTGCTTTCCTGCATGTTGGCCAACGGAATTATGGTCGAAAAGTACGACATTCCTGCTGGATCAGTTGCAACGTAAGAACAATTTCCGTTCTCATTTTGTCAATGATGAAAAGATAAGGCCACACGCGAAAACACCTACAAAAGCGCGTGGTCCTTGCACTTCAAGACAACAGTATACACAGACACCATTGGAGACCGAATCTGTTGCTACTGTCGGCCCTTTCCCCACTGGAACACAGACACGTACAAGTGGTGAATGCACAAGCGCGCGGAATGCAAAAACCACGCGCCAATCCCGAGCGATCCGCTTCACAATCCCTGAACTCTGCCCATTCCCTGGATTTCAGACTGGCGTTTTCTGCGGAAACTGGCAAATACGTGGACTACTTGTACAGAAGACCGTACTACCGCATCGCTCCCTACATCATCGGACTCGCCCTGGCAGACATCCTCTTCCACGTCAAAGACCAGAAGAAAAAGATTAAAATACCACTCGTAAGTAGTCATCCAGCAAGACGTTGTCACCACAGACAAGCACCCTACAAGGACATGGCGAATGGCGTTGACGACAAGCAGTTTTTTTCCTTCAAGTGTCTTCAGAGAAATCTTCGTGAAAAGCTTTTTTCTTCTCAACAGGCAGCCAACATTTTCTGGTGGACAGCGAGTATCAGTTTGAACCTGACCCTATTCTACAGCCAGTACCCGCTCTACCACGAGCGGGTGCAGTTCGAAACGTCTATCGCAGCGCTGTACATCGCCACGTACAGAACGGCATGGGCGCTCTCTCTGGCCTACATGGTCTTCGCTTGCGTCACTGGGAATGGCGGTGCGTACCCACCTTCTAAACGGAGGGCAACTCAGCAAGAAAGCAGAGCTGTGAACACAGGCGCGTCGGGAGCGCACGAACTTGCCTGGAGGCCATTGTACAACACATGGTCGCTCCGAAAGGACACGCCCGTGCAACTTGGCAGTGTGGACCACTCGTCGGCACCAACCCAATATCTGAGGCCGAGCATCTGAGGCAGGGGCGGGAGGGGGGGGGGGGTCACCCGACAATTTTTGTTGGATTGACACACACCACGCAACAGCAAAGTCTTCACTTGCCTCTAGGCGAGGGTTCAACCAGACCAACTGAACTTGACTTGCAACGTTTCTCCTGGTCAGACACATCAGGCTTTGAAAAGCTGAAATCTGATTCCTCTGCCATCCCCAAGACATGGAAAAGTTCCCGCTGACAGATTTCTCCATTTTACTGCTTCCAGGTCCCGTCAACTGGCTTTTGTCCTGGAGGATCTGGCAGCCTTTGGCCAAGCTCAGCTTTGGAGTTTACCTCGTCCATCCTATCATCATGTACTGGTACTACGGCAGTAGTCAGGCTCCAATTCACCACAACGACTACAACATGGTACCCCAAAACTGTTGCCTGTAAAGTTGTTCGTGATTCCAATGGGCTTGTTTTTTGGTCTTGTACTTGCAATTTTCATTCCAGATTTACCTGTTCCTGGGAAACATGTGTTTGAGCTTTGCCAGCGCTCTGATCGCCAGTCTGGCTGTGGAAGCACCTTTCATGAAGCTGGAAAGCATTGCATTTGGACGGTGATTCGGTCCGTACCAACGACAACAGGAGCCAATGTCAACCTGCAGATTCCACCAGGACACAATGAAGCAGCTTCTCGAGTGACTGTCCCTGTCCATTTGAAGGTGCGAACTGCAGTGTGTCCAACAACACAAGGCTGCATGTCTGAGGAGGATGTTCATCACACAGGAGATTGACTGAAACGCAGACAAAACGCCCTCAAACTCACCCAACTTAGGAAACTTCAATGCACTCTGGTCTGTCAGAATGATCAGTTCAAAAGAGTCTTGATTCAAAAACGACTAGTTTTGTCAAGAACGCTTCCAAAAGTTGCCAAGTCCCTGCTCGCAATTTTGTTTGGCCCGTTCCCAAAACAGAACAATTTTGATCTGGAACGAAATTATTGTATTCATCGACTGCTGACAATCAAAAACGAACTTGACTCTCTGAGGCTCGTCCCATAATATACCGACAAACCGCCATCACTCAAAAGTGAGAGGGCCTTTGGGAGCAAAAGAGACGCCAATCCACAAGGGAACTCCCCAAACAATATCCTAGCTACCGAGGGTTGTGTGTGCAGAAAGAGAGCACAATAGGATAGGTCAAAGAGATACATTGGAAATTCTGGGACGAGCCTCGTACTTACACGCCTACGCTGTAAAATCTGAACTTCAACTGTTCAAGTGATTTTGCAGATTTTTGTAGAATTCTTGTAGGATTCTTGTAAAATTCACGAGGCACAGAGTTTGTTGAACTCCCACTTGTTATTCACTGGCCTGTAGAGTCCTCAGCAACACGAAGGTCTGTGAATCTTCCGCGAAGTCCACCAAGTCCACTAGCACCAGTGTCGTCATCGGTAATCACGTGTTGAAACTGCGTTCTGACCTGCTTGAAGTGGCGCCCCTCGTAGAATACTTTCCCACAGGTGGCGCAGCAGTAGAACAGGTCGACGCGCTGTAGCACATTCTCCTCTATCGCCTCGACCTGCAGCGCGACGTCGTCGTCCCCGACCGTCACGTGATCCAGGTCGATACTGTCCGAACTGGACTTCCGCCTCCGGCCTGACGCCTTCAGTCGACTCTGTGAACAACAAGCGTTGAATTAACCACTTGTGTGTGTGTGCGCGGGGGGGGGGGTGCGCCCACAAGGGTGACGCACAAGGCACCATTTGCGACACTAGATAATGCACACTGCGATCATCTCCCCCTCAACTCAGCAGAGTAACACCAAGCACCAACCTTGTGAATGTAGAACGTGGAAAAAGAGTTGACCCACCCAGTACTCTTCTCCTTCGGTCGAGAGTATTTCCTTTCTTCGCTGTATAGCTTTTCTCATGTCTGTTGGGCTGACCAGAACGTACCGATCTCCGTTGCAGACCTGTGAGCACGAGCAATCAAATACATTTGGCGCCTCCAATTGGCCAGTGACCGTCAAAGTGCAAGTCAGCACTGTGAGGTGGAGCGCACAGTGCCTGTTCTGGATTCTCACAAAGCCTGCGATGACGTGGTGTAACGTCTCACCCAGGGCAGTTGTTGTGTTTGTGCTGTGTATGGTCAATAGCTGGGTGAAGGTCAATAGCAAGGTGAAAGTTCAGCTCACAACCAGTCCCCTCTCTCTGGTTACTGCCAGTCTTGAACCCCAGACCCAGGTACCCTGTGTGGACGGACCTGACACCGACTGAAAATGTCCATCTCCTTGACGATGACGTTGTAGTGATGCAGCACCTCGGTGGCCTGGTCTCGAGCAGTCTGTTTTGTGTCCACAAAGTAACACATCCCAACAGGAACCTGCGACTTGAGCTGCAAATCCAAAATTTTATCAAGCAAAATTCACTCGGTGTCTCAGGACCAGACCCCTACCGTAACATTTATCCGACATCATTGTGTGGTGATGAAATTTTTTCAGGACCAGGTTCCGACCTGCCTGGCAGTCCTGGCAGGTCAGAGCCTGGTCCTGAAATTTTAGGACAACACAATGACCTCGGAGTGTGGTCGTTGTCTGGTCCTGTTACACCGGAGTCATAGCTCAACTCCCTTTGCCATTGGACAAACGAAAACAACCGGCACAGTGGTGGTATCTGCACGCTTTGCCAAAACAGGTTGTATCCACAGTGAAACGCTGAAAGTAGTTGTTTATACAGGGTAAGGGGACCAGGAAGAATGCAGTGATTGTTGAAGACTGTCATGTCCCAAGTGGTCAGACAAGACGGGGTCTGTGAGAGACCCAAATTCGTCCTTTCGTGAGTGCCCAACGGACGGAAACTAATTCTGTTACAGACGGAGCAAAAACTTGACACGTGACAGGTGGAGGGTATCCCAGGTCATTGAGCCAAGTAAACAATGCGTCCTCTCGTTACTTACCGTTTGAAACGGAATGCCGGACGTCAAGATGATTCGGTCTTCTTTTCTCGCAATCTATAACAAGAGAGAAAGTGGAATGCAGTGGAAACCAATCCCCTCGTGGAATCAGCCTGGCAGTTGTTTCTCTGACGCCCATCACCTCGGCCGCTTTGTCGTGATCGTCAGCTGCGGTGAGACAGACGACGTCGACGCCGCAGCAGCGCAGCTGTCGCCCGAGTCCCTGTAGCATGTTGTCCGTCACCACCTTCATCTGCTGCGGGGCGATCGGGGGCCCGTGCCAGGTCAGGTTCGCACCTCGCTACGAGAAGGCAAGCAATGGAGGGTTTTGTCCAACAGGCTTCCTTCCCAGTGACGGAAATTCCGAACCTTCTCTCTTCGGAAGCAAAGTTTCCATGCCAACCAAATAACTCAACAAAACACGAATCTCTTGACAACCTACGTCTTCTGTTCCTCGTGCTGATTTGTCCAGGGCCCGTTTTTGTTTTCGCTCCAACTTGGTCATGCCACGGAGAACCTTGAGGGCACCCAGTGTCGGCTCCAAGTTCAGCTGCAGCTTCTGCGAGACATTTTTCTCTCGAACTCTCTTGTAAATTTCCAGAAGAACAAAAGCATCGAGCGCTGCAAAAACAAACCAAAAACAGTCGTGATACAAAGCAAAAAAGAGCTGAGAGTCAACGAGCATTCTGTTTTTGAAAACGCACGAAAAAATTTCTTTCTGACAAACCTGCATAAGTGATTTGTGATCTTCTCAAGGGTCTCCTTTCCCAGTCGGACACCTGCTCAGACTTGTCCAAAGGTTTCCCCAACACCAATTTCACAAATTCGCTGAGACCTTTGTCTTTCCTCTTGACTACCTTGTCACTGTCTTGCACAGGTACTTGGTCGAACACGCCCGGACACTGATCCAGAACCTGGTGAAGAAACATTTGGCAAACAGTTTGAAACTCATTCTCCTCTTTGCCCAACGAACCAGACAACGGATGAAAGACTTTCCAAGCTTCACCTGCTTCTTGATGCTGTCCAGATTCACAATTCTCACAGAATCTCTGATGACTTGTCTCAAACACGGAACAGCGTTTGCTACGCTGTGAAGATCATCTTGCATCCCGTATCCTGCAAGAAGCAAATGTGCTTTGACATGGAAGGCCCCAGGAAACTTCGACACTCGAAACAGATGTGCTCCGGCTTTGCCACCTGGGAGTAAAACGTACCCAGTTTCAGGATGCTTTCGTTGTGGAAAAGTCCAGAGAGCAGTTCCCACTCTTCAGACGAGAGCTCCACCCGCAATGCAGGCAAGTCAAGCAAAAACACCCGCTCCCAGAGAGCCAGCTGCAGCAGCGCCGCCCTGCGGAGAACACGAGACTAAAGCCGCGAGAAGAGGTACGAGCTGCTGGAATCTTCCAGCAGCCAGAGAGGAGTCACCAAGCGTATCAATGTTAATACATCGAAGACGGAGACAAAAGGGTCAAAGCTTGTGACTGAGGAAACCGACTGAGAGAATGAAATCTCACTTGGCCGCTGAGTTTGATTCCATAAATAGCGGACGCCATTCGCAGTCAATTCCAATTTCCACACCATCCTGCAAGTGAAAGGAAAGTGTCGTCACGAACGACGGATGCAAACGTGCGCCAAAATTATCTGTCAGGCTCCAAGTTGCTGCAGATCGCGGGAGGCAATGCAAGTGCACTGCACACGGGCAGTCCGACAGACTGTGCCGATCAGCCGACATCCACGGGTGCACATGTGAGAGAGACAGCTTGATGCCCTTTCAAGGAGAAGCCCAAGTTGGGGCGAAGACGTGTGGTCATGAGGGTGATGGCCGTTGCAGGCTTTCCCGGGGGTGACAAAGACGACACACATTTTTGCATTGTCAACACGCGGCAGTGTGAGAGGATCAAAAGACTCACCCTGGTCAGGTGTTTGATGCAGTTAAGATACTCTGATTTTGTTTGGACGAGTAAAACACTGGAGAGCGGCAGCGCCAGGCGGTGGTAGGAACAGTCTCCCCAGTCTTCCTCCACCTCGTCCCAATCCGCCACCACACACTCCGAGAACCTGCTCCCAAGGAACGCACAAATTTATGCTGACACATCTGCATGGTAAAGAAGCTGTCAATGGCTGTGTTCCATTCACGCGTGCGGCAAGCCGAGTTGGCCAAAATGGCTGAATTCGCCCACCTTGGCCTTTGCCCAACCCAGGGGCGAAGTCGCGCCAGATTATCTGCACGCGAGCCGCACACGACAATGGAATACACCCAATGCAAAAATACCGCAAAACCTCGAGAGAAGCCGTCCTCTTGCAAACGATCAACAGGCGGAAATTTGACTCATATTTCCTCACTGAGGTTGTTCCAGATCAAGAAGACGCGACACGATTTGACTCGGAATCCTGTCCTCCTCGAGTTGCAGCCTCTGAGCCCATCGCGCAGCGTCGTCCAGTTCGTCGATGTCGATCAGTTTGTCCACCAGGTACTCGAGAAGCTCCTGGTCGTCTCGAATCAGATTGGTCATCATGTCCTCGAACGTGTGAGCCTCAGTGCTTTTCTGCAATTTCGGAAAATTCTGCGCTCAAGCGTTTTTTGGGGCAAAGTCTAATGACAGTGTCTTCCTTACTGTCACCAGTCTTTTTTGTTCTCTTCAAAAGGAAAAACAACAGAATTTTGTTGCGCACTTCAAGTTCCTCTCATTCACTGACAGGAATCTTCTGGGTGTGGTGGCTCGGATCATTTTGCGTCGCTCACAAGCTGAGTCCCACCAGCGAAAGACACAACCTCGTGACAAATCATCCAACAAAGCACCACTCACCTCATCGTACCGCTGATGGATCCAGTACCTCATCCCTGCCTGGGTTTTCCTCTTGAACAAGACGGGACACTGCTCTGAAAACAAAACCTGTCACTGTGGAGCCAGCAACGGGACCAAAACTAAAGGATTCGTGATTGACAATCTCTTCGTCCAAGCGACGCGGCACAAAACGCAGTCTTTGTCCAGTGATGAAATGACAAGAACACAAAGTGTTGAACAAGCTTCTATGACTTTGTGTGAACTGAGCACCAATAAGTGACACATCCTCGGGAATGTTAGATTTCCATCGGGGACGGGGGCAAACAGTAAGACCCACTTGGCAGTCTCACCATTGGATTGGGTTGTGCAGACTTCTCACTTTTGACGAGGGTGGTGGTGGGAGGGACGGGGGCAAGTGCCTCACTTCTTATGGTGAGACATCCAGGAAACACCCACCCCACCCCACCCCCGAAACATTCCCTGTCAACACACACGTTTCCACCAGCGGTGACTGCACAAGGCTCGCGCTCGCCTTGAAAAGAGCTGCTCGTTCTTAAAACAAAAACAATTTGCAATTTTAAGAGTCGACACTGCGCAACACAAACCTGCTGGAATCTTGTACAACTTCATCAGTCTGGTCGCCATCTTCTCAAAAAATTTTGGTCCCAAGTCGATTTTGACCGTCTGCACTCCAGAATCACTGAAACAAAATTGCCGCCGTGGTTTACATCAAAAGATAAAGGTCAGGACAGTTGACAGAACAAAAGTGTGCAAATGTGATGAACGTGGAAAGAAAACCACGCACAACAGCATTGGCCCGAAGCACGTGTCTGGGCTGCTCAGTTGATCCAGATGTGCCAGTAATTTCTTTTGCCACTCAGGGTTTTTGTTCACGTAAGACTCCACCATCCCGACATGATTCTCCACAATCAAGGGAAACAACACCTGATCAAAACAAACAAATTTGCAGGAAACTGGTTCACTACCTCCACACACACACACACCCACACACTCTCTCTCTCTCTCTCTCTCTCTCTCACACACACACACACACACACACACACACACACATACACAGAGTCTGTTTTTCTGTTTCAACAACTCACTTCTTCAAACTTGAAATGATCCTGCAACCCGAGCTGGCTGATACATTGCCCAGCCTGAAGAAAATGAGAGCAGAACTTGAAATGCAAGTTGAACAAGTAAGATTCGCAAAGATGTGGCCTCTTAGGCAGATTTTCACTCACCTCTTTAAATTTCTTTCTCAAGACGAACGCACGCACACAGGGAACCAAGTAATCGTTTCCGTCGTGATCCAAACCAAACGCCCTCACCACGAAATCAAGACCGGTCATGAGTTTTTGCGTGCTGATGCCAAGAGCAAAAGCAGAAATTCTCCTTTCTTCGTCTAGTAGATGTTCAAACGCTTGTTTTCGTGGAGAAATCCACTGTGCAAATTCCTTCATCACCAACACACCCGCTTTGTCTTGAAAACAAAAGAAAGTTGACTCCTTGAATCACCCACTGCTTCCAACAGTCCGATGTCAAGTTTTCAGATATTTGCTTGCGGCAGGTCCTTGTTTCATAGCTGTGCACGTCGAATCAAGTTGTAAATTTGGCACACAAGAAAATTTGACATAACGTTTGAGTGTGGACCATGCAGGTGTCATAACAAACACACAACGATGAGTTCAAGCAGACACTCACTTGTTTGAGTCCTTCCGTCGCTAATATTGGCAAACAGGAACAGTGCTGTGTCAAAGGGATTCCTCGCTTTGCTGAAACTCTCAAACATCACTTTGGTCACTGCAAGGCTGCTTTTCGGTCCCCTTTTAATGGCCTCTTCCACGTTCTACAAGAATAGAGAGGTTTCGATGCTTTCCGCCCGAACTTCCGCCCGGCCCCCCGCCCGGCGGAGCGCCCCGTTTCACCTGTGGGGGGGGGGGGGGAAGGCGGGTGGAATTAAATTTAGACTTTAGACTCTCCATGCAGGAACGTAGGAGTAGCGGGTGTTTTTACGCATTGCTACGGGGTTCACACTGTTTTCACTGTAGGCTGGAAGTCATTCAAGCAAGGGGACGCTCATCTTTTTTCCTGCACAAAACCATAAGTTTGACCATATATATTGAGCTGAATAATCATCCTAAAACATGTCAGTTTTGTTGCAGGACATTGTGGGCATAAGCAGGAATTGAAATTTTGGATGTATGTGAGGAATTTTTTGCAAGAAACATTGTACTTGGCCCGATTGAACATGGAGTAGACTTGAGTAGTTGTAGATCTAAGTCATTTTCAACACAAAATGCACCATTCTCATGTGTTTGTGTTGTCTGCAGGCTCATACGTACGATCAAGCATGTGCCGTGTGCCATGTCCCATGTGTTGGCCAGCCATCCAACATTTCTGGCAGTTTTGCGTGCCCGGTCTACTGTGCCCGCAACTTGCAATTTGTCTCCAGGTAAATGTGTGCAACTACGCTGAGTGTGTGCATGTGTGTGTGTGTTTGTGGGTGTGTGTGTGTGAGAGAGCATCTGTTGTATGTATGAGAGATGACAATATTGGATCTGAACGCAGCATTAAATTGCGAGAATTTTGAGCACAATATAAAAAAAAACAAGAACAGCAAGGACAACCTCATGACAGTGTTGAGACGCGCCGCATGCGATAATTGTTGTTTTTTGTCTGCACTGTGTTGATTGTATTCAGCATTGTGTACAAGTATTCATGCAATCTCTATTCATGTTTTGCAACAGGGTCCGAAGTTGGGAGAGGCCGACGCTAAACACGACCCATCCAAGAAGTGCTGTGGCGATCTGCACGTTGGTGCGACTGTCTACTGAAAAGCGAGAGGTGGGTATTGGGTTGCAGTGTTAGTGAATGCCCATGAGTGCAGGAGTAATGCAGTGTACCAGCTGTTAGTGTGAAGGAAAGTGTAACCGTGAAGGACATTGTAATTGAAAATGTGACTGCGCTGACGTGTGCAAACTGCAGGAGTATCGTGCAACATTTGTGTAATGTGTATGTTTTTGTTCAGGTTTTGTTCCTGTTGGTGTTTGGTGGGCAGTATCATATTCACGGTTGAGAAGCTGGTGGCATTTCCAAAGGACGTGCAACCTTTCAACACAAAAAAAAGAGGTCCAGCATGCGGTGAGTGGCCATGGATTGGAGATCGACACTTCAACATGTGCTGCATGCCCTCCTGTGTCCAGGGTGATGCAACTGCCGCATTTGTTTGTGCACAAATACTGCGGTATGGAGTTCTTGGAATGTTCACAAGAAGAGTGGCAATTATGTCAAATTGTGTGTAACTTCGTCAAAGAAAACAGGAAAGAAGTGGAATCAGAAACATGCGATTTTTTCTGGGCACTGACTTGTTCTGCAAAAAGTTTAGTGTGCTATTGCACCGCATTGAGCAAAAAGTTTCAGCCCCCCGAAGCTCTGCAAGTATTCTTGTTAGCTCGAGTGTGTAATGCGCATATGTGCATGTTCTTCAAAGACCACATTTGGAGCACTGTTGCCAGCAATTTGTCATTTTACGTCGCCATGAATTTGGCTGTAGTTGGTATGGAGTTTGTTGCACTCTGCTCTCATGAGGAGGAGACCATTGAGTGTGTTGTTGGTGAAATTCGGATGCTGGTTGAAGGGGATGTGCAGCATGTTGAACACGAGTCTGATCAGTCGAGCTCTGACATTGACAGCTGTATGGGTGACGAACACATGTTGGAGTACACAGATGCTGAATCTGAGATGATCTGTGACAAGCTGCAACTTGATTGTGAGGTTTGCTTTTGCATGAGGCCTTCCCGACATTGTGCCAACAAGTCAGTGTGCTTGTTGAACATCTCTCCTTGTCAGTGTTGTATCCCGGCCATGTTTTCTGGAGTGAAAGAACTCCAAAGAGTCAATTGTTTCCAGGGCATGTTTTCAAAGGAAAACCCACACCGAACTGGACAGCTTGTACAGTGCCTGTAGACCTTGCTTCTATGAGTAGCAAACTGCCTGGGAAAGTGTTTTCCAGTCATGCCAAACCTCAGGACCGGCCATCTGTGAGCAGCAAGTTTCCTGGGAGGGTGTTCACCAGTCATTCTAAACCAAAATGGAAGTGGGCAGACTATACAGTTCCCACAGAAAAAACTCCTCTTTCAGTGCGATGCCCAGGTATGATATTCTTATCGGAGGCAAGGTACAAACAGGACAGCAAAGCTGCAGTTCCCAAAAGATTTCAACCTGTGCTCAGTCTCACATGCGTTGTTCATGACAGCCTTGGTACGAGCAGTGAAAAACTCATGTTTATGTGTTGCATATGCAAGCTGCTTGTTGACAACTCGCATGTTCAACTCAAGCTTCACGCTGAACTGAGTCATGGATTGTTCACATGCAAGAATGCATATTGCGTTGCTACTTTCCAGAGCTCTTCAGCTCATGACATTCACTCATCTGTTCATATTCGAAAGGTTCAGCGGTGTGACAAGTGTTCCAAGGAGTTTGCGTATCGCTTCGCGCTGCAGAGACACATGGATCTGCATGCAACACAGCGTGCTCACAAATGCAAACTCTTACTTTCGGCATCAAGATTTGAAAGAACATGTTGCTACTGCTCATGCTCACGATGTGTTTCCGTGTCTGTCTTGTTCCTACAAAGGAAAGTCACAAAGGGCTCTGAAGCAATACTCCTTGGTACACAAAGAACCTGCTCTCAAATGTGAAAACTGTTCAAAAGCATTCCGCTGGAGATCGCAACTGTCAGCGCACTACCACCACTGTGGGTAGGGTGTGTCACATTTGTCAAGTGTTCTGGTTTGTGTTCATTGCATCTCATGCGGTACTCTTGCAGTCACGCATTTTTGTGCGTGTTTTACATAGCTGGACTTTTGTCTGTGGTTGAGCAGTCATTGCCATTACTCCTGCACTTTGACATGCTTCTTCTTGATACTTGTAGATGCCTGGACTGCTGTCTTTGAATCGTGTATTGCCCGCATTTCCCAATGTGTGGCCATACAATACAGAACGTTTCGCCAATGCTGAATTGTCTGTTAAGTTGCAGATGTCCCAGAAACTGGTTGTAACTGCAAAGAAAAGTCTGTTTTTTGTTGTGGCAAATGGTCCACGAGAGGGGGAAGAGTTAGTTTTTGGAAGGTGCATGTTTGTAATGTCGAGAACAGATTGCGCCTGCACAAAAAAGCATGAAGCCTGGTGCAAAACCAAATTTACGTAGCATGTGAACATTTCAATGGTCACATTGAATAAACCACTCATGTTTTGAACACAATTCTTTGTGTCCTTGTAGCCATGACCGAAACAGATGTGTACCAGCAGTTCGCAGCTCTGGTACTGAGCAATCTCATTTCTACTGATGACCTGCTGCTCCTCCTCACAGCGCACAGCGCAGACAAACTCATGCGGGAGAAGCCCCATGAGTCCTACGACAGGTTCGACATCAACAACTTCACCAACAAACAGTGTAGAGGCTTGTTTCATTTCAACAAAGATGACCTTGTGCACTTGTCACAGCTTCTTGCTCTACCAGACAGATATGAAGCTCAGAATGGGTTAGTTTGGGAGCCCTTGGAAGGCACATGTCTCCTCTTGCGATGGTTGTGTTATCCTGGGCAGTTGTTTGACCTGGCACCGTATTTTGGCCAGTCTGTACCAGACTGTTCCTTGATTTTCAATAACATGTTGGCAGATGTCATGCACAGATTTGCACATCTTCTAAATGATGTTGCCCAACCATGGATGGATCACAATCTCTGCACAGAAAAAGTGACTAGCAAAGGAGCCCCTGTAAACAACATCTAGGGCTTCATCGATGGCACTTTGCAACATGTGTGTTGCCCGGGAGCAGATCAGAGAGAATTTTTCAGTGGACATAAGTGGAAACATGGGTTGAAATTTCAACACATTATGTTGCCAAATAGCCTTGTTTGCCACTCATATGGACCATTTCCAGGGAGGAGACATGATGCTTCGTTGTACGGTGTTAGTGGGGTGGACGCACAACTTGCACAGATTCGTTCATGCAATGGGGCACAGCTTGCCATTTACAGCGATCAGGCTTATCCTCTGCATCCATGGCTGCTTACACCCTACCCTGGTGACAATCTGTCAGCACAACAGCAACAATTCAACACAAGCATGAGTCCTCTGAGAACTGCAGTCGAATGGGGTTTTGCAAAGCTAAGTACCTACTTCACGTTTGTAAATTTTTATGCAAATCTGAAAATGCGCCTTCAACCCATTGGCCATTACTTTCAAACTGCAATGTTGCTGGCAAATTGTCACACTTGTTGTTATGGGTCAGAGGTGGCCACCTACTTTGATCTGCTGCCACTACCCTTGGAACTTTATCTGCAGTGAAGCAGTACTCCTGCATTGAGGTACATGGCACACGTTCAGGCTACTTGGAAACCCCTCCCCCCTTTCCAATTGTCATTACCCACACTACTCCTGCAGTCTGTGGCAGTCACATCACGTAAAAGTGAAAGTTGTCTGCGTTGTTGTTTTGTCTATTGTCTGTGATGGAAGACTCCACTATTCCCTGTTAAGTTTAAACAAAATTTTATTTCGAGAACTGCTCAAACATTGAAACCAACATATTTGTTGCAGACCCCAGGTGGGTGTGATTTGTTACGTATGAAATAAAATGAAACGCGCAAACAAGTCCTTATCACTCTGTTGGAATGTCACATAAGACATCAGATTCATCTGAACCAGATGAAGCATCTGAACCACAAAGTACTTCCAACGAAGAAGCAATTGAACCAGCATCACAAAATGGACTCAACAAACCAGAACAAATATCATCCTGTTCAGGGCTGTCATATGACGAAGTGGAATCCCACTCACACAATACGAGGATGAATCACTTGTTCTTGTCAATTATTATGCACATCTTTTTGACCATGATGAAGGCATTTAACCCAGTTGCGACCGTTTTGTCCGCTTTGTATGCAAATCAAGTACTACATTGTTCAAGTTTTTACAACTCTTTGTTGACAAACAGAGCAGTACACTGTGAGACAAAAACGTTGACATCTCATCAATTTCAAAGTTCTGCCGGCACTCTTGCTCAGTTCTCCTATCCATCTGGTGGGTGGGTCATCCCCTCGAAATAGTTGCCTTTGAAGACAATGCACTTCTGACAGTGCCTTGCCCAGTCTTGAAAGCAGTTCCTCCACATTCTGTGAGTGATGTTACCAAGTTCTCTGTCCAAAGTCAAGATGAGGAGGTCAACAGTTGGGAATTGCCGACCTTGCAGTGCACATTTCAACAGAGGAAACAAAAAAAAATCAGCTGGAGACAGATCTGGCGAGTAGGGCGGGTGCTTCATCTTGGGCCAATTCATCCTTGCCAAACCATCTCTCACCAAATAGCTCCGGTGCACGGGTGCGTTATCCATGTGTATCTTGAAGGGCACAGCTGATCTCCGGGTCATGAGCCTAAGTCTCCTCAGCTCCAGACTTTCTCGGACACACTCCAGCAGTAGCAGAAACATCTCTTTGGGGACAGTTTGGTCTACAAAGTATTCCCAATGAATTAAGCCATTTCTGTCAAAAAAAGGTATCAGCAACACCTTCTTGCAGCTCCTTGGTCGATGCGGCACTTGGTCTCTGTCCTCCCCTTTCCTGAGCCATTGCAAATTGGCTAGTCTTGACCGGGTTTCAATAAGGTAGAACCACGCCTCATCTGTTGTGAGCACATAGTTCAGAGTGGATCCAGTCCCATTGGGGTAGCTGTCCAAAAAGTCGACACAAAATTGAATCCTTTGCCTCTTCTGGCTGGCTGTCAGAGCATGAGGTACAAGCTTGGAAGCGCGTTTTTTCATCAGGAGATCTTTGTGCAAAATCCGGAAAGTACTCCCATAAGATATGCCTAGTGTCCTTGACAGTTGTGCAATGGTCGATCGCCTGTTCTTCAAAACAAGACTCTCACACTCCTTGATCTTCTCTGGCTTGCGGGAGGTCAGAGGTTGGCCAGGTCGCTCCTTGTCACCAACATTCCTCCTCCCACTTTCAAACTCTGCCATCAGTCTGTACACAGTTCTTTGAGAGTAAGCTTCAGCCCCGAAGACATGCAACAAATTCTGATGGGTCTCATACCTTGTGTGTCCAAGCCTGAGTGAGTACCACATGCATACTCACTGGATGAGGCGCAGAGGCAGCTCGGAGGAAATGGTTGCACGTCCAGTCGCCATTTGATGTCTGTTTGTGTCTCTGATTGCAGGCAAAGTCTTCAGTGACTCTTCTGTAATTGCCGAGGTCAAGGAGATTCCAATTGGCATTGTAGTCTTCCTCCGGACACAATGGTCAAGTGCCGACCATGATACAACATGATAAATGACAAGAACAAGTGATTCATCCTCATATTTCATACACAGATCTGACTGGTGGTGGTTGCGTCGTATCGCTGTCAGAGTCCAAGATGTCACAACATTCAGCACCTGCAACAGAAGTGTTCAAAACTCATGTGGCTTGAGAACACGGGCTGGCTGCATGACATGCAGATCAGGTTCAGCAGCATCTTCATCCTCATTGGCATACACAAAGTGAAACCCTGCATTGCTTTCGTTTCGAGGTACTCTTGTAAAGACAGGCTCAGACTGGCGACGTACCCACTGCTCATGTTGAAATTTCAGCTGCTTTTCTTCCAATCTGAGATGACGCTCTTGGATGTCCAACTCCCTCATGTGTGCCTCATGCAGTGTTTCTGTCAATGCTTCCAGCTGCCCCGCAGTAGATCTCTTGTTACCTGTCACAAAAGCAGAACTCATAACCAAGATGCATTGTCTCAGCTTTGAGTACACTGTTGCATGTTCAGTCAACAATACGTGAAAAGTATGATGGTGTTGAGACACACTCCCTAAGAGGCCACTCACGTTTTCTCAGTGGTTCATTCCTTTCATGCTCACGTTCGCGCTCGCCAGAATCACTGTCCACTTCAGTACTTGTGCCAGCCTCGTTGTCCAAAGAATTTTCTTCACTGACAAGGATATCCTTCTCCATGTGAGGTGTCACTGTGTGCAAGCAAACAAACACACAAGCACATCTTTGCATGTGTAAAAGCTCAGCCGCAAACACCACCCCCCCCTTCCAAAGGCAAAACTGCCAAACCTGCGCATGACTGACGCATTACTGCCAATCTGAGATCTGCTTTTCTCTTGTTGGTTGCTTTCTCAATTTTCACACCCACCTTCAGTGCCTTGTTCCTTGCTTCTGCATCATCTTTCATCATTCCTACATCTCCCAAAAGGTGCTTCTTCTCATTGTACTGCTCGTCTGTGCCAGACCTGAACAACATCAAAAGGGAGACCTTCCATGTGGACAACCCACAAACACACCAGCACACATATAATTCCTCTATTACTCCTGCACTCACTTCTTCAGTTCCTTGACATTTTCAGACTTGTCATGTCACAGCAAGATGTCCAGGTAGTCCTGAATGCTGCGCACGCTGATGTCTTTCATGGAAGGCCGGTTGATTTTAATTGCTGCATTCGCATTGTCAGCCACCTCCTTCCATTTCTCTTGAAATCTGTATGGCTTGAGTAAGATGACCTCCTTCAGGATAATTATGTCCATGTCTGGATGGAAATAAATCAGCTGCAAAAAGTTTAAGGGAAAAACATTTGCACAAAACCACTACAAAACAATCACCAGTTCAGTACTCCTGCAGTCTGATGCTCTGTGTGCACATTTCACACACACACACCAACGTCTCAAACACCTTCCTATTTCAATACTTCTCATCTGTACGCATTGGAAAATGGGAATAACAGGAGTTTTGTTTCATTTTTGACAGATGTCTTACTGAAATCTCCAATCTAACATCATAGTGGCACACACCCACACGACACACTTTTTCCAAACCTCAATTTTGACCATTTCTTCTGTGTGGACTGACATGAAATTCAGCCAAACTGTGCCCAAGACCCTCAGATAACATTTCCTCACTTCACCTCTTACCATTTTGTCTGTTTTGTCTCTATTCTACAGCGGAATCATGTCACATCGCAATTGTCTGTGCCACGTAAAAATGCACGGAAATTGACTCTCGCGGGTTCCGTGATGTCACGGAAACCTGTATAGAACCCTGGACGTAGCGCCGGGTGGGCGGAAAAACCATCCCGCGGAAAGCATCGAAACCTCTCTAATGTTGCATCATACGCCTTGTAAAATTCTGCATGCTTCTAACAGATGCACTATGAATGGTCAGGTGAAACAATGAATGATTTGCTGACCATTTTCGAGACGCAGCTTTTGGACCCACTGCAAGAGACGATTCAAAACAAGACAATCAAACAAATCAACTGCCACCTAACCTGAAGCCAGTATCCATTTTCGCGGGGGAACTCGCCCCTGTACTCGCTGTGCCCGTGCTCACTGTGCATGTCCACAATTCTCTTCAGCAGATGTTCTGAAATGCCGGGGTGTGCCTCCTTCAATTGCTTGCGCAATTTTTCATCTTCGCTCTCTTTGTGTGGCACCACTGCGTCTCCAAGCAGTTGCTCTTGTATCTCACACTCATAAAGGTATTCTGCAAAGTCGTCTTCAAAATCGCCTTCGTCATACTCGGCACAGAATTCGGTGGGTGAAAATGTGCTGGAGTGACTTTCATCTCCTTGTTCCTTGGGCAGTTCTGGTTCAAACTGTCGCGGTTCTGCTGCAGGTGTTGTCATTGACGCTGAAGTCGGCGCAGGTCTCGGAGGGTTCCCTCCTACAGGTCGTTCAGCAAGTTTTCGAGCTCTTCCCCTCCCAACACCAGCTCCAGCCAGCAGTGAAGCGGGGTTGTTCAAAATACGTCCCACCGTTCTACTTTGGGGTTGCATGTGCGCACGCTGCTCCATCCTGTTTGTGTCTCAATGATTTGGCAGGTGTGAGGAGATTCAACTGTCAATCGGTGCGCGCAACGTCGGACGAGAAGCGCAGCCAACTGGTCTGTTGCTTCAATATCTGTGTTTTCGACTGACAGTTGCAACTGAAAGTGGAAATGCAAGACTTAATCAATCTATCAACTGTAAATCGCTTCAATAGAAGCCCGACAAGTGCTGGTGCTTGCTCAAGAACCCATACATGTGACGAAACATAAAAACAAACATAAAACCATAACCATATTTTCGCTCGATGCACTTGGTTACTGTTTGAACTTGACCATCTGCTTCTTCGTTTGACTGGCACACAATTGAGTTCAATAGCTACCTGAAAACAAATCCATTGTTATCAACTTCGGAGTTGTGTGTTTTCACAAGAAAAATGCACAAAGAATCAGGCACACTCCACTTTGAACAAGCTCGTTTTTCCAACCTGCGCAATCCAGGACGACGCGCCGCACTTCCGTCAGGCAAAACTGTCAACAATTGCACATCCGAGCATTTTGAATTTCAGAACGTCAAACTATTCAATCTTGTGGTTCACTGTGCATACAAAATGGTAAGTCTTCAATGTATAAACTCGTATTGTGAATATTTGTTGCCAAAGTGCCTTGGCTTGGTCACAGAAAATGTAAAATACTGTATTATCGCACACTGGCTCTGCCAATGTGGCAGTCTCTTGCTTGTGCTTGTCCTCACAATGCGTCAAGCCCTGAAGTCCGGATTGAAGACAAAACGAGCTTGCTATTATCAGCGACTGTCACAACAGGATGGACGGGTGTGACACACGCAATGTCTGAAATCCAATGTGATGCAATTTCTTTCAGTCTGCAGCTGCAGCTGGTGCGGACAGAGCTGTCGGATACGGAATGGTGTCCATCGCGGCTGCCATCTTCGCGTATTACACAGCTTGGGTCGTCATTTTGGTGTGTGTGGCAAAATGGCTATTTGGCTTCCGTTGAATACGGTTTCAGACGATGATTTACAACGAAAGTACCACTGCATGCACTGTGGCAACACGCTTCTTCTGAACGGAAGTACCTCTTCTTTCAGCCATTCGTGGAAGGTGATCACGTGATACACAACTTCTTCCTGCCACGGATTTATGCTCTGCTCATTCCAATCGTTGCTGGCGTCTTCGTCCTCATCTGCTTGGGTAAGCGCATATTCCTCTTCGCGATTGAAGAGAGATGGAGGGGGTGGGGAGAGGTTCCTCTCTACACCCCACTGACGGAACAGCGCTGGTTGTCGTTTGTATTCGCTCCCTACAAAAGCCGTTCGTTGACCTGAAGCAGGAAGTGTGGGGTGACATGAACTGAGAACCACCAGACTTACCTAGTACTGTGCGAGGTGAATGGACAGCGCAAGCCGGATGACAAGGGTTCGCAGATTGTTGTTCCAAACCGGTGAACCAGCTGAATAAAATTGGACCACAAGGTCAATTACTTGTCTGGATAAGGGTTGCAGACCCAGTCGATGTGAATGAAAGTGCAATTGCTGAATTATTTGTTGTTTAATGAACAACCAGGCTTTGATTTCCACCACATCCATCTTGAAAAGGGAAAAACCCCAGTCACATGTGTAGTGATATCACAAACACACTGGTTGGTATCTCAGGTGAGACTGCCCCGGTGGTGCGAATCTCTATGTTTATTATATGTACAGTGCTGCCACCTGTCAGGCAGTGGTTTTGTTTTCGCAGCTGGTGTGTCACACCACACTCCTCCCCCACTAGGGGGTGCTGGCCT
>JAAUXT010081662.1_pt1 | contig 19873 bp, 21 predicted proteins | sample 7278171 | NCBI WGS metagenome assembly JAAUXT01 (sample SAMN14350112, study PRJNA611818) | marine sediment metagenome | isolation source: surface marine sediment (1.8m) | place: French Polynesia: Moorea | collected 2018-08 | reverse complement strand
GCAAAAAGAGTGGTGCGGACAAGTTGGTTGAGGTGTTGAGACATGTCGATTCTGGGTCATCTTCAGTCAAGCGCGTCAAGTTTGAAGTGCAGTATCACGACAAAAAGTAGTCTCCTTGTTCAGTTGACCTCTCAGAATTTTCCTGATTTGATCTTTTCATGTTACTGTTCAGTTGACTTATTAAACATGTTGTTGCAACTGCAAAAAAACATGCCTCTGTTATGTCAGCGTGGATGACCGACCGTTCGGACCACGCTCGGTAAATAGCGCGCGTGGCTGGAAAGCTCCTCAGCGGGGTAGACTTTTTCTGCCACAACTGGCTGTTCCTCGATGCGCACCAAATTTGAAGCACTCGATCGTTGCCGGTTTTTGGCAAAAGCAGTTCTCCTGGACATGTCAATTGGTTGCTGGTGCTTGGGCCAAGAGCTTGGAATTCGAAGGTCCAAGAGCAGATCCTTGTACGGTCGCACTCGGTCAGGATGATGCAAGGAGGTCCTCCGGACGTGTGTCCTTTTGCACTGGTTGTGGACTTCCTTCACACGGATAAATCTCACAGACTGTACAACCTGTATCATTCCAGAGGAATCGACAGCTGTTGGTCCATACAAAGCTTGACGGAGGGTTTCTTCATCAACATTGTGGTGGCCCAGTCGCAACTGGAATATGGAAGCCCGTGTTCAATTGCGGACTACGTTCAAATCATGAACGGCAAGTGCACAATTTTCCCGCGTTGCCATGGCATATACCGTACAGACTGGCCATGCAAGTTCCTGACAGGTTTTATGCTGGTTCAGATTGACTTCTCACCAGGCCAGGAGTGTGATGTCGTTCCTTCTGAAATGTCCGGCTCAACTGCCAAAATCCAGGGTGGAATTGTCGTTTGCAGGTGAAGAGACGACGTCGGACCTGCTGGTGGAGTGGTGCGGTCAGCAGCTCCCCAGCCCCGTCACAACCACAGGGCTCTTCGCTCTCATACGATTCAGAACCAACTTGAATAACAACCAGTTCCCGGGCTTCAAGATCATGTACCGTGCACTCGACTCAGTCTTAGGTACGTACATTGTTCCTGCAATTGCCGCTTTGTCGTTTGTGTTCGCTTGAAAGCAGTGTTGAACTAGACTTGCAAGTGGTATAATAGATCTATCAGCTACTCGCCGCGTTGATCATCTGTAGACTGCACCCAACGCACTGAGAAATTCAACTCACATGACAGTCATGTCCCGAATATGACCAGCGGACAATTTTTTGAATAATTCTCACACTGGACAAGTGAACCGGACAACTCAGCCTTTTCAGACAAGACTCAAAATGGACCAAAATCACAAGTTCAAGTTTTTTTGTGATGAGGGGGGGGGGAATAAAGTGGACAACTCAGCTTTTTCAGACAACTTTCAGACAAATCTGAAAATGGCAAGAATGGCAAGTGCAAAATTTTTTGACTTGGGGGCGGGGGTGAAACCAAACAACTCAGCTTTTTTTGACAACTTTTCAGGTGAGACTCAAAATGAACAAAAATGACAAGTCTAACTTTCAGACAGGACCATGGATAGGGGAGGGGGAGGCAAATTTGGCATGAGTACATGGGACAGGTGCCAGAGACGTGGGTAAAAAATGTCAGCGCAAGCGGCTGAAAAATACGGGCAGTGTCGGTCCGTCCCACCTCACACACAATGTCAATGATCAGTTCACAAACCCGAACGTTTTCCCTGGCTTTGTTCTTCACACATCAACATTTAGCACTTCATGTGATTGCAGGTGAAGAGTCCGACAACAAGTGGGGCATCGACAGCCTGGAACGCGTGTTGCTGGGCGTTGGGCTCGTGCTGGTGTTCGTTCTCATCATCATTGCCTTTCTTTACAAGAAATACAAGCAACAGCAGTCCAACACGCATGTGGCTCCGGTTGGCCAGGACAATGCCTCGGGAACGGCACAGCGCATGCAGGTGCCTGGAGGCCAGCGCGGGGTTGTCGTCACGCCCGGGCAGCCGGGTGTCTACCCGCCCACGGAAGTGGTGCTGGCGCCGCCGCCCTACTCGCCCAATCAGCCGGGCGGCACCGACGCCGTTCCCCCGCCGCCTGCATACGATGATATAATCAAAGATGCGCCTCCAGAATATCTGTTCGATCCGCCCAACTATATCAACACGGAGCCGCCGCCCGCCGCGCCTCCTCTCGTCAGGACCGTGACGCAGATCGGAGACGACGAGACCGCGACGCAGCTCACTGACAACAACGAAAACAATCGAGAAGCAGCCACTGAAACTGTGGAGGAGAGCAGCAACAGAGCGAATGCTGACACCCTCACAAGAACTTGAGCAAAGCAGCAGAACGGGTGTGTCGAGTCGACGTGAATCCGGGACACGGATTCCGTGTGCAAGTGTGCCGCGTGTCGTTGCGTGCCTGGCTCAAATGAACAAGAATCGCGAGCTGCAAAATGGATGGGATTCGTTCGCGAAGGGCTTGTTCAAATCACTAATCTTTCTGACAGGCATTTCAACTTTCTTAATATAGATTTATTCTTGTATAATTTGCCAATCATAGATAGTATATCTTTTCACGTCCATGTGTGAATAAAGACAGATTGTACAAAAATAGTTTGAGACATGCCTGTAAGATACCAGTGAAAATGCATGTACGTCAAACAGGTCAGTTACTTCACTGTCAACAAGTTCACACACACGTACGGAAGAACACAATGCACAAAACGAGGAACTGTTCACACAAAATACCTTACAAACGAACCTTTCTTGATTATTTCTCACGGCGAAAATTCCAACATGAACCACCAACTCGACAAGAAAACGTTTTTGAATGAGCAAACCAATTTTCCAAACACCTGACTTCAACAATTGTACACTGAGCATTATCCAAGATTCGTAACTTGAAAATCCAAACACTTCAGATCGTGTCCACCTGGAATCTTCCATGCGAGACCAACACAATCTGGGCGCACATGAATTTGATTTGAGCACACACAACGCATCCCGAACAACGCGTACGACAAAGATCGAGGTTGAGCCATAATGATCAACATTTGAGTGGATCAAAGAGCAAAACAATCCACCAAGAATCAAAATGGACCGCGTTTCTCCACAGCAGAACGAGTGATTGGTTTCAAATTGTGGAAAATGCGAAGTGGGCTTGCTTTCAATTCTTCCTCCAGAGGTGTCTTTCAGTCGTACAAATCTGGGTGGGGGCAACACACAAAACCACACGACGAACTACGGTCGCTATTGCACATGTCACACACGTGTCTTGAACAAAAAACAATCCAAGAAGCGAAACAACTTGTGCCATCTCTCAGAGACTGAAGAGTACACAACACAACGTCTGCATGTTCAGACTGAGAACAAATATATGTACAATTGTGTGTTCGTTTCTTCTTGATTGGCAGAAATTGGTCGCTGTGAAAAAGCTACGTGAGAGGAAAAAGAGTACTGAAGGTCTGGGTGGGGCTGCCATCTACATGTCACCATGTCTGGATGAGCCTGTCGTGACATTTACAAATCCTAAGCACAAGCTTTCACTGTTCGAACAACAGATACACCACGGTGAATGAGATCGTTCAGCTCACTCGAACGAGTTTCCTGTGCAAACTGAGTATCATCTCCAAAAACAAAATACCCACGTCACCAAACAGAAATTTCACGTGCGCATCGAGAAAAGGGGAAGCAAATGGTGCTCTGTGCGACTGAAATATCAGTGCCTGAACCTGTTTTAGAACTGTCGCCAAAGTCGTTGGTTTGTTTTGCAAGGATTCCGGTGCATTAACAAGTGTAAAGAGGAACAAGAGTAACAAACAACAAAAGGTGCAGAAAACTGAGATGAAGCGGAACTCCAGCCACTTTGTACAACGGACATGTCACTCACAACAATTGAACGTGAAAACCCACACACACAGAACACGCATCAGTCCCCTCGGCAGCGTATGTCTGTCCCCCTTGTTTCTCCTCGTGAACGAGGCTTCACCGGCTGAAATGACAGAGTCGTTCCACACAGTGTCCCGGACATCACAATCGTGTACAACCAGACACCGCAGCTCTTGCACGTCTTAAATTACAAAGAGTTTTGAAAAAGTTTGAAGCAAAATAACTCTTCAAGAGTCACTTGTACAAAACTCGCACTGTACTTCACACCAAATGTTTGTGTTCTGAAGACACAGATTCAGAATTCTGTGTCTTGAGTGTGTGTGAGAGCCACCAAGTGTGAGTAGCCACAGAAAGCGCACGGTGCGTGCACGCAGACAAGGCTTCCAGTGAACCATGAGCGCGAGAGTCTAGATGTAGAGAGTGCCGGTGCCAGAGGAGTGGCCCCCACGGTCGCCCAGGTCAAGTTCAAGGTCACCGGCATGCTGTGGAATGAGGTCGTGTCCCGCAATCTGGTGCGGCACGTTGGCATGGCCGGCGCCGGCGCCGCCGTTGCCGTGCGCCGCGGCAAGGTCGAGGTCCTGCAGGCTCATCTGCGTGAGGGACGACGTGGCCAGCGCGATGTCCGGCATCATGTCGCTCAGCGCCCCGTCGCTACACGCCTCCTTCTGTGGATGGGAACGTACGCGGCTGTCAGAGCTTTGTGTGCGCACGTGACGTGCCTGCGGCTTCGGTTTCCCTTTATCAGACGTCCACCCAAAGTTGATTCGAAACAAGTTTTTCACTCTCCTGCATGACACTTGATGAAAGGACGGAAAAGTGTTTCACGACAAATTCAAGCCGTTGTGCAATTGACAGCACTGACCTCGATTTGACTGAAGGAGCGGATGGGCGACACAGGCGTCGAAGGGCTGCGTCTCCTGACGGCGTACTGCGGGGACGAGTGGAGCGAAGGCGGCGGCGACCCGGCGCTCGTGTGAGGCGTGCCGTGCAGGTGGGCGTGGCTGTGGTGGTGGTAGTGGTAGTGGTGTGTGTGCGGGGGCGGCGGGGACGCCGGGCTGCTGAGCTGCGGGAAGCGCCCTCCGCGAGCACCGCCGCCCTGCGCGTGCAGCGCGTGATGCGACGACGACAGCGACGTGTGTCCACCGGGTTCAGACTGCGCGTTGAGCAAGAGAAGAAACGACGCTAGTTAGCAAATCTGGAAATGTTTCAACAGGTTGAAGCGGTGGAGTAGATCGTGCTGTCATGAAGCCAAACAGCAGCGACAGTACTCGTACCTGAGAAGCGCGCGGGTGTCTGGTTGGGGTGCGGTACTGCGGCACGGTGTGCGCCTCGGGGCCGCCCAGCTGCTCGTCCAGGTAGTACGAGTGCGCAGACTGCATGATCTCCACCGTCGTGTCCGGCAGCCCGAACTCCCGCACCACTCTGAAACAAACACACAACTCGAGACGTGAAAAGATCACCCGTCTTCTTTTTCCTTTGTTCAACAAGTGAAACCAAACCAACAATTTTTTTTTCGTGTGAGCTTTGCTCAGATTTCTTTTGACAATTGCTTTGCAAATTGCGTGTTTTTGAGAAACGTGTGCGCAAAAGACGACGTTGTAATTTTCTGCGATGAACATCAATTTTATGTTTTGATGGTGAAATGACATTTTCAAAATGCCTTGAATAGCTCGAGACACCGGGTGTGGCACTTTGCAACAAACTTCGTCACAGACATCTACCCTTTCACACCAATGCGCAAACCACAGCCACACCTCAATTGTTTCCAGCTATTTCTGAACTCATTGCTGGATTAATGAGAAATACTTTGTTCATTTAAACTGTGGGAAAAGGAAAGGACTTTCACCTGAGCTGAATGTAGTACGAGATGGCTCGTCTGTCTGCGCACGGCAGGGAGTAGGCGCGCTGCGACAGCTTCGTGTGGTGCAGGCTGTGCTCGCGCTTCTTCATCGCCTTCAGCGTGTCCGTGTCCGGAACTGCAACGCAACACCCGCGCTCGAAATAACTTGACTTCACCTCAATAATCAGAGAACAGGAGCCATGTAAACCAACTCCTTCTTTTGATGTGACATCCTGGCTACCGTCTTTCGATACCTCGCGGCGAAGGCAAAACCCAGTGTTCGTTTCCTGTCCTTGCTGTCTGCTCACGGTTCCTTCCAGCCGCCCACCCACCCACACCCACTCACAGTCTCCTTCCACAGAAACTTCTCTGAAGTGTGGAATGAGACTGCGCGAGACTCACCCAGGATGGTTCCGGACGTGTCTATGGTGGAGGAGACAGCAGTCGGGAGGTAGGGCGGGTAGCAGGGCGCGCCTCCGCAGCTCGCCTTGTCCTCCACCATGTAGAGCGTGTCCGGAATGGGAGACATGTGCACAACGCGCAGACGCACCACCTCGTTCTCCTGCACCTGACACACCTGCTCCTCCAACATCGCCTGCAAAGAGCGCACGTCCAAAAGATCCCATTCATGACCAGTTTCACACACAACAGAACCAATTTTGTCTTTCTGCAGCTAAACTTCAGCAGGCAAGGTGGGTGAATCTTTTTGGTGATAAGACAAAAATTGTGTTTGGTCTCAGCCGATCAATTCGAACAGACAGACAGACAGACAGACAGACAGACAGACAGACAGACAGACAGACAGACAGACAGACAGACAGACAGACAGACAGACAGACAGACACACACACATACACATTTTAGCCAACAGGACTCGCCAAAGTGATGTTTCCTCATCAGTGAGTCGATGCTCAGCGCATTTCTCACCTTGGCCTCCTCGTAGTAGGGGAGGAAAAGACGCGGCTTGACGAACATGCCGCTGTTCTTGCTGCGGATCCAGGCGCACATGCGCGACGCGCCGGCGCTGTCGTCGCCAAGCATGTGCGACGGCGGTGTGCTGATCAACCCGCGCTTGATCCCACTGCAACGAACACGGACAAGTCACCATTTCGGCCACTTGAAGACAAAACACGTGATCTGCCACAGTCAGCTGCACCTGTGCAAATCGGCTGCGCATGCAGCTGTGGCTGAGTCACGCCTGCTGCCAGCATTGGGTGACATGTTCTGTGCATTCCTGCATTCAGTTATCAGAAGCACCGCAGCAACCTCTTGTAATGTGGTAATGCTAATCTTCTGTCTCTTTGAAGTAAATTATCGACAGCGGCGGACGAACGTGATGAACTTAGAACGCGCACCGCACGGAATGTCTCCTGTCGATTCCTCAAATCCGTACACGATACGCAGACGAGACTCGAAAAGCGTTTCTCAGTACAGGAGTCCCGCATCGTTTCCAAAAGCAGTCAGCACCTCTACGCTTCAGGGATAGTACGCTGCGTGGCAGTGAGAGAGAGGCGCGGGTACCTGGCGAGCACGTCGCTGCTCGGCGGGATCACGTGGTCGGTGCGCACGTAGGGCAGCAGCTCAGCGAGCAACTCGCGCAGCTCCACGTCGTTGAGGTCGCGCTTCTTGATGCCTTTCTTCGTCACGCTGTGCGCCGTGTGGCTCAACAAGTTCGGCTCTGTTGGAGGAAACGGCACAACTGGTTCGTGAGCAACTGAACAGATTTACACCCACCCACCTGATGCTGCACATACGCATGCAAACACCAAGAATCATTTCATTGGTTCGCGATGAATGAACAAGAAGATTCGCCGAAAGGCAGAGAACACGTTTTTGCTCGCCAATGGACACTTGGCTCATTTGCTGCTTTATGAAATTTCCTGCAGTGACGGCGCCACGTTACCTCGCTCCTCCATGCGCTTCATGAGTTGATGTTCGCCCCATTTCATCGCGGCAGTCAGCACGTCCAGCTCACCGGCCTGCAAGTGACAAACACAACTTCACGTCACGTCAAAAAATGGGGAAAACGCCACACAAAAACGATGTGGATCCACAGTTGAGGAAGTACGAGTATTCCCTCCAATCATTGTAGCGACCGAAAGCCTTCGGTGCTCCCACCCACGATTGCACTTTTTGTTGCAAATTTTGCACTGAGGAAGAGACTTGAACACCTGCAAACACGCTTTTTGCAAGAGACTTCCTGATACTTGTTGAAATGCCAGGCTACGAATTTCTCACGCTTCTAAATTTGACCTGCCCCAAGCTGCAACACAGAATGGAAGCAAAAAGGCTCTTTGAGGTGTTTGCGAACAATATCTGACTTGCTGCTGTTCTGCACAGAAAATGGAATGCACTGAACACAAAACCTTCAAGTCACGGGAAGAACAAAAACGCCTGTCTGTGTGGTCACGCGCCTCAAGTATCCAAACGTAATGTTGTCAACTTTGCACACCAGGCTTTGAGAATGAAATTTTCAATCAACAAAGCACGACCCTGATCAAAACAGTGGCTGGCGAAAAACAGAAAGTCCCACTTTGGAATTTCACCAGCATAATTTTTGTACGGACACCAAAGCTAGCTTGTTGTGCACACACCAATGCTGAAAGCAGACAGGGCCTGTGTTTCCACAGCAATTCTCAACCCTCATTTCTCGCCTTTTTGTGACTTTCTTTGTCTCGGTATGCACAGCACAACTCGGCCTGGTCAATGCCTTCACACCGCACTCAGTGGATGGGTTCGCACTTAAAGACGAGCCCTAAAACAACTGTAACCTTCAATTAGTCGGGCCCAGTCCCACCTCTGCAGCTCGACCTCCACGCTTAATGCCTTGATTTATGCCACCAAAACTCAACTTGGTTCCACCCATCTCCATAAAACACCAAAAGGCTCGTTTGATTGTATGTCGCCTCCAGAGGAAGCCTGTAAAAGCAACAGAAGTCGTTCTAACCTTGTCTTTCAGAAGGATAATTTAATTGATTTAAAGGTGCAATATTACTGATTCTGTCGGGAAAAAACATTGCGCTGAACCCAATAATCGTTTATCACAATTTGGCAAAAGTGATGCGTCCGGGAACAGTTCTACGTTCTGGCTTCGACAGCCACGAGTTTCTCCTTTGGCACTGAATCCACTCCGTCGTTTCTTGCACAAATTGTGCATCCCACGTCCCGCTTCATCTCCCTTCATTTGCAAAACAGCACATTTTTCCCACTCAAGGACACCAGCAGCAGCTCAGCGACGTCAGCTTTTTCTGCATCGTAGACTGGTGTCCCATTGGCACAAACAATAAACAACAGCCGCCCAACAAAGACAAATGGAGTCACAACGGCGGCATCATGTATTGACAACTGGCAACTCCACAATAAATTCCCTTCCACACGTTTTCCATGCCTCGCCAAACCCAGCGGCAGCAGTAGCCAACACGCAAAGATTGACCGTCCCGTGGTCAATTAACCTTTGTAAATAATTAAATTGGCAAACCGTGGGCCTACCTGTCTGTTATCTTGTGTTTCGGGGAGTAGTTTGCGAGGCCCGGTCCCTGCGGATCGCGTTCTGCGTGATTAGTCCGATCACTTGAGACGCCATTACCGTCCCGCTCCACCGTGTCTGCGGCTCCACTCCGCCGAACCCACCAACCATTTTCTTCGGACATCACCAACCGACACAGAAGCTGAGTAATTGCTTTAATGATCCCCGGGGACACATCTGTTGTGTTCGAAAGGTCAGACCTTTTGCGTCCTGAATGCGAGGTGTGCCGGGGGCGCCACCTCGCGCGCGACGCCCGTGACGACGCGGGGAGAAGCTCTCAGAGTCACAGCTTCACCTGCTCCGAGTGAAGAACGTGGGTCAGGCATGTTCGAACGTTTTTGAAAAATTAACTCGTTCTCGAAACGTTCTGTCACTGGACTTGCTTTCAACAGATTCCCACCTGACTCTCGCGGGCGGCTTCGTTCGCCGCATCCACTTGTGAATCAAAAACGTTGTTGCACAAAACCACAATCGTTTACTTCTTCGACCAACATGAAGTTTCACTGAAGCTTGTCACAGAATAATGGCTTTGCAAGGCTCTTTGTTTGCTGTTCAAAGAGCACAACAGAGAGCACGATACGAAAAAGTTCTCCGTTTCAACACAACTCCAACATTGCCGCAAAGGCAGTTGCGTCGACGACATGTCGGATCAAAGAGCCTGGCTGCTGCGCACCAACCTCGTCTTCTCGACACCGAATCTTTTCTCCAGCTCCTTTGAAGAACTTTTTATGGCACTGTCTAGCAGATCCTTTTTGAGACAACACCCAGTTTGTATCTTTTGTGAACGTTCAAGTCGCAAGAGCAAACCTGGCTCTCCCAGGCAAATGGTGTCACAATGATGGAAGTGCGGTCACCCTCGCTTGTGCTCACAGCGGTGGACAACACTCAACGACTGCAGAAAAGACCTTGTTTAGCTCCAGTAATGTTCCGATTTGGAAGGACTCCGGATCTGTTTTGCTTCATCGTGCCCACACACACACACACACACACACACACACACACACACACACACACACACACACACACCGTCGTGTGAGTCACAGTGAACACGGCAAACTTCTGCGCCAGTCCCCTTACTCATCATCTGCGTAATCCATTAGGAAGAGATTTACATCTCAAGTGCACTGAGCCGAGGAACCAGCTGACTGTCGGGCCTCCAACGAAATCCTCGCACAGTAATTAGCCTGATTACTCTGCGCATCTTGGGCCTCGGGAAATCCACCGGCTCCAGCAACAGCCCCTCGCCGCCGTGGACACCAGTTCAAGAGATTGACACAACCGCACCGCTCTGCACTGGTCAAAGAAACAAATTTGAAGGATATTTTTGTGAACATCTTTCCGCACCAACAAGGTCATTCGAAGATGTCAGTCCGATTCTACTCCACAGGAGCTAGGCTGGCGGCCTCAGCTGCACCTGTAATGAGCCAAGTACTCGCCCTATCTCCATCCATTGTGGTCCTCACACCGGCTTTGATCAATCACAGCCTGCAGTCGCTTCCCCCGGGCTTTTACATGGGGAAATGAAATTGTGTATGTGTTAGTGGCAAGGTTGATCTGGCCAGCATCAATGCAGGAAATCATTACGACGGCGCAGACTGGACAATTTTCCATCCTTGACCGATGCACAATCTGCCTCGGAGTTTAGAGGCACGAGTTCAACATGCCACACCAAAAACGTGTCTTCTGTGTGAACTTTTGACTTTCTCTGTGGTCCTCTCGGTGTTTTGAGAACACAAAAGGGTCTGATGATACCTCTTCCCCGTTGTGACCAGGGCTTCTGGCTGTCCACTATTCACAACCTCGTCACGTTGCGTCTGACTTGAAACTGTCAATTTCATGTTTCACCAGTTGGAGAAGAATTCTTCTGAAGGAGAAAAGCAGCATTCTGCTGCAGAGTGGAAGCACTTCAAAGTACACACGCATTCGTTTTTGTGGTGCTGCTGCAAATGGCAAAACGACAAGTTCAGAATCCGACAAATTCGACTGCAGTTTACTTTGTGCGGATTCCAATCAAAGGCGGAGGAAGCCTCGAATCTGTTATCAGCGGCTCACAGGCAACATGAAACTGCAAATTGGCTCGTTTCTTTGTTGACCAAGCAGTAGAGCTGTGATTTCAGCACAGAAAACATCATTCATGCCGTCTCCTTACTTCTCGAGCTGTGAAATCTTCAGCTCACTCAGAACCATCATCTCCTTGGATCAAAATTGGGCTTTTTCGTCAATGTTGTGAGAAAAACGAGCAAAATTTGAACCATTCATGAGAAATGTGCTTGCTGTGAAGCTCGTACCAGAAAGCCACAATTTGCCTGACCACTCGGGCGAAAGAAGGCGATGAACTGACAAAGTCATCCATTCAAAGTGCACCGAGTTCAAACCTTCTTTCCAGTCAAAAGGGATCGATCTTGCTTCGACGACGGCACGAAGATTGTTTGACAGAAAAGCTCTGAATACGAATTCAGCAGAGTATCAATCACACGTCACTTGTCACTGGGAAACTGGTGAGTAATTATTCAGGGAGACTGCTTCGTATTCTGACTCAAGTTGAAAGCACATTGCCGCTGAGAACACGCGACACCATGAGCAATGACTTTTAGACACTGAACATGGCGTACGAGTACACGCACTCTGATTCTGAAGAAAAGAATATCACACAAAATGACTTGACAGCACTCGGAACTGATCATGTCAGTATGAAGAGCCGGTGACTGGGTGTTCCTTTTCAGTTTTGTTCGGAACAGTTCTTCCGAGTCTCCGGCAGGTTTCACATCAGGACAGGAAGTCGCTGTGGCCACCTGAACAACCTCGCTATTTCTACCGCGACTTGACGGGCGATCTGAACAGCACCGATGCGCCGTGGACTCACCTGCAGGAAGTCGGATCTGATGGCCTGAATGAGGTACTGCTTGCTGAGGTCGTGGAGCACCGGGGAATGCATCACGTGCAGGAACTCCTCTTTGAGGAAGTGCAGCGCCTGGCGGTGCACCCAGGGCGACCCGTGCGGCTCGCTGCTCCAGTTGAGGATCATGACGAGGTTGTCGACGCTGATCTGGTCCGCCACCAGGTCCTCACAGCCTGAAAATACAACAACGCCTTGTTGAGCGACAACACACACGAGTGTGTTGTGTGGGACCGCGGCCAGTTGTGAATTCTGCGCCTGCGTGTGTTGGGTGTGCGTGCTATGTCTGCAAAAATCCAGTGAACTTCAGTCTGGGCCCTGTTGTGACACCACGCCAACAGCTTTCGCCAGCTCCCCTTCCCTCACAGTTCAACATGCCTGTTTTCCTACAAATGAAAATTACTGGTGACATTTCCACAAGAACATGCTCGAACCTCTAACAGAAAATACTGCACCGCCAATGCTTTTCTCTCGTGCAAAGCGTTGACACGAATTTGTCCGATTTTCCCTTCTACTCGTTCGAGATTTTCATATACTTTCACAAGGGAAACAAATTAAACGAGACATTTATCACGGCAACTTCTCTCATGCGACAGCTTAATCTCCTGCGAAATCTGAAAGCATAACAGCATCTGATCATTGCATGCCCTCGACTCAAACGACTAATCAGTCGATTCAATTAGGTCTCTCTTTCTTTCCAGGGTTCCCCAGCAGGGTCACAACGGTGCACAGCAAAGCAGATTTCAATGGCGATACAATACCAGGAACAAGCACAAAGACACAATCGATGCTTCTCTTCTTGCATAAATGTTAGTTTTGCTCCCCCACGAAACGTACAAAACACAAAACCAGATGATGATGTTGGTTTTGTCCCAGTGTTGCCAGCAGCTGAAGAAGTGGTTGTACATCGGGGTTGTGCGCCCAGTCGAAATGTTTTGCTGCTCACTAAATGTTTTCTTACAAGTGCGAGAACCTCATCAACACGAGAAGCTGCCAATGTGTAGATTTTTGCGCTGAATAACTCAGGCTCCAAATAATCAACAACAAAAGGAACACCAGCAAGGAGCTGCCAGCCAACCGTACGATTCGAGAGATTGTTTGTTTCAGCCAAGGACTGACTTCTTGACTTTTTGGGCTTTTTGAACAACATTCCACAGTGAACATACCTTGCATTCGGAACATGGTGCAAACTATTGGATAAATTAGACGAGACGGTTTTGTTTACATTTGCTGTTGATTGTTGTGGTTCCAGGTGTCACTGACCACCGGTGGAGCAATTATAGCCGGTGTCCCCTCCCACAGTTCACACTTTTCTGATGCGCAGATACACCGAGCTTCTGTGACAGCCTTGGACGTCCTGTGCTTGGTTCGTGGTCACAAAGATGCGACTCAACATGACACCATCCCGCACACGATCTTTGTGAGCAGCTCTGTTCTCTCTTTCGCACAAAAAACCGCCACGAGATACAAAAAACTGCAGGGTCTCCTTTACACAACCCTGGGCGAACGTCTGAATATCGTTGATACGAAATTTTTCACTTGAAAAACATGTCAAGAAATCAGAAGCACCCGGGGCCTTAGCGACGATGACTGTGTGTCTCATGCACCCAGCTGCACACGAAAGTGCTTGGTATTTCATAATTTCATTGCTGGGACATCAAAGTGTCTCAAAAGTGACGAAGGCAGTGATGACAAGGTGGCAAAACACGTTTTGATTTGTTGCCTCAAAGATGGAGTGTGCTAGTACGAGGAATCCAAAGCACAAGAACGACAAGGGGAAGAAGAAACAAGAAAGCAGAGCTTTGACTTTTCACACAGGCGCGTCCCAAGGCTTTAGAAATTCTCGAGGCAGTTGCTAGTGTGGGACTGACTGCAAACTTTTCTGAATGGGGGGGGGGAGGGCCAACCCAGGTTGTTGAGCAGGACCTTCCTTTTTATCTGCAGGGCAAGGGCGTCGGGAGGTCCAGATTCCCCAACCCCTTTGGGTCTCGACATGTCGATTGTTCTAGCTTGCGCAAAGTGGTGTTCTCTAATGGAGGGCGTGCGTTGCGTTACACTCCAACCTGCAGCGATCACTGATCACAAGATGCTCATCAGCATTCTTTCAGCACGCAATGAGTACGATAAATACCTAAAGGTGCGAAGGACCACAAACAGCGTAAATCTGATTCACTCGCATGTCGCATGCGTCCACTGCGTGATAATTTTTGTCTCGTACTTTTCGCTTGAATTTTCACCAGACGGCAGTCACAATTTTTCAACTGAGTTGCTGGGTTGAGTTTCACCCATCTCCATTGCTGCCGGAAAAAGCGTCACTGATACGAGGGGTGTACCAAAAGTAACCGATCATCGCAGATTGCTGGGACCTTGATTCCTCTTTTATGGACGAGTGTTTGGCAAATCTGAGGGTGCACAAATGAGGACACATGGGTGTACTTTGTGTCTAAATGGACATGTTTTTTTTCCGGAAGTGAACATCAGAACAACAAGACTTGCAACCAACAGCCAAAACAACAGTTCTTAGTCAGATTCTTCCTGAGATTCTGGAGGATCTTCGGCCTCACTCCACTCCTCTTGTGAGTAATCTAAGAAGTCTGGCAATGGAGGAATCTCAATCCCACGTCCTTCAAAATACTCGCCTCCAGCGGCAACACACTTGGCCCACCTTTTGGCCATATCCCAGATGGATCTCCGGTAAAAGTCCTTTGGCCAACCCAGCAAGACACGCCTTGTCTCAGCCTTCAGCTCCTCAACATTGGTGAATGCATGGCCCCTCAACTCCTCTTTGAGCACAGGGAAAACACTGAAGTCACAGGGCACCATGTCTGGGCTGTATGCTGGGTGGGGGATCATGTCAATGTCATTGGATCCAATGGCTGCGATGGTCCTGTTGGCGGTATGAGGTGTTGCATTGTTGTGATGCAGAAGGAAGGTCCTCATCCCATGTTGGTCATGCCTCCACATGCTAGGATGTTTGAGTCTGATGGCCTCCCGGAGCTCAGCAAGGATGTCACAGTAGACTTCCGAGGTTATGGTCTCTCCTTTTGGCAGGAAATGCATGAGAATAGGTCCTTCACAGTCAAAGAAAAGTGTCAACATCACTTTCTTGGAAGAACTGCACAATCTCAGAGCCTTGAGTGGTCGCTCAGCCCCTTTGGGGTGCCATTGTAAAGATCTCTGTTTGGATTGTGGATCGAAGCAGTACAGCCAAGTCTCATCACCGGACACTATTCTCTCCATGAAGAAGCGACCTCCATCATCCAAAGAAGACAAGTTCAAAGCAGCCAGTGTGGCGCAGTGGTCCTTTTGTTCATCTGTGAGAAGGCGTGGCACGAACTTGGCACAGATGCAAGAGAGCTTCAGGTCATTGCAGATGATGTGATGGACAGTCCCTTGGCTCAGTCCGGATTGCACTACCAGCTCACGGATCGTCTTCCTTCTGTCATCTTCAACCAGCTGTCTGAGGAGGTCAATGTTGGCAGCACTGCGCCCTGACTTGGGTCTCCCAGTCCTTTTGCCATCCTGGTTGCTGGAGTCAAGGTTCCCCATCTTGAAGAACTTGTGCCAATGGCGCACTTACATTTTTCCCAGGGCTCGATCTCCATACACTTCAGCCAAATCACGCCAGCATTGGATGGGTGTTTTGTCTTGGGCAACCATAAATTTGATGACAGTCCTTTGGTCAAGTCGGCACTGCATTTTGACTGCTCAGAAATTGACCAGACACTTGCCAAAGTCGCCTGTGCAAGTAGAATCGAAGAAGACCGATCCGAGCCCATTATTAGATCATGCCCCAGGCGCACTGGACTTCTTGCTGAGGCACAATTGTAGTCAGCAGTCCACAGAGGCACCTCGACTTCCATTTCCCAAGTGCAGGAAAAAATTCGAGAAAACTACACCCGAGTAATCTGCGATGATCGGTTACTTTTGGTACACCCCTCGTACATGCTAATTAGAACCGTGAACACTTGAAATCACGACTGCCTGGAATCTTTGCAACAAGACTCGTGTCCAGCTTCAGCTTGCTTTTCTTGTCGTGTTGGGTCTGCACAATTTCAAAAATTCAAGTGTCGTGACACTTGGACATGAGACGACGAGTTCAATTTCTGAGGTTGAAAAGGACGGATCATCATACTCAGGAAACGAAAACATCTGCAGTATTGCCAACTTCTTCCAACAGGAACACAACGATCATTGGAAGTGCACACTGCTTTCGGAGTTGAGGGTTTGAAGCAACAGCTTGGCCAAAAGACCCTGACCCTGTGTTGCTTTGCATCACCAGCAACACAAACTATGGGTGTGATTTGTGTTCCTCAAACATACGCTCGTATTGTTGCGACTGATTGTCAATCAAGTTGAGGCCGCTGACCCAGCAACACCTGTGCTCACTGACATCGGTTGCCCGTCCCGGTCACAAATGCGCCAAGAGCACGCAAAGCGCCACCGCCGTGGACACCGCTCTCGAGAAACTGGATCAACCGCGCTTTGCACAGGAAGCCACGCGCGGCGCAAACATCTGATCGATATTGCTGTTCACCTCCGAGAACGTGAGATCAATAGCCTGGCGCCTGATCGGGACACACTCGACACCACCCGCACGGAACCTTCGAACCCCCTCGTACGAGGGGTGTTCAAAGTGTATGTTTCGTCGGCTGCTGACGACGTTGCTCTGCGATGGTTTTGCGCAAATTTCAGAGGCAATGCGGAGCAGACAGTGGATGGTCCCCAGACACTGTGGCCTTGCACAGACATGGCCTGATGCCTGAGTAATTTGACATCGCGCGATTTGCACGCAGTGACCTGTGGACTGAACGGATGTCGTGTACAACGAGTGATTCTGCGCTCACTCCTGCAACAGACTTTGAACAGTGAGCATCTCGTGGCGTGTCAGGAGTGCGTTGTGAGTTTTCAGTGTGTGCCTTCGTAGTGTTTGTGACTCTTTGTGCATGCGGACATTTGTAAGGACTTACCAGCGACATGTTCAAGAGTGGCAAACAGGCCAAGACAGACCAACGAGTCGTCATCCGGTTCATGACAGCCCAGGATGAAACGCCTGTGTACATCTGGAGAACACTGAGATGCGTCCACGGCATGCACACCCTCAGCCAGACCGCTGTGCGCAACTGGTACAAGCGATTCAAGGCCAACCCAACTGCCAGCTGCCTCGACAAACCGCGCTCCGGATGCCCCCGCTTCGTCCGCAAGCCAAGTGTGGTCGACAAGGTGCACAGACTCGTCGCTCAAGACAACCGCCGCAGCATCCGTGAGATCTCTTCCCACCTGAGAATCAGCACAGGCAGCACGCACAAGATCCTCCACACTGACCTTGGCATGAAGAAGCTGTCAGCCAGGTTTGTGCCTAAAGTCTTGATGCCCGACCAGAAGGCGCGATGTGCACAAATCGCCCAAGAGAACTTGGACAAGTTGGGTCAAGAGCCGCTTCTGTTGCGCCACATTGTCACGGGCAACGAGAGTTAGTGCTATGTCTACGACCCCACAACCAAGCAGCAAGCAGAGGCCTGACTGGGCCGCAACGACCCTCGGCCCACCAAGGCACTGCGCGCACGTTCCTTGAAGAAAGTTATGCTTGTCATGTTTTTTGACGACCACTCTTGCATCCACTTTTGAATTTGTTTGATGCACAGTCAATCACTATGTGTATACCCGGATCCTCGGCCGCCTGCGTGAGAAAGTGCGCAAGTTGTGCTCAGGTCTGTGGACTCCAGGCAGCGGGAGACAACACAGCTTCTTACTACACCACGACAACGCACCGGCGCACACCGCCTTGCACACCAGGGCCAGTCTGCGCGCCTGCAATGTCAACACCCTCCCACAGCCACCGTACTCGCCCGACATGGCGCCCGCAGATTACTGGTTTTTTCCCAGGGTGAAGAAGGCCCTGCGAGGCAGGCGTTTCCGCAATGTCGACCACTTGGAGCAGTGTGTTGCACAGGTGATCAAGTCGATTCCGCCCTCCGAGTTTGCGGCTGCGATGCAACAACTCCCTACCCACTGGCAGAAGTATGTCGATCAGGGCAGAGATTACTTCAAAGGACAGCGTCATCTCCACGCAGACAACCCACCTGTGGCCAACCCTTGACTGCCTCTCTCAGACTTGCACTTGGATTTGGACTGCCCCCGGACTTTGACTGTGCCTGCATGGGTCTCAGCCACTTGAGACTTTGTTCCTGTTTGCGTTCAGCGCGACATCTGCATGTTTGGCGAAGTTGTAGATGGTCGCGTGAGTTCAAAAAGTGGTGGTGTTTGTCGTGCTGCATCGCACATTAACACAGCATGCCCCTTGACATCACGGTTGCGACTGTTCATCCAAAGTTTGCAAAATTATTTGGGCATCTTTGGAACCATTTCCATATTTGTTTTCTGATTGTTGTGGAAGCCTGTTATGCCAAATGTCACGTTGGTTCAAAAAAGTTCGCATCGCAAAATGTCGTCTGTTTTTTTTCCGGTCGCGAAACATACACTTTGAACACCCCTCGTAAAAGTCCAACGTGGAAGCGACCAAGCGCTCACAATTCAACTCACTCGGAGACACCCGACCCCTCAAGATAGGATTGTATCAGCAGGCCACGACAATTTGCGTGAATGTGGATCGACTCTTTCTGCCACAAACAATTGGAGAGACAGGGAGGCATCTTCGACCGAAGCAAGAATTTTCGGTCCAAGTGTCTTTTGGACCTGAAGCAATCTTATTCAGACATCTTCGCTGCCAAACATCAAAGACCCGTAAGACCTGAAAATCCACTCGACATCAGCACTGGCGGGGACCTCCACAAAAGTCTGAGAAAGGGGCGTGTCTCGTTGCTACCGAATCACATGAAGAAAAGTTGGACGAAGCCTTTTCTTGACCGATGTCCTGGTGAGTCGATGTTTTGGCAATGAACTCACGAAGTGGACCCGACACAAGGTTGACGTACGAGATCTACTTTCATGAATTCGTAAGCATCGTACTCGTACATTGGGCCAGCAGGTTTGCGTTGTTCCGGGACGGCGAACTGGGTAAAGCTACATGAGACGAGTCCACAGCTGACATTACACGCGCGGATAAGCAGACGCCGGGGGACGAGATACGATTTTCATATCGCACCCGCCGCTGCTGATCAATAGCGGCGACCCTTCTCAATGCAAACACACAAGCCATTGAATTTCTATCACAAAACATGAATTGCTGGAGAAGGTGCAGTTCGATTTGGTCCACCAACGTACTCGTACGTAGTTTCCACAACGGGTGGTGTGGTGGCGATGCTGGGAAGAAAGTGGAAGGTTTTGGCAAGAACCGATGATCTGTATCTTTGGCAGTTTCAAATTCTGGTGTAGAAAAAACTGCACCCCAACACCGTTCACTTTCAACACAATTGTGAATGTGCTGTGGGCTGGCTCCCAACCCCTAACTTGAAAGAATAAATCTTCAGTCTGGCGTCTTTTATCACACAAACGCCACAAATGTGCGAAATTGATTTTTCCCTGTGCAGATACTTTGTATTGATAAAATGGGCAATTCCGTGGCGGACAAAACAGATTGATTCAATGTTTGTTCTCCTTCTGCGGCAAACCTTCGATTAAAGCTTAAGGAGGATCTCGCTGGCAAAAAGCTTCTTTGGGCACCGCAAGCTCTTGCTCGTGTAAAATTGCATTTGTTTTCCCGAGCTGGGTCCCCAGGAACTGGATAGCGCGCAGAGACAGGACTGCTGCTCTTCTTACCATGTCGCTGCCGGACTCGTGAG
>JAAUXT010067888.1_pt1 | contig 19875 bp, 19 predicted proteins | sample 7278171 | NCBI WGS metagenome assembly JAAUXT01 (sample SAMN14350112, study PRJNA611818) | marine sediment metagenome | isolation source: surface marine sediment (1.8m) | place: French Polynesia: Moorea | collected 2018-08 | reverse complement strand
CATGGGCTCCTCCATGATCTCCACGAGTTCCCGCCCAGACGTCGGAGGAACCAACTCCGTCTTCGTCAGAAACGTAAGTCTTGCGTCAACAGTTCGTTCGGGGACACTCACAGAGGCTGTACAAGGACAAAACACGGGGGGGGGGGCGAATGATGGTATCGTCAGGCCCCGGGTAGTACACCCATCTGCGTGTGTGAAGCTGCTGTGTTCGCCTCGAGACAAAATTCTGTTCACTGTATGGACACTAAAACTCTGAAGGTGATTTGGAATAGTGAAAATCTTTTCCAGACTCCAGGTGAAAGTTCATAGTGTCCTGCCCTTCTGTTTTCACTGCATGATGTTGCTCGTGTCTGTTTCAGCTCCCATTCGCCTTCTCGTGGCAGAATCTCAAAGACTCCTTCCAGCGAGTCGGTGAGTTGCTCGTCTTCTCTCTGTTGACGATCTTCGGAACACTTTCTGTGGGGGTGACCGAACTCGACGCAGTGGACCTTGCGCCCCTCGACTTCACAAGTGAATGCCTGTTGACCTCAGCCGAATCCCCGCAGTGTACAACGGAATTGACACCTTCCCTGGCACCCACGCGCAGTCTTGTGGGCGAAAGAGTAGAGAGAGGGTGGCGACACCTGCGAAGAGAACTGAACCGCGGCGGAAGTGAGTCCCACGTGGCTGAACACGTGTTTCCTGTTTCACTGCAGCTGATGTGAAGTACGCCGCCATCAAGATGGAGAACGGCAAGTCTAAGGGCTGCGGCATGGTCGTCTTCAACTCTCCTGACGACGCAAGGCGCGCAGTCTGTATCCTTTGCTTCCACAACGGATGAACGTTTTGCTCTGATGGGACAGTCAAATCCCCAATGACAGGGTGAGTATTGCCTTGCAGTTGTCAAAATTTTGCTTCAGGATCTCGACAAAAATTTTGACCCCAAAATATTCCTGCTTCCTCGCCAAGAGCTTGCGCATTGCGCATTTCTCGTGCCAAGAGAGTGTGCTTTAGTGTCACGTGTTTCCGGTCACGTGTTGTGTTGATTGACCTTGACGCATGCGCAGCGCTGATGAACGGAGCCCGGCTTGAGGGACGCGAAATCGAGGTTCGCCTCGACCGCGCAGCATGAGTCGCTCGACGCGCATGCGCGGTATGGTCATTTTATCCTCACCTCCCCCGCTCGTCGCTGGGTCGTTTCGATCAGTTCGTTGTGGATGTAATATATTGGAAGTCGACTGGTCAGATTTCTTCGGGGGAATTGAGAGACATTTTCAAGGATTTGTATTCGAGAGAGATAAAACAAAAACCCAACGCAGCAGCAGCTGTTGGGTTGTTTCGACTGGATTTTACAGAAAAGTCGTGCATATTTGTGGATTCATTCGTCGGGTGATTCGTGCAGTTTTCGCTTGAAATTGAGAAGATTGTTCTTCACCACTCACTTGCTGTTTGTCGAACAGACGTCGTGTGACCTGTGTTTGTGACTGCACACAGCGAAGACAGAGGCTGACGTGGATTGTACATTTGTTTTGAAATTTGAACAGGCGATGCATTCAACGTCTTGATTTGTCAGTGGTTCGTTCGTTTTGGACACGTGTTTGAAACTACACTGCTCACGTGGTTGGTTTCTAAGGTAACAACTAGTGGTTTCCAAGGTAACGACCAGCTGATCCTGGTGTACGTTTCTTTTTCCAGTGTAAATACGATGGATTTTGGTCGTCAGAACTTTGTTCGAGGTGAAAACTGCCTTTTGTATGTCACATAATTTTCACTGATTTGTGTCATCATCGTAAAAGCTGCGGCGGAGACGTAATAAATCGTGTTTGTCGGTACGAAATCAAAGCTCAGTGTGTTTGACTTGGACCTGACAAGGTGCATCTCTGTGTCTGTGCTGTTCGCTGTTTTTGTCCGCTCATTGAGATCTGTCCCCCCCCCCCGGGTGTTTCAAGAGCTCTTTTCTGCTCAAGAATCCGTTGTTCTGTGGGAGATTCTGAGTGGAGAGCGAACCCGAATTGGTTTTGTCAAAACTAGCTCGGAAATAGGAAAAAAAAAACTTTGACAGGGTTCCCACTCGATCCTGAACCATTTTGTCTCGATTGAACCAGTTATTTGGGTTGAAACTGGAGAAACGTGTTGAGTTTGTTAGATTTTGAGGGGCTTTTCAGTTGGTTGTTGGTGACATGACGAGATTGACATGATTTATAGTTTGTTCTCCTTGCGCAAGAGTAACTTTTGTGAGTTTTGGTGGGCAGTGAGTTCTGTTCAGGAGGACAGTGGGAGCCCTGCTACAGTTTCTGAGCGCTTTGGGTTCACAACCCCCATGAGGTGAGAAAAAATGTCGCCTTTTCTGCTAAAATCGAACCCGCCCACTGTGTGTGTGTCGGTCGAAGAAATCGTGTTGCGAAGATTCGGTTACGAAAGTCAGTTTTGGACGAATGCTCGTTCAACCACACACGGCGGGTGATGTTGTCCGGCGTCTGTGTACATACGCTTGTCCCTGTAAGACGGGTGTTAAGGTTTCCATTGTACTAACCACCATTGCTGCGTTGACTTCGGGGGAGTGTTTTGCTTCCTGTCTGTGGTGCCCTCAGTGGTCACGTGACTATCGCCCTCTGGTGGTGACGGCGGTGCCCGCCAGAGGGAGCCGTCGTGGGTGCAGAGATTTCCCGAGGTTGTGATCGCTTCAGTGTGAAGGGCCAGAATTCAGTGCAAGTTCAACATCGTTCGCTCACTTCTCCAGGGTTGAGTTTGAGCTTGTGCACAGGTAAGGTATGAACCGCTAACTCTTGGTTTGCTTTCCAGACACAACTGTAGTGGTCTCTAGTTCAGTCGGTGTGACTGCATCCAGCGCAACCAATCAAATCTTCGTTGTCTTTTATTTTTTTAACCCTTGTGTAATTTTTGGCTTTGGCACCTTGGCTTTGGCACATTTCGACCAAAGATTTTTCTGTTTGAATTTTTTTCCGATGTGAGCAAAAGAAAGTTCCTTTGGTGACCTTTTGCTTTCGAGAGTGGAAGACGAACGGCTTGTTTCGTGTACTTCGTACGAGTAGTGTTCACGCGGCGCAGTTGGGTGAGACGAGAGCGAGCGTTTCTTGATGGCTTTGGTTGCATGACCTTCCGACAGGGGGCGCCACGGCGCGGCGGCGCCTCCCGCACCCACCGGATTGTGGTTTTAAACTTCACTTTGTTGCAGTGAGAGAGACAAGTGTGAGGTCGTTCAAATATCGCCCCCTCCCACCGCCGGTTTCGAGCGATTGATTGATTGACTTTCGTTTCTTCTGTGCGTTGTTATCATTTTTCCATTTCAGTCACGTCATGATGATGTAGTTGTGTTTGAATCGTTGCTGTTTGAATCAAATTGGGTTTTTGAGTCGAACTTGGAAGGAAGGAGGGAGTGAGGAGGATGGTGGGAAGGCTTCTGCTTCGTCGTTCGTTCGTCGGCCATGACTAGAGGCAAGAGAGATGTCGAGGGGTTTGGGATTGGTCAGACTTTGAGCAAGTATACTCGATGTGTGTGAGGTAACACCATTTGGTTTTCTTCAGTCTACCGTGTGGACGAAACGGAAAAGTTTCAGAACAAGAAGCGCAAGTTTTGGTTCAGAGGAGTGTGAAGCCGGAAAGTCAGATTTGTGTATTGGAAGCTGAGAATGGCTTTTGACTTCGTTGGTAATGATGAGTCGGACAGTGTCAAAGAAGGAGACAACTCTTAGACGTGAACATATTCCTTGGCAAGGCGAGACTGACTCGATTTTCAAATTTCACTTGCACATCATGAAGTTGAAATGCTTCCAATAGGAGAAAAGGCAATTGTCATGCTCTTCGGAAGATGTTCATTGACTGTTGTTCAAGCATGGCGTTGTGTTGCAGATTCTGAAGTCACGTGCAAAAAGGACGCGATGTTGGGCGTAGTGCGTCAGCTGACTGCATCCGAGAGGGCGCTGCGCACGGCGTCATGCACAGAAGACAGCAGCAGTGCGCATGCGCAGATCATCCAGGTGACCTCAAGTGTTGTGGAATGTTTCTTTCTTGACAGACTTGGTCGCGTCTTCTGATGTCGACAGCGCGTGTTTGCGCTATTTTCAGTCCTTGGACTGTTTGAAGCTTTGCGTCCACGCGTCGCGGCCCAACACGGATGTCGATGGTCTCGTTTTGACTTTGTTTTCATTTCTATCAGTGGCACAGTACTTTAGACTGTGTGACGCGAAAGTCATGTTTTGCGCCGTTGCAATGATTGACACCTCGCTGTTTATTTTGTTCAGGTGCAGAGGGGTTTTCTGCGCAGTCGTCGGGACGGACACGGAATCTCGTGCCCGCGCCTACTCTGAAGAGTGAAGGCTGAGGAGCAAAGGCAGGTTTCGCACTGTGTGCCCGAAACAGTCGTGTCGCGTCACTGCGTACCGATGCGTACGGCGCTCCCGCGGCGCGAGGCATCACTGACAAAGTGTTCTTGTTGAAAGTTTCACTACTGCAGGGTCTGCCTCCTCTGGATATTCAACTGGAAATGTTTCTTCTGAATTGCAGGTCACCCGAGATTGAAAAACGAACGAGAGCGCGGCAATGAGCGTGCCGCCATCTTGCGGCACCAACCGTGTGGCGCGGAGGCAAGAAGAGGGGATCCGAGTTGGTGACATTGCGGTGTTCAGAGCCTTGTGAACAGAACACTTTACCGTGAGGTGCCCGGTGGTGGACGATGATGCTCAGATCGTGCGAACACGCGCGAAATATCTTTGAGTGTGGTTTGTTGGCAGCGCAGCATTTGTCGGCACCGCGCGAACTGGTGTGACCGCCTCGATTGAGAACAGGTGCTACAGATGGTTTTTGCTGCACATCGCGCGGCAAAAACTCTTGTGGTCAGCGCAACGTTGACAGACCTGCACGAGTCATTTGAACACGATCTTGATGTTTGCATTTTTGCACAACTTGCTGCGTTTTGCCAAAGAATAAATGTGTCAAAGATCATATGCTCTTTATTCCCTTCTTTCCGTGATACACGAACGTGGTTGTATTTATGGTTTGTGGGCGATGATGTGTTTGTGAAAGACACATGGCCCCATCAGTTGGTGTGGTGAAGTCAGCCTCATCAGTTGGTGTGGTGAATCTGGCCACCAGTTGGTGTAGTGAATCTGACCCCACCAGTTGGTGTGGTGAGCTCTTGAAGATTCTCACTCGTTGATGATAGCACCTCGTACAAATCAGGGCGGACTTCGCCTCCCTGTCGGGGGCGTGAACATTGTCGGGGTCAAACTTCCGGACACAGCGCCGCACGCGAACTTGCAATTCCGGCCGCACGAGGACGCCACAACGTCGCCTCCAGTCTGCCCTCTAAAATACAGACTCACCCGAACGTTGGCAAAAACGAGCGCCCCTTGACTTGATACCAATTACTCAGGGCTTGAATTTCCGCAGCAAAATAAACGTCCAGAAATTTTTTTTAGAAATATTTATTTCAGATATTACTGCTGGTGTCTACCGATTAGAGGCAAAAATGTTCTAAGGGGTGGGAGTATTGTGGATGCTTCCAAACGTGTCAATCAACGTGTCAATCAATTCCTCGTGCGCGCCGCGTCTGTTCATCGCGGGCAGAACACGCGTCTGAGGGTGAGATTTTTTCCCGAAGACCCTGAAATGCTGGCAAAGAAACGCAATTTTTACTGCACCTCCAGAAAACGTGTTCTCTCAACGACTTCAAAAGCTTGTTGTTTAGCGCACTGCGAAACACCACTGCAAGATGCCATTTGTTTTGCAAAGGCTGCAGACAGTTTGGAATAAAAAAAATCTTCTGTGTCTAGGTTCGTTCTTTTCCTACAACCAACGTATGAACAGTGTTATAGCACAAAAACGAACTATTGCACCTTTTCTATGCTGATTTTTTCCATGGATATCGCGTTTCTAGAGCTGCGCGATGGCGGCGGCGGAAATCGAAATGGCACACAAATGTACAGCAGAGAAAACACAGACCAAGTGGAATGTTGACAGCACAAAGTGCGAATGATGGAGCAACACGAATGGCACTGCGAGCAAAATCAAAAATGAGAAAAATATGATGATAATACCAGCGGCATCTTGTGTGTTTCAGCGGCAAACATAGCGAAGGACAAACGCTCAGGCTCCAGACAACAAAACAAAAGATCTTTCCCTTTTGCCGTTTGTGAAACAGACACTGTTTTCCAGAAGTTAAGTACAAGTACAACGCAAGACGTGCCAGACGGGACGAACACACAAGAACTCACACACGGTCTTCTCTTTCCTACCGAATGTCAGTCAACACGGGAAGTGGGGGTGGGGGGAGTACTACGCGATCAGTCCGTGTTCCAAGCCGAACAGGGTGAACTGCACAAACAGGAGAAAACTACGGTTCCGAACAGCACAGTTCCGAACGCCGCTTCGGCTCCGGAACGACTGGCCGACAGCGCGGAAATCTGCACAATTCCGTCAGGGGGCGATGAAGCGACCGGAAACATTGGTGTTTTCTACAGAAGAAACTTTCAAGTACATCACACTCATAACGCGTATCCATGGCAACAATTTTACCAGTTACTTCCAGTTCAAACAGCTTTTTTGGGCCTTGACGAAATTCAAAAGGCGCTCCAGACAAGAGACGCGCCGGAAAGTTCACAACACCAGGGGTAGGGGGCGCTAGTTTTGCTTGCGTCTGCCCGGAAAATAGACGCACGGATCACGTGGTTTCAACGGAGGAAAACCCACCAGGGGGCGCAGTTTGAGGACAGAAAATTTCAGAGGCAACATTTTCCTGAACTCTGACAGTCAACACAACGTTGAAGTCTCCTATCAACAGAATTACAGCCTGTTACGAGTTTGCTTGTTTTCTCTGCCGACGAAAGTGATTGGACAGAGCACAGCAGCGGTCTGCACATGCGCTGCGCACGCGTATACCGGTCTGTAACATGAACATCCACGCGTAACAGAGAACCAACAATCCAGTCAACATTCTGTGATGGCAACTAACGGACAACAACGTCCTTCAAAAATTCTGGAGCAAATATGAAGCAAAAGCCATTGCGGAAAAAATTGCATGCACAATACCGCGTGCAATGAATCAAGCGGCTTTGCACACACCAAGACGAAAACGTACGAACTTGAACGAACACGCACGAACTATACTGCACACGCGTCTTCCGTTCTGTTTCCCAGAGAATTTAGTTGTTACAGGCAAAACGAGTGACAAACGAACGTGAACATCGGTGCTCGTCAAACACATGTGAATGTCGCGAATTCCAGGCAAGAAACAAACATTTGACTCGAATCAGATGATGAAGCCACAAATTGAACATGAACTCGACAAGGCGAGCGCAATCGCTGGAAAATGCAGTGCACGGGAACAATCTACGGTCCTGCGAGTGACGTTCCGTTTAGTTATGAGCGTCAATAGAAAACCAGCTCCAAGCAACTCATAAAAATAGACGTGTCATCTGAATCGAACAGCGCACGCGCATGCGCGACGCAGGTGTGTGCGAACCATGTTGACTTCCGGTTCTGCAAACACGTGACGTGTCACGAATCAGTCGTGTTAAATATTGCAAAACAAAAACACATTCGGAGCAAACGTTCGTGTATCTACATGAGAAACGCAAAGGTTGTACATCACAAATCGGGTGAACTCTACTTACTTCACGCTTTCCGAGACATACGGAGTGCACACGGTGTTTGCAGAATACGCGACGTTGCGTTGCGTGAGTGAAGTTCAGACGATGCAATATGTTATGTTACACACATCTCTGTATTTACAGACAATACCGACCTCTTTATGTACAACACGAACAATTCCGGTCAACTGTCATTGTAACACTGTATTGTCGTCAACAATGGATGTATCTACACGAAAATGTAGCATCAGAACATCAATGAATGAATGTTGTGTATCACTACGCGTTCGGTCTGAGAAGAAGATGACGTCATCAACACGTGACCGTAAAACAGTATTGCTCATCTACACTGTGCAGCGACGACTACGGAACGGAAAACACAGGCAAATGTCGTGTGGGTGCAACTCCCAAGACGTGACGTGATAATTTAAAGTCAAACAACTTTTCTACAACCGTGTTGTGTGAGAAAGCGAAAACACTTCCTTTTTGCGCGGGGGGTGGGGGTGTTCCAACACCAGCTGCACTTCAAACCGCAAATTTTGATATATTTTTCTGGGTGGAGGCGGGGGGGGGGGCAGCTTGACCACAATTTCGCGCGCTGACGCTTCGGCTTGTGAGTTTATGAAAGGTCGATCTAATCCAACACCGGGGGCAACAGTGTTCGACGGAAGTTGTCAGGCTTCGGTGCAGTCAGAATCTGAACCGGACAGAACAGAACAGGACGAGTTCCAAACGTTTTTCATCATCATTTGTAATCCAGTGTTGGATGGCTCGCACTTGGTCCCAGACCAAAACCAAGTCTCACTGTTTCGTGTGCAGGTTGAAGGCAAGAAGAACACTGCAACTATCTACCGAACAAGCTCCAATTTGCGCCGACGGTGTGAGTCAGGACGAAGAGCACAAAGATCTATGTACACTCTGGGTCCGCTAGAAGCGTCAACTAGCAAATGACTACTAGTTCAAGTTTTCTTCGACTTCTTCCAGCTGCGCTCTTGGTGTAGGTACAGTTTAGGCGTCGAAACAGGCACAAAGATTCGTTTCCTCGCAGGAAAAAGACACAAGAGTGTCCCTCCTGCATTTGGCTTGCACTTTCACTGCGCCTCAAAGATCTATATCTGACGTCTACGATTTTTAACAATTTGTCAAGAGAAAAAGGACAAGAAACGCTTTGACCTCAAACTTGTTTTCTGTGACCCTACACGTGTTTTTTGCTGACAGCCGTTGCTCGACGGTCAGTAGAAGCCTTGTTGAGTTGTACTCGCAGGAAGTAAAGTGGATTGGACAGCAGCAGTTTGGCTGGGAACGATTGCGACCAAAACCTTCACCATGGCAACCGGTGCTGTACCATGGCAACGGGTGCAAAACTTGACAACGAGTGCCATTCTCGTCAACCCGCTGTTCTTTGCATCATAATTTTCCCGGAACGTCCAGCACATTTAGATCTGTCATCAGGGGGCGCACCTGTGCACCGAGCTGCAGGTTTTGATCGCAGGAAATGGGACCTGTTCTTGAGCGTTACCCCAAACAACACGTGAACCGAAGCTTAATTTTTGCTGAATGTTTTGAGAATCCACCCGTGTTTACAAGAGCGAGGACAACGCTTTGCTCAGAAGCCATTTTTATCAATCCGCGATGACGATGAAGTCAGTTCTGACGAGGAGGAGGTGGCGACGCGTGGCGGCGGAGAGAGGAGGCGGCGGCGGCGGTGGCGCGCGCGTGCGCGGAGAGGTGTTGCAGTGCGCACGCGCAGAGCTGGTCACGTGAGCGCATTAGACCGGCACCATCACTTCTACATAGTTGACCGGGAAGAAGCCGCTCTTTCCGTGGACCGTTCCTTCGAACCTGAAAACGAAGCAAAATCGCTTTGTACGGTTCGCTTCGTGTGCTTGACCATCAATGAGCATCTACGAATTTTGCGTCGAACGCACTGGCTCAAACGACCTGCGGTGTGTCTGACGCGCATGTCCAATGCGCACAACGGTGATACTGATACTTGGTACTCAAGCGGACACGCGATCGAGCGAAGACAACCTCAGATGCGGTCAACGTGCGATCTTCAGAGGCCTCCGCTAGATCCGCTGGAGTAAGAGACCTGGGCCCACTAGAGGGAGCCACGTACCAATTTTCGTCGATCTGGGAGGTGAGCGTGATGACGTCACCCTCGCTGAACTCGAGCTCACCCTCGTTCTCGGGCTCGAAGTCGTACAGAGCCTTCGCGCACGGAGTCGACCCGTTCGCCGCGTTCGCTGCAAAAAGAATGGGGCAGGTTCGATCACTCAGTCCGGTGAAGTCCATGTTCGATTCTGTGGCCGTGTGCGATTTTCGCATGCGGCTCGCCCCTGGTGTAGTCGCGCGACTTCGCCCCTGGGTTGGAGACAAGCCATTTCGGCCATTTCGGCCAGCCGCGCGCGAAAATGGAACGCGCCCAGTGAGTCTGGCGAAAAGGTGCGTTCGATTCACTCAGTTCGACGAGGTGAAGGGCGCGTGCGATTGAGACCGTCTCGCCACGAGAAACTGGGCCCAACTTTAGGGAGCCCTTGATACTTGTCCGCATGAAGTTTGTGTTGACGAAAGCTCTTTTTTCGAAAACAAAACACGTGAAAAAGCCAAGTCACCAACAACCAAGTGGAATCAGAACATCAACGACATTTCACAACTGTCAAACCAACAAAATTCTCTCAAACCTTTTGCTTTGCAAGGAACACTTTTCCCACCGGCGGGTTTTTTTCCTGGAGCAAACAAAACCCGAAGACGTCCAAATGTCCTTCGCGCATTCGCGCAAACAAAAACTCCCGAACTTTCCCTCTGATTTCTTGGAAATATTTTTTTTCCTGTTTTGCTGCAATTTTCGCAAAAAACTAGTGGAAGTAATCTCAGCTGGGGCTCGTGTTCGCTTTGATACAGATATGCAAATCTCGCGTGACACTCACAATTCTCTTTTGCAATCCTGTCCACATCTGCATCCGAAACGCAAGGATTGTTTTCTGGAAACTTGCGAGAATATCTTTCCCGAAAGTTTCAGTCTGGAATTCACGCGCTTGAAACGTCAAACGTCACGTTCTAACAAAAATCTGGTTGCCTTGTTTCACCAGTTCTCCTCAAAACATCCACTGCAGTTCTCTTCGGGCGTCAGATATCTACCTGGTCCTGGCCTCCTCACGTTCAGCAGCAGCACGCGACGCAACACTCAAAAACACTCGGAGATTTGTGGGTGCGCAAGGCCCCGTCGCACGTGTCAAGTGCACATAGCCATCACCGCCGCGTGACGTCAGCGATGGCGTTTCGGTACGTGCTCAAACTCCCTACTCACGCGCATAGGACGCCACTCCCACGTAACGGACCCCTGCTCCTGCTCCAGCTCCGTAGTTCGGGTTAGAAACGTTAGTAGCGGCCATGTGCGGGTTATAGGGCGGGGGCGCCTCGAGAAAATCGAGCTCGCTCTTCGTCTCTGCAAACCACACAACAGCAACACCAACATGCAGGAGAAAAAGAAACAAACAAGCAGAGAACAAAGCGGGTTCAATGCACAGACTCCTCCCGGGGATCCAGACGGGTGTGGCCCCCAAAACCACAAATTTCCTCGCGAATTTTGTGTCAAAGCAACAAATTTTCTTTCGTTCTTTTTTGGCAAGTTCTGTTTTCTGGCTGAAGTTTGCCACCCTTCACCCCAGAACTACATCATGGATCCGCTAGAGAAGCATCAACCAAAGACCGTCTCGTGCGAAGAAAACAAGCAGCCACAGTTGACCATTTGTGTTGAATGAACAAACGAAACGTGAAAAACAGGTTCACCACTTGCTGCATGACTCTCAGTGTCACTCAAATCAGGACAGATCGGCGTGCAGAAAAAATGCTACTGAGGAACCGCATTCACCCAAGTGTAAAATGCACCCGCATCGAAACAAGCCCTGATCTTGTTTGATCTTCAATTTTGGGACAGAAAGGTGCGTGTTTCACTTGGTGAATACGGTACTCCTGAGTTCATGCAGTCGGGACGATGTGTGTTTCAAGGCGGGTAAAAACGGACGTGCCCATGCAACGAAGACAGAGAAGAAGAAAAGGTCAGGTTCGATTTCAAGCACCGAAGCAGCGCACTCACGTCGCGTTTTGTCGCAGTGTACAGGAGATGCTAAATCGAACCCGACCACACGTGTCAACGGCAAAAGAAAGTACAGCTAAGCAAGGACAATTTCTGTGACTTGATCTTTTGTCCATACCTGTGAGAATTGATGCCACTCAGTGTCAGTGTCTGGGACTGTGCTGCGTGTTCCCAACCGTGCATGCACAGACACGCAGTGGTGAAGCTGCTGGACGGGCAACGTGCTGCTCGCGTCGCACGCACACCCACACACACGCACGCACCTGAGGTGAAGCTGGGCGTGGCCGGCGAAATGCTGTATCCACTCATGTTGCATGCACACCTGTATACGCACCTCACGCAGCTTTTCCGAGCAGTTGCACGTAGACACACACCCACACACAAGCATACCTGGGTGGGGCCAGCGACAGGCACGCATACCCACGCAAGCACGCATACCTGACGTGAAGCTGGGCGGGGCCGGCGACAGGCTGTACCCGCTCGTGTCCGCGGCGTCGAAGTTGTTCTGGTCGTAGCCGCTCGGAGACTTGTCGAAGCGCGTGCTCGTCGCGCGGCGCGGCACGAACTCCTTTTTCGGGCGGCTCGCTGCTTCCGTGATTCTGCGAGAACGACACGCACGTGAGAAACACGTGATCAGCACGTGACTTAAAACGCTTGGTATTCACGGAAGATCTTAACTTTGTTGCTCGGGAAATCTCATCCACTCGTGACGTAACAGGAGAATGTTCAAGAAACAGATTCACACGCGGCACACAGACGTAGACACACACACATATGCAGACGCAAACACACACACACACCCAAACACACACACACACATGTATTAGATCTGCTTTTTTGAGAACCACAAGCGTACACACACACACCTGGATTGGATCTGCTCGTGCAGCGACTGGAGGATGTCCGCCGACTGCCTGTGGAACTCGAGCTCGGCCTCGATGAAGGAAGACAGCTGCGAGATCTGCTCCACCTGCAACACACAGCGCCACACCCCGCATCAAAATGACACTCAGGTCGGGGGGGGGGGGCGGTGCCGGGATGGGGCGAGGACGTTCCAGGGTTGGGGGCGGGAGAACCTCGACGGACGGTCGGGTGAGGTTGGGAGGGGATCAGGGCAGGGCCACATCCTGCATCAAGAAGGCATTCAAGACAGGGGGTCGGTCTCGCTCGCGGGGGGGGGGGGGGTGCGGAGGGAGGTCAGGGGCCAGGGCCACAACAGGGCCGTATTTTTTTGGGGGGGGGGGTGTCATGATGTGGGACTGGAGGTGCGAAGGGAAGAAACAGAAACCCACACCCGAAAGCAGGGCCCCTGATTTGATCTCAGGTGCCCTCCTCTTTGATTCTTGAGAAGGGACAAACGCAGGCTGAGGTGCTAGAGAGGGCATCGTTTGGCCGGTGCAGACAACACCTCAGTCAGACCCCGCCACCCACCTCCAAAACAAAGTGGTGAAAATTGAAAATTGTGTTGTTTTGTTGATTCCTCTGAGATTTCAACGCAAAAGTGCTTGTGAACAGAAAACGTAAACGTGACACGATGTTTGGGCGACTCGAAGTTTGTGCGCAAACTCTACAGAAAACAAGACCACGGCGACAAAACACAAACTTTTCAAATGAAGTTTTTGCAAAACTTAACGCTTTCATTTTGAAGAGTTTTTTATCCTTCCTCCCTTGCTCTAACATGCTTGGTTGCTGCTTGAAACAAAACAGACATGCACAGATCCCTAACAACTGTAGACACGCCCGAAGACCTACGTTTTTGGCATCACCATTCAGTATCTGAGACAATGTTTATGGTGGCATTCCAGACACTATCTGTGAAACCTCAACCTCAGGTACCGGTGAATGCATCCTGGAGGTTCGTACATGAAACTGTGCTGCGATTGTGCGGCTGCACTTGGTGTGTCTGACTGACCCCCTGTTTCCGACTTTTGCAATGCACACCAGACGTTTCAGACAAAGACTTTTTTGAGTGGCAATACTGCTTTCCCCTCTCTCCTTCGCTTGACTTGGTTGTCCCTGGCCCTGAGTTCCCGAGTTTGACAGAGTTTGGTTTGGTTTGGAACTACTTTTGATTTGAGACTTGTGTGTGAGCATGCGTGGTGCACTCGCTCCTCTCTCTCCTGTTGACTCAGGCTGTTCCTGACGCAGTGTCAAGATTTTGACAGAATTTGACTTTAAGCTACTTTTTTCCATCGCCAGATTTCAGAGATGTAATGTGAACATGCTGCACTGTGCTGCTCTCCCTCCTCTCTCCTCTCATGTGTCCAATACTCACCTCGTGCTGCGTCGAGGGGGAAGCAAAATCAAAGAGAACGATCGAGTTAAGAAGCGGCGTCCGCAACCTCGGCGTCTTATTGGTCAATGTCAGAAATATCCAACCAATGGCGGCGACTGGACGACACCAAGATTCACACAAAGCAGTCAAGCGGGGTGTAAAAACTGGACAATATTTGCAGGATTTCTTTCAATGGACATGGCCATTGTTTTTGTATTCACAGAGAATAGACAAGGAAATAAGGGTCTGAGGAAGCTGTCAATCAATGGGACACTCTGGGGGAATCACATTCAGAAGCACCACTGCTGAGGCTGGCGGGGTTCACACTGGAGCGTTGCGTCTCCGCACTGGCTAATGGACGCTGCGCCGTGTCCGCGCATGACGACTACATCACAATGCGCAGACGCAGTGCCGTTTGCTGACTACGCGATGCTTCCAGTGTGAATCCAGCCCAAAGAAATAGCATCCAGCTCCCGTAAAAACTACCCACCAAACGAGTTGATCAAAACACCCTATTTTTGGGCCGAGTTCGCTTCAGCGCACCGACTCCCAACGCGTTTCTTTCTCACGCAATAGAGATCGTTGAGAGTCGGCGCGCCACATCGAACACGACCCTCCATTCACTGCCACAACATCCCTGGCACCACGTGGACCACACCGCAGAGAGAGTCGTTCGATGTGTGTACTCACGTCGTTCTCGAGCAGGTTGTACATGGCCGACTCCGCGAGCGACTTCGACTCCTCGAACTTCTCCTCAGCCATGCGAATGTCTTCTTCCGTCACGTGCGAACCTGCAAGACAAACGCGCCCACAGTCAGCGCACGTTTCACAAGTGAACATTCTGGGTCAAGAAGTACAAATTTATATCTCAAAAATTGATCATTTTGATGCGCGAAGACCGCACCATGGAAAAAAACTTTCGTATTCACAAAGAAAAGAGACATTCTTGATCATGTCTCTCGTTTTGTCGAAGTGAGAAAGTCTGACAGGAGCAACGGTTCCAGTCAAGTTTCACAAGTTTAACGCAGGCAATACCAGTACGTTGTGTTTTACCTGTCGTATCACCGCGTTTGAAAGCTTGTAACAAAGGAAACCAAAGAACCAAATTCAAACGCAACACCAAACGAACAAAATTGGCAACATTCGAGCGGATCCAGAATTGTAGTCGTGGGGACAGAGAGACAAGCAGGGTCCGATTCCAGGCGGGTGGTGTGTGTGTGGGGGGGGGGGGAAGAGAGAGACAAGCATGGTCCGAGCCCAGAGACAGGGGGCGGAGATCGAATTGGAAAACATGGTACATGGACAAAGGGCTGAGGGAAGGGCGGGCCGGCACACCCTGGATCCGTTCGAGCGAGTAAAAGTGAGAACCAGAAGCAGAAGAGGGAACGTTACTGAAGGGCGGACCCATCTCCCGCTCCAGAACTGAAACAGAACCAGCCACCATGGTCACCGACGGACGAATTTTGAAGAATAGTGCCTTTCGCTGGCCTTCTTGACTCCTTTTTGCCACACCCTGCCCGCTCCAGAATTTATATCTTAGTTCTATGCACGCACACTTCACAGACACAAACGCACACTTCACACCAATGCACGCACACGTTTACACACAAACGCACACTTCACACACCGATGCACGCACACTTTTCACACACACACACACACACACACACTTCACACACGAACGCACACTTCACACACACGGCAAGCTCGTGCTTTAGATTCCAATTCTTTTTGCTTGAATTCTTCTGCCCAAGTTAATCGCTGCACCAAACTTCAATCCCCAAACTGAACACTGTCAGATCTACTTGCAAGCCGCATTCAACCCAAACCAGCAAAGCGATCGAACCCTCCACCTTTATCTGACGCTACAAATCGAACGCGGCCGATGCCCACAAATGGCATCTGAAGCCATCAGTGAACGAACTTACCCCCCGCTGGTGACGGGTGAAGAAATGATAAATGAGAACACAATGAGTGTGGATACAACTGAGGTGGGTGGGTGGGCGACTTACACAGAAATTGACAAGCTGAATAAAAATGAGGTTTCAAAACAAGTGTTACACAGTAAAATCTACACAACAGTAAAATTTCTCGTGCAGTAACCAAACACAAGTTTTCACTCGTATTTCTTGATACAATGTTTGAAAAAAATCACAGATTCTCGTTCACTCACCTCCTACTCAGGCGAAGACACAGACAGGTGCGCGAGAGGAGGAAAACAGAAGAGAGATGTCATTAGATACACGAATCATGGTAGAAATGCGGAACGAAGAACAGTTTCAAGGCTGCACGTTACTCTGCCAGCATTTGGCTGAAAAGGACACAACGGCAGATTCTATCAAAATAGAAGTGGTCACGTTGAGTGAATCCTGCAGAAATTTGAGCCGTTGGGAATTTGCGGACGAATTACGGATTCCATGGTGAATTCTGATGCTGTCGCACACAGATCTTATTTGCAGGTCAATCTGATTTCCACGCAATCAAGAAAGATGTGACAATGAGTTGAACAGATTCGGACTGTCCACCCAATTCAGTCTTGTGTTGCCTTCATCAGGAACACCCACCAAAACAACAAGGCTGCTCTACAAAACCACTAAACTATTCTCGACAGGCACCGTCACCATTGGACAACATCTTCAGAATCTGTGATCATCTGAGTCACCGAGGTTAGTTTCTCTGCGAAGTTATTCAGAAGTTCCACATGCACCACGTGTAGTTTTGGAAACAGGTCAACATGGAAAATAGGTCAGAGGGGGAAGAAGATTTATCAGGAAGAATGAAGTTGGGAGACAAGACAAGACAAGGGGTGTTGTTCAGCTGATTTGCTTTTGATGCAGAAGCTCACAGGGAAAGAAAAGTCGACAAACAACAATAGAAATGGACGATCAAGCCACATAAAGGAAGGACCAGGCGGGAAACGTGGATCTGCTCCACAGATCCGAGACCCATCAGGCTGGATTCTGGCTTCAAGCAAAATGACAACTTTGCAATATTGATCAGGGGTGAAGGTCATGCCACAGAACAAGCATGCAACAGTTCGTCTTGCAATGTTCTGGTCAGTGCATCGTCGCACCAAGAGCAGCGAGGTCAGGGATGGGACGAGGGGAAAACACCTGTTACAAACACTTCTTGTTTCAAACACATCTTTGACTTACCTCCTGCCACAAGAGATTGCAAAAGGAGACGAAAAACACACGATTAGAGACATTCGAAAAAATAAAACGACACCTGGGAATTGGAGTTCGGGAGGGGGGCGTTGGTCGAGTGGTTCAGAACAGGGGATTTTATGAAGACAAAGCCAAGAAAGTGCAACGCAGAAGAAGAGTTCGGCTCACTCCCTAACTGCAGAAGACTGATTTTCCTACACTTTCATGGCATTCACGTGAACACTGCTGGGACATTGCACATTTGAGCTGAGATGAGAACTGGAAGAAACGTGTGCTTTGCTCGTGCAGTTCGTGTTAAAGCTGCGAAAACGAAACAAATTTCCGGGCTGAGGGACGAACCAAGCCACTTGAAAAAATCGAACTCGTTTGCAAGGAAGATTTTCAAGAGCTTTGGCTGAGTGGCCGCCCCCGCAAAACGACAGACAGGGGAGTTTTCTCCTTCAAGACAAGGAAACATAGGGTCTGTGCGCAACATTCACTGGACGAGAAGAAGAAGTGCTGACACCGAGCCACGAAAATTTCACTGATCTACACAGAAAGAAAACAAAAGGAGAAAGAACAAAGAAAAAAAAAGAGAAATGCAAAAGAAAAACTTCAAGCTTATTTCTACTGGTCAATTTTCGTCGTTTTTTCTTTTATGCACAAAATTCACTGCAAAATGATATTTTCTTTTTTCTGTCGCAACGCAAAAAGATATTTCAAAGTCCTTCCACCTCTCCCTGAAAGCCGTGGAGACGAAAGAAATATCCCGCCATCCAAGGTCCGACTCCCAACACACTTCATGCAGCAACAATTTCACTTTTCTTTTTGAAATTGGACTCAAAAGACTGTTCCCGAAAAAAAGATATTCGATTTCATGCTTTCAAAGCAAGCAATCTTTCGCCCTGTGTAAAAGTATGTAAACCCGATACCACGATCTCTTTTTGTACGTACCAGGGCCTGAATAAAGAAAATATTCACATTTACATTCTGTCATTCACTGACTCGGAAAATACCAAGCAAAAATCAGAGCAACCGAAGATGATGATAACAATGGCGGCACAACAGCGGCAAAAACAAAATGTCGAAGATGAGAAAAAATTCCGTGAAAAGAACGCATGATGAGATTCACAAATGAATGAAGGAAGTTTTTTTGTTCACTTTGACTGTTATGTCAGAGGGGCTACACACAGTTCGGTTCAAAATCAGGGTGAGGACGTTTGGTCTTACGAGAGCGACAGAAATTTAGCGGAAGTCATGGATCTTAATCTCTGAGATGTGATTGGCTGTCGCGTCCGCCCCACGTAACCCACGGGACGCACCTTTTGCCTGCTTCCTCTTCTTGCAGTCGTAGTCGAGTCTGCGTCCGGACATCTTCTTTCTGTGATGCTGAAACCGGAAATGAGTACGATTGAAGGTTTGCTTCAGGAGAGAAACGTGTTTTTGTGTCACTGTGTGTGTGTGTGTGTGTGTGTGTGTGTGTGTGCATGTTTGGACGTGTGTGTACCTTTACGTTGACATCCTTGTGGTCCGTGAAATTCGGACGTGTGTGTGTGTGTGTGTGTGTGTGTGTGTGTGTGTGTGTGTGTGTGTGCGTGTGTGGTGTGTGTCTGAGATTGGTCGTTTGCGTGTGTGTGTATGTGTGTGCGTGTGTGTGTGTGTGTGCCCTCACGTTGACTTCCTTGAGGTCCTTGGACTGCAGATGGCGCAGCGGCTCGATGAAGTTCTGCTTCACGTTGTCCTCCAGCGCGTACTTGATGTCCGACAGCTGTTTGTACGCCTCGCCCGACTCCACCAGCGCCTGGCCTGCGAACCGGACAAAAACACATCAAACGCGGGTGCGACACGAACACCAAATGGTCAGACACCCGAAACCCGGACACCAGGTGTCTGGCCATTTCTGGCTACATTTGAAATGGCCACGTTGACCTGCACATCAAGCCTCCGAGTGGCCCCACGTCAACTGACATCAATTGAGAATTGAAAGTTTGGAGACAGGAGGTAAAGAGAGAATGAGCTTGTGGCCAGACCTCCCTGAACCTTCACACAGAATTGTAGCCCCAGACGCACGATACACTGGTTCTGGTCCCAGTCCAAAAATGGCCAGATCCCCGTGTCTCGTGTCTGTTTCATTCCACACGGGCAGAAGGAAACCAGTCAAACGCAAGAACACATTTCAGTCTGTTCCATCGTTCACATCCCCGTCAAGCGGCTTCTTCTTGAAGTCTGAATCCCGGAAGGAAATCTGACGCCAATCTGTCAGGGTAATTTAACGCTGCATTGCAGCTGCGACACCGAGACAAACTAAGGCGTGAAATCTCTCAGCGGGCGCCGTTGTTTTTGCGTATTTGCCGAAAAATTAACCGCAGGCCACAGAAACCGCAGACACGGCACGAGTTGCGGGGAGGTGGACGAGCACAATGAGGATCTGATTGAGGCCATGTGATGTGGTCTGTGGACTTGTCTCATTGACTTCTCGTACACGGGAGAAGAGAATCAGGAAAGCTTCTTGGCTGCCTGAGTTCACACACGAACACATGCGTACTCTACACACGCACACCTCACACACGCACACTTACACACAAAGGGAGGTGATTGGGGGCTGGATCGCAGTGGACTTTTCTCATTGGCTTCCGTGCGCGGGAGAAAAGGGAAGTTTGTTTTTAGGTGATTTGAACCTTGAAGCATACATTATGTATAATGTATGGTGATGGTGAAAATCACCTATAGGCATCAAGAGGCAAAATCTGTGAACGCGAGTTTGAAAGT
>JAAUXT010120573.1_pt1 | contig 19881 bp, 19 predicted proteins | sample 7278171 | NCBI WGS metagenome assembly JAAUXT01 (sample SAMN14350112, study PRJNA611818) | marine sediment metagenome | isolation source: surface marine sediment (1.8m) | place: French Polynesia: Moorea | collected 2018-08 | reverse complement strand
GAGGTTCACAGGGGAGAATTCAGCATTCACAGCAGAGCATACATTCCCCTTGGTCCAGAAGAATCCTCTGTATATCCTGCACAAATGATGTCCACTTGATGCACCAGAGTTTCCTCTTCAGATTGGGCTCAAAAAATCCCAACTGTCACCATGTCTCACGAAGATGAGCTTGGATTAAGATTCGGATTAAACAAGACGTCATACGTTTATTCCAAAGCTAAGAGAGTGCATTATGGAACAGCATGGGGAAAAAACAAGACTCCTATGCCTCCGGTGATTTGAACTTGTTCCAGTCACACAGACCAGTCACTCATTGCAGTAACTTTTTGGCATAAAATCCTTTTGCACACTGCACCACCAAGTGTAGATCACACCTCTCAAAACTGTTTTGACCCATCAATTATCCCAACAACCCTGTCACACCAGCAAGAAGAAAACTTCGTTCTTCTTTGGAATGAGTTGGGCCACCAAAAAAATTGGGCATTTTCTCACCGTACAAATGACCACAGCTCTATAATGCTGCAACCAATTTACAAGAGTCCAGACACCAAAATGACAAGTCTCTAAACATGTACCTTGTCATACTGACGTGGAATGGTTCACTTTTCCATCCAAATATCCCAGAAAAGGCCCATTTTTCAATTTCAACAACCGTATTCACAATTATTTAGTTTTGTTCTTCAAACACCTTGGATATTACTTGAGACCCAAAACACAACAAATAGCCTCTGAACCACAAATTTGGACCAAAACCTGACCCACCACTCTCACTCCACAATTTCACTTTTGATGGCCACAGATGATATTCCGGTTGCCCATTCCAGTCGCTCTGTAGAGCGACCGGAATGGGCACTGTTCAAAACATCGAAGTCTTCAGCTGGAGTACCGAGCACTCCAATCAGGTTCCAAAACGCAACAGAAGCAGCTCACCGAGACCTGTACAAGAAGCGCGGCACTCACTTGCACGAGACGCAGACGGAGGACAGCGCCGTCAGCAGCGCCTCCTTCCCCGTCCAGGTGCGTCCGCTGAGCCCGGCGAGCAGCGCGTCCAGCAGCAGCCCCAGGTGCGGCGGGCCCAAGCTCGACCCCAGCTCCGTGGCGATCGTGTTCATAGCGGCGGCACCCTGGGCCTTCATGTGCCACGACTGCGAGTCGAGTGCCAACTTGGTGATCGCCACCAACTCCTGCAGGTAAAGGCGGATGCCGCCTTCCGTGCCTGGAAATGCAAACAAGACGTCAAATGTTCTGCATCACATCCCTGTCACATTCTCACATTGAGCGATGGCAGCGAGTGCGCAAACAAACCTGGAGTGGCGTCCAGCCAGACTTCCTTCCATGGAGACATTGTCACTTCCGTGCTGTCCTCTGAAATGATACACCCACGTTGTCTCATTGTCTCAAAGCGTTGCGGAATTCGTCGCAGGTATCACTGAGCGACCTCCCCAGGCGCACGTACTTTCTTTCTTGTTCTGGTGCATGGCGAGGAAGGCGATGGGCAGCGCGAGCGCAGCGTGTCGCTTCAGCACGTCGGGGCTTCGCGCGTTGATGGCGTGAATCGTCACGCCACACGCCTCGCGTACCGACTCGTCTGTGCAAAATAAACTCCAATTCAATTGGGAATTTTGGTGTTTTGTTAGCAACACACATCACCTGTCGTTCCGCGGAGAAACCAGCCGAATGGACTGGACACAGAAACAACTTCAACGCGAGTTTGACAAGTTGAGATTTCTCACCTTCCTTCTCAAAGTACCACTCCTTCAATCTGGTGATCAGTTTCTCAACACTGCTGTCTTTAGCAACCTGGAACAAGGAAACGAAACTCACAAAATCCGAAACCAAAAAACAAGCATTTCGCGAAACACAAAATCCAGACTGCTGAAATGAACAGATTTCAGCAGGTAGGTCAGTCATACCTTGACTAGATGACCAATAGCGGAAGCGTAGGACTTCTTGACGGTGATATTTCTGTCATTGAGACCGTTGAGCATTGCAGACAAAAGTTTGCCAGCGTACGGAGCCAGATCGCTGGAACACTGGTGCGTCAGCGAAATGATGAAGTTTGCAACACCGGCCTGAAATCAATGCAGGAACATACTATTCCGCATAATGTCAACGCTTCATTCCAAGGGTTTCAAGCTGGAATCCTTGTAAACCGACTCTTCCATTCTCTTGCCTTAGTTCCTAATCCAACGCCACTTCTGGACAACTCGGTGAGTCGAGGCACCAATTCAGTCAACACCGTCGCGTCCACGTACTGCACACACTGTGGTTGACAAAAAGCCAAGGCATAGACGAAACAAGGGGCCAAACATCTATCAGTGGAGAAAAATCAAACTTGAATTCACTACTTCACCTGAACCATGCATAACGCTCACCATTTTCACAACCTCCATCATAGGAGAAGTCTTCGAAGCTGCAAGTCTCGCGTTATCCAGCTGGAACAACAGAACGAACTCCACTGTATAATTTTGTGTGATATTCTTCAGACCAGAGAAAGCACGAACAGCACAAATGAGTTCAAGTCTGCGTCCCACTGGTGACATCTTCGAGTCACAGTTGCACAGCGCGGCTCACCTTTTCCTGCGTGGCTGCGCTGCCGGCCACGTGCAGCGAGAGGTAGTTGAGCATGCGCGGCTCGAGCGTGCTCAGCGACTCGAGCAGCGCGACGACGAGCAGCGGAACGTGCGGCCGCAGCAGCGCCCCCGCGTTCTTACTGATCTTCACCACCGTGCTCAAACTGCAAACACAGTGTGCTACGATGTCGCTTTTTGCCGGATGTTTGATGTGAAAATCTCAGCGCCAAACGTTGTTCCCTGTTGTGCAAAATCCCTGAAGACCCCCCCCCCCGGCCGCTGCTCACCTGATGGCGCGCACCTCCTCCACCTGGCTGCCGAGCCCCGTCCTGATGAGCTCGGGCAGCACGGCGCTGATGGCCGCCTCGCCCACCTTCCCCTGCTGCACGTCGCACATCTTGATGGACACGCGACTCACTGTCCGCAGCGCGATGTCCGCCGCTTTGCGCACAGACTCCTGCACAATGAGAAACAAACGTTCTCAATGAGAACTTCCCTTTCTGTCAAAACACAAAACGGATGAAATCGTGACAGTCTGCACCATAGAAAACTCAACACTGCCAGCTCACTTTGATGTCGTCTCTGACTCTGAAGAGAATCTCCCACAGTTCCGCCATTTTGTCCACAACATCGTCCAAATTCCTGCCCCGCAGTAGATCGCTCACAGCCATGCAACTGAACAACAAGAGAAATCATGAAGGAACAAATCGTGCAGCCAGCGGAGCTTTACGGACAAACACCGCAATGTTCTCACCTCGATTCGCGCACGCGCCACTGGTTGCTGGTCAAATTGAACATCAGGTCACTTAGAATTTCCTTCAGGTATTTGTCCACCTAAAAATGGATCAATTTCTTGCAGGAAAACATTTCAAAACACAGTTTTCCCTGAACTAATCCACACATCCGATGTGGCATCGTGTTTTTGGATTGGACGCAACAGGCAGTGAGAACGCACTGTGGTTTTTTGATCCGTGACGATCGCCACCCAAATGCTGCTCATCGCCGCCTGGATCTTCGGGTTCGGGTCGAACTGATAGCGGTAGAGCTTCGGCACGATGCGGTGCAACACGGGCGCCAGCTGCTCGCCAGCCTGCTTGGCGATCATGCCGAAGCCAAATGCTGCCCCCTGACAAGAATACCGTTATTTATTTAGTCTGAACTTCGTTGTTTTGCTTTTGTTTTGTTTGAACAGTCGTGAACACGCAAGAGCCATTCTCAGGGTACTTTGCGCAGGCGTCCTCACCTTCTTGGAGTTCCAGGAGGCGTTGTGGTTGGCCAGATGCATGAACTTGTAGATGAGATCCGGCTGGTTCAGGTCGTTCGCGATTGAACATAACTCCTTGTATGTCGACAGATTTTGTCTGAATTGAAAGGAAAGTCACATCCAGATAAGTTTTTCCGGGGTTCGCAGGCAAACACACCTCATAATATTCAAGCAACAGAAGGCATTAGCTGGAGGGTCTTGGAAGTTGGTTTTTTTTTTCAATTAGTCACTCACCCTTCTGGAGTTTGGCCCAGTGCTCCTTCGTCGAACAACTTCGTGTCGTCTGTCACTTCCTGCTTTGCTCTGACAATGCAAAAATACCACCAAAACTTAATGCACCAGAGAAAGAGTGAGTCACACATTTCTGATCCACACAGACACATTCACACCTCTTTCCAGTCGTCAGAGTTTCTACCAAGATGGAGACCAGTTCATCCTTCTGTTCTTTGCTGCATTTTTCGTACACGACGCTCAAACCTTTCGAGGCCATATCCTGCGTGATCTCTGCAACAAATACAGCATTTTGACATCGTGCCGAACGGAAAGCTATGGACAGCACCGATCACTTGAAAATAGCAAGAGCACTGCAATCGTACCATCACTTTCACCCAGCAGAGACATGAACGCAGACTGAATGCTCTTCAGGTTGCTCTGAATGAACGCATGGTGACTGCACTGCTTCACACACGTCAGCAACCAGATGCAGGCAGCCTGAAAAGAATGGAGCAAAATTGTGAGCGTTGAAGTTGTTTTTGTATCTGTTGTGACCATGGTTTTCAAAACAGCTCTGGACAAAAAGCTAAAGGGTTTCAAATGGACTCTTCCCTGAAGCCGTTTTCTTCGCTGAACTCACCTGTCTGATGTGGTGGTTGGCGTGCCTGACGTATTTGCTGAGCAGCAGCGTGACCAGTGACTCCACTTCCTCGGAACCATCAGTCGGGGCCTTGAACGCGAAACAAAAACACTTGACAGTGTATACACACGCCGATATATATCGTCCAAACAGAATCGCACAAAGAGGCACATAATATCGCTGAACGGACTGGTCAGCAACAATTATACGACTGATGCCCTGACAGGACACCAACTAAATTTTGCCAAATTCTGAATACTTGGGACGGGGACGGGTAAAATTTGAAAAAGTACAACTTTTCTGGCAGGTAAAATCTTCGCAAAACCGCTTTTGGCCAATTTTCAATAACTAGGAAAATGGCGGGTGTGGGGGGGGGGGGGAAATGTCCACAACAAATTTCCCGAGGCATGACTGCAACGCCCGTGTGCGTTCTTTGGTGGTCAAAGATCAGTGTAGTTCACCCGCAAACTGGCGCAGTCGTTTCACGAGATCTAGAGAATGAGGCAGCTATTGGCAGGTACCTGGAAGTCTTGCTCGGTTTGCGTCCAGCGGTCTCTCGCCAGAGGAGACGTCGGTCCGAGCGCGGCGTGCACCAAGCCTTCTCCCACCGTGAAATGCAACTCAAACTGCTTTGCCTGAACAGCGAGAAAACACAGACGTGTGAGACAGTGGACGAGCTTTCCGGAGCTGCAAGAATCACGTATTATTTGTGTGTAATAAACTCACTTGTGCGCAATCCAGTAAGCCTTCAATGATCTTTTTTCTGTACAGAAGAGTTCCATCGCCGACACACAGAAGTCCTAAAGTTACAGCTGCTTTTTCTCGAACCTGCTCGAGATTAATAAGATGCATAAACGTCACATTGACCGGGTTAATGGCACTTCAGCAAGGACAAAAGTGACACTGACCTTTCCATTTTCTTTCGTCGATTGCACTTTGCTTATGAGCTTTTCGATGATGCTCAGTTTTGTCGTGGCGTCCTTGTCCTCACTCTCGTTCTGCAGCGGCAGCGCCCCGCAGCGGCCGACCTCTCCCAGAGCCGTGCACGCTCCGCACACCATCACTGCGTGAGAGCTCTCCAACAGCTCCGCTGCCATCAGACACATCGCAATGTTCAGCGACAAACAAAAGCAAAGGACCTGCGCGTGCTGTGCCATTGGGAAGGCACGTGGGAAGTCAACTTGGGTGTCTTCGGAAGTGGGGGGCAGTGTTTGTACAAAAGTCATGAAAAAAACTTGACATTTACCTGTGGCTTTGACAGCCTCAATGAAAGTCGCATCCGCCTTCGATTCTTGAGCTGCATCCGTCTCCATGTCTTCCACAACAGCTTGTCGTTTTTGTCGAAACAACTCGCCCATCAAGTAGCCCAAAGCCAGCGCTGATCCGTGTTGTCCTTCGAAGGCCTGAAACAACACAAGAACAATTCCAGACAGTGACGGTGGTCGCGCTTTGGTGACAGAAATGAAGCGCTGCCTCCTGCACCGTAGATCTACCTGTCGTTTTGTGTTTCCCGTCAGTTCTCTAATAAGTTCCGTCTGCCTGTCCTTGGATTCAGCCGATGACACAACAATCGCGAAGAGCTGAGCTGCAATGTCCCTCATCTCCTCTTTGCTATTGAACACGAAATTCTGCAACACAAGTTTGCAACCCACATGTACTTGTGAGCCACCTTGAAAATAGCAGAAATTAAATTATGTGGCAGAAAACAATTGTCAACACAACACCACCTTGATCCAATCAAGATGCTTGACGAACTGAGAAGCGAGTTTGTCTCTCGCAACTGCAACGACTTCCAGCAGAGAGTACAGAGGCGGCGGTCCTGTAAAATTCAATCGTGTTTTTTGCTACCAGTCAAAAGACGTTTGCGGCCTTGCTCAGCATTGTACTGAGGACTTTTTTTCCATCGTTATCATACGCACCCGGTATGGCGTTGAGCAGCTGCTTGGCAATGTTGATGTAGGTTGCGATGGGGCCCTTGTCGCCTGGTTCCCGCTGCAGGAGGCTGCGCACGTGCGCGGAGAGCAGCGGCGCCTGCTCCCGCATCGCCTCCACCGACTCCAGCGCCGGCGTCAACCCCGCGCTGTGCGCCAGACACAGCCGGAGGTACACGAGCACCTGCGGAGGCCAAACATAGAGGATCGAACACACCAACACCAGACTGATGGGTATCAAGTCAGGAAACACGACGAAATGCGGGTGTTCTCACAGACATTGGAAAAAGCTTCCAGGAAAGATTACGCATTGCGGTTTATTTTCAGCGCTCATAATTTCGGCTTTTTGCTGCCTCCTAGATAATTGAATACGAGCTCTGTTTTGTCACTGACTTCGCCGTATGTCGACGGTGGAAATGGAAGGACGTTGTTTCCAACGACGAACTTCTGGTTTGATTTGAGTCGCTCACTGGCCTGAAATGAACAGCAAGTCTATTCTGAGAGAATCAGGAAAAACTAGACTTTCATGCAGAAAACGAGCCGCTTGCCGCTGTCATCACTGTCGAGGAAACCACACTCAGGGAAATTTCTTTCCAACCCCCTTGGAGGGAAATTTCCTTTCACTGAAATTTGCATACACAGGGGGGGGGGCATTGGAGGGAAATTTCCTTGTGTACGTGCATGCGTGTGCACATGTGTGCAAGGATATTTCAGTGTAGGTGATGAAGGCGGCGAGTGGCTGATATTCTACTTGAAAGTCCAGGAAATTTCCTTCCAACCCCCTTGCAGGGAAATTTCCCTCCAACCTTTGCAGTGAAATTTCCGTACGCAGAGGGGTGCTTGCAAGGAAATTTCCTTGCAGCCTTGCACTGAAATTTTTTGCAAGGAAATTTCCTTCCAACCCCCTTGGAGGGAAATGCCTTGCAAGGAATTTCCATTGCAAGGAAATTTCCCTGCACTAAACTGTCCACACACAGGGAGGGGGGGGGTACAAGGAAATTTCCTTCCAACCCACTTGGAGGGAAATTTCCTTGCAAAGAAAATTCCCTGCACTGAAATTTCCTTCCAATCCCCTCTGCACTGAAAGGAAATTTTCTTCCAACCTCCAACCTCGCCTCAGTCAGTCACAGTACAAACAATGCAAGCCGCGCGCGGTTCGTAACAATCGATGCGAGTACAAAAAATATTTCTGGCCAACGGTGAGACAATCGACAAGTCTTTTCACACACCTTGGTTTGAATGTAGTTGACCATGTCAGTGAAAGCGGGCATCGTTTTGGTTTCGCCGCCGGTGTCCATATCAATTTCACTGCTGCCCTCACTGTCTGACAGGGAGCCATGAAGAGCCTTTGTTGCCTCCGTGTGCACTTCTTCTTTCCTTCGAGACAAACACCAAAATCTTGTTTCTCTGCGCTGATTGTCCAAACATATTGTCCGGGATCTGGATGCACTGCAACTTTGTCACAGAAATTGCAAGAGATACTCACATATCCCCAGCTGCCAAGAGCAGAACGTATCTCGATGGGATGTGATCCCTGGGGAAAACGGTTACGGCGTACTGCACGGCCATCAAGCGCGCCTGGTACTCGCTCTGGAAGAATGAACAAACAAATATGACAACAAACACGGTTCTCAGGTCGGCAACCAAAACAGCAACGAAATCACGACAGCAGCAAGTACCTTCTCGATATTCTGCATGATGAGCGCTTCCATCATTTTCACGTTTGAACTGTCGATGTTTCTGAACGCTGAGGCCATCATCGACAGAGCTTCCTGCACAGCGAGTTTGTTTTCAGAGTCTTCCTGCAAAGACAGTTTTCTCTCGTTTCTCGTCATTGCTTTGTCACGCAAAAGAGGGTTGTTCAACATTGCACAGTGTTCAAGCAAATCACCTTGCACATGGCATCGAAAAAAGTTTGCAACAGAGCGATGTCCTTTGTGACCAAGTCTGGAACTCTCTTGGCAATTTTTCCCACGGCAACGTAAGCCAAACTCCTCAGTCGACTGTCGTCTTTGCTTTCTCCGACCAGTTTTACCATTCCAGGTAACAACACTGCTCCAATCGGCTTGAACTTTGTGTCTGCACAACTGCAACGGAGAAAGCAAAAAGACATCTTTTCCCCTGCAGATTGAAAAAGGTTTGACATTTTCAGAAAAACGAAAACAGAGCAGACGTTTCGAGTACTCACTACAAGCACAAATGATGTACAAACTGAACAGCCATGTTCTTCAGCTTTGGGTTCGTGTTGGTGCCATACAAACAATCAAATATCACCTGCAAAGGAGAAGAAATTTCGCCACATCTTGCAAAGCAGAACATTTGAGAACACATACTTTGGATAGCCGAATTTATAGGCGTTGAAAATGAGGTCTTCACCTGTATGGAGCCGGGGAAAAAGTTGGCAGCTTCTCTGGATTTGAGAAAGTAGGGGAAAATCTTCAACCTCAGCTGGATTCCAGCTGGGCTTCTCCGGTCTTCCGCCTTCACCGTTTGTGCCTGAATTACAGAGGAACTGTTTGTTTCACTTGTTTCTCCACAAAGCAGAGACAACGTTTTCAGAGACAAAGTCGAGCAATCTATTCTTCAAGCGAACCGACCCACGTGTAGAAGTGTGCCTGAATATAGCACTGGTGGTGGTGGTGGTGGAGGTGAATGTCAAATTCTGAGAAGATTATTTTCACTGGGGAGGACCAAAGTGCCTTTAGTGTTCCCTTGGCTGAAGCCCAAGTGAGTCTTTTTGGGGTGGTGGTTTCAACGCACCTTGAGGCCTGACCCCAGGTGAAGTCTGGTGAAAAGGGTGTCTAAGCGCACCATTCTTGGGTATCTTCTTGGGCAGACATTGGTGAGACTCTACAGAAACATTTTTCTTACCAGGTGTGCGAGGGGAGGGTTCCCCAAACACGTTTCCATTAAGACCCCAGCGCGCTTGACTGAAAAGTTCTGGTGCCAGAGACACAGGGTCCCAGACACCGAAAACCAGTTGCAACAACACTAGGCAACGCTTCAGTTTCAGCTACGGGCCTGACTCACCTGGCCTTTTATTGTCACGGTCCCTTGAAACAGCGAGTAGAGCTTGCTGACAATGACAGGATTGTTCCAGTCCTGACTTCTGCAAAATCACAATCGTAAAAATGCAAAACAGAGATAGAAAATTCTTTGCGAAGCCAAGTCCAAGCCCTTGTGTGCAGAACCCACCCTGCAATGCGTTTCAGGTTCATGTCAGCCTGCGTAGCTACAGAGTGTCGACTGTCCGCGGTTCCCACAAGTAGATGGCATACAACCTGTTCATCTGGAAGAATGTCTTCCCCAAGAAATTCCACAATACCCAGCTTCACCTGGAAGAACAGCAAAATGAAAATCAAAAGTTCGAACCACAGCGACGCATTTTGTTCTCAGAAGTAGTTTTGTTTGACGCTGAAATTACTTTTTCTATTTCTTCGGGTGAAAAAGAACCCTCGCCGATCACTTTCTTGTGCGCGTTTTCACTGAGTCCTGGAGGTATTCCACCCGCGGGAGGTTTGTTGGCCTGAGCTCCAACTTCGGCTCCATTGGCTTTGGACGACAGTGTGCCAGCACTGAAAGCATTTATAATGGCATTTCATTCCTGAAGGAAACAAAACTATCGAACTTCTCGTTTGTGTTTTTGCTCACGCTGGCCATTCGGCCACCTCGAACCAAGTTGATTTCTTGCCTGTATGTGAGGAGAAGAAAATCCATTATGTGGCTGAGTAGAAGACTGGTGACGTGCGGTTTGTCGTGCAGGTCGAACATGGCTCGTTTCTTTTCCAAATCTGATGGGTAAGTAATGTACTGCAAGGCTGGCACGACCAACTGGATGAGCCTGGAATACAAATCTTGACGTTCGTAAAATAGAAACTTCGCGTCGATGTTCCCCCTCCCCCCAAACACAGAATTTTCTCAACAAAGCTGACTTCAGTACAACTGCGCGAACGAACGATGCTGATCTCAAATTGCCAAAAAAATCTGTTGTTTTTCGAGAAAGAGTGCCAAACTGCTCACCCATCCTGCTGAGGCAGTGGCCTGCCGTCCAGACAACGAATCAGGGACGACAGGTATTCTGCCTTTTCCTCTGGCTTCAGACGAGGATATCCAGTTTTGATATACAGTATTGAAAAGTTCTAAAAGTGAAGAGACAAATAAATAAATTTGTAGCAGAGAAATCACCCCGGAAGGAGACAGTTGGATTGTACCTTCAAAACACGTACCGACACGAAGGGCGCAACCTGCGGGTCCTGATACTGCAGAATTAAATCTTTCACCGGCAGCTGAACCTTCGGTCGACTTTTCAAGCGCTTGTTGACGTGCACGAGCAGCTCCATAACCTACACAATATCCAGAAATATATATCTGCTCTCAATATCCAAATTTACATTTGTATGGAATTGCACTAAAAAGATTGAGATCACAGAAACAATTAGGCATTTATATGGATGAACTTTTATCTTGGACTGATCATATTAATTATATACAAAAAAAAGGTAACTAAAATTATTACAATGTCAAAAAGAATAAGGAAGTTCATAACTTTCAAAATTGCAGAGAAAATATTGAATACAATAATTAAAAGCATTATTGATTATGGCTGTATGTTTTACATAAATACTTCATACAAAAATATACAAAAAATAGAAAAACTGTATTATCATTGTGCTATAATTTGTACAAATGCTTATAAAAATACTTCAAGAATAAATTTGCTAAAAGAAATTAATTGGGATACATGTATTGAAAGAAGTCATTATTTAGGCTTACTAATGTTTGCAAAAATTAAACTTACAAAAATCCCAAAAATAATTTATGAAGCATTTCCATTTTCAAGTACTATTAGACATAGTGATAGGTTTAAAAATAATTTGCCCTCATTAGTAGCCAAAAGAAATCATTACTGTAATTCATATTGTGTGAAAATATTCAGAGAATGGAATAAATTATCCAATGAAATTAAAAAAATACAAAATATAGAAGATTTCAGAGTGCTCATTGAAAATAATAATTTCCAGGAAGAAAATAGTCACACATATGACTCTTACATTCATACAGTATTTCTTTCTTTCAGAATGAAAAATAGTTTATTACAAGCAGATAAATATAAAATGAATTACTCCAATTCAAATAATTGTAATTATTGCAATATAAAAGTTCCAGAAACATTATATCATGTTCTTCATTTACATTAATCAGACAAAAATATTTGTCTAAAATCAATTCTTTGGCTAAATGAAAGAATACAACTAATAGGAATATATTAAATATCATCTTGAATAATTTCTGGGGTAAAAATTTACATCAGTCAGAATATAAGTATGTATTATCAACATTTAAATATTTCATATTAAAAACAAAGAGATTTGAATAACTGCCATCACAAACCAATTTTCATTGTAAAAATTATTTATTTGCATATTTATATTCGAGTGTGTGCGCGGGTTATGAATGGACGAGAAAATTGTAAGAATTTAATCGTCAATAAATAAATATTTCAAATCAATATCTGCTCTGACGTGAGACAGTGCACGGATGGTGCGTTGAGAATATGGACGCATTCGATTTGGCAACCCAAACATCCCGGTGTCTCAGGACCAGACAACGACCATACTATTTTTCCAACGTCGTTGTGTGGTCCTAAAAGTTCAGGACCAGAGAACAATGTCATTCTCTGGTCCTAAAAAATTGTCAGGACTAGACAATAACCACCTAAGATGGATGAACGACTGGTCGTTGTATGGTCCTAGCTAAATTTTTGTTGTTTTAGGACTGGGGAATGACCAGATTAGCAAGTTGGCATGTGGTCCTAGGACCAGAGAATGACCTGTATTAATGGGGTGCCATGGAGTCAATAGTAATTTAGACAGGCATCAGGCTTTGTGATATGTTTGAGTTGTTCTGTAATGTTCCATGAGCAAATCTTGTTCAAAAAAAGTTGGAAAAGTTATCTTGTTTGTTTTGCATTGAATGCATTCATTGCTTGCACATTTTGAAAATTAGTTTCCTTGCAAAAATATTCAGTTAAACACTTTGAAGGAAGGAGTGTGTGCAACAACATGGAGAGGCAGTAAGGTTTTGAAACTGTTTCTGTAGAATCAAAACCCTTGAATGAAGCACTGGGAAGACCAGTGCCAGTTTCTTAGATTATTTGAGCAATGGGAAAATGCTGCATAAGACAAGTGGGAGATGGATAAGCACAAGAAGTACCACAAGTTTCAAGCACAGAGCGAAGAAGTTCTACCTGGACAAGAATGGCAATTTGTACACCAAGGTGTCACATAAGGTCAGTATCACCAAAGTCACAGCTAGTAAGTTGTTATCATTATATATCTTCATGCTGTAATGTTCTTTGAATGCATTTTAGTGCCTCCCTCATCAAGAAGGCAGACCCACACCATTTGCATGTGAAACCCCTTCGATGACATATGTGTTTTCTGTGGCTGAGATGAAAGCCCTTGATCTCAGCTTCCAGGGAAAAAACCGTGTGTAAATCGGACTTATGGTTGCTGAGATATGGGCATTTTTGGATGTGAGGAGTTTTAAAATGTTCACATGCAAATGGTGTGGGTCTGCCTTCTTGACAAGGGAGGCACTGAATCTTCACAACTGTTAATTGATGTGTGCATTGTGAGTGCATTTGTATCCCTGAACATTTGTACCAAAGGTCATGCTTCCTTTCCCCCCTTTTTTGTTTGTGACGACATCCAGCATCCCCCCTGTGACATGTATGACTTGAAAATTGTCTTACTTTGGATGGGTTTCATTCATTTGAAGTACTTTAAAGGAATGAAACCCATCCGATGACTGATGGTTCTTTGTATGACTTGAAGATGGATGGTTACTTACTTGGCTGACTGAATGTGTCTTACTTTGGATGGGTTTCACTCCTTCAAAGTACTTTGGAGGGGTGAAATGCATTCAAAGTCACTTACACACACAATCCATTGCTTTCTTCAGATGGGTTTCACACCTCTGAAGTACTTCAGAGGGGTGAAATGCATTCAAAGTCACTTTCACACACAAGTCTGCCAACAAGTGTAAAAATCACCATCACCTTGAAAAACATTCATCAGATTCCAATATTAATTCAATGGTTGTGCTGCAGTCCTAGGACTGGGGGATGACCAATGGGGAAGGTTGTTCTCTGATCTTAAAAAGTTATCTAGGACTAGACAATAACTGGTCATCCTCTAGTCCTAGGCAGTTGTTGCCTTGTCCTGAAATTTCAGGACCACAGAACGACCAAATAGTGTGGTTGTTGTCTGGTCCTGGTCATTGTCTAGTCAGGACTGTTACACCGGTTCGCTGAATTCTGTCTTCCCATTGGCTCTCCAAATTGACCAGCCAATGGGAAGACAGATTTCAGCGATCCGGGTTGTTCGGGTTTCCAAATCGAACGCGTTATGTTGTGAAAATATTGGTCCGACCTTCTTCCGAACACCATCCGCCTGACTCGCCAATTTGAGCAGAACTGGTGCCAAGAATTTGGACAAAGCCGCCTCGAATTGTTCATCGGTTTCGGCCGAACCAATTCGCAGGAACACCCTCTCTAGTAAAACTGAAATGAAACCAGATGTTGAAACCATTCACCAAGCCCAACAGACCGGGTGACAATTGTGCCTGCACGGATGAATTGTGCCTGCACGGATGAAGGAAGACCGAGAAAGTGTGTTGTTGTTGATTGTCTTGAGGAGTATACATGTTCTTGTCTATGTCCAACTGGATCTATGTCCAACTGGGTCTATGTTCAACTGGTGCACTGGTGAGTGGAGCAAAGCTGAGCAATCGCCCGCCTGCGAACGTTGACAGCATCAACGATGACAAGAGAGAAATATATCCTCGCAAATGGGAGGTCAAACGTGACACAAATCCGACAGCCATCGGATATACCATGACATAGTGGCATTTCTGTGAGTACAACATGGATAGATTTGAAAGTGTCCTGATACAAGCACAGTGCTTGTCAAGTTATTTCCTCTATAAAATCTCAACTTACTCAAATCATCGTCGGCCGAAGCCATGCTTGCAGAGTTGACTGCCAAACTGAAAGTTTCTAATTTAAGTGAAGGCAGTGTTGGGAGCAATTCAATTTCTGTCAGACAGACTTTTCTCATCACTAAATAACAATATATTATGCAACGACAGAATTATGTTAGATCAAGAATCTACTTTTTGATACAAAGAAAATGGAATTAGAAAATGAATTCTTAATGCAGCAGGTAGTAGATATGAGGTCATGTGATACAAACACGGGAGCTCAATCCACAATCAATAATCAAGGTGGTCGAGATAGCGCGTTGATAAAGTATTCAGACGTTGTTCACGACTGAACCATGGATCTCATGTTGTCCTTAACAGAGAAAATCTGAACACCGTTTTCTGGCAAAAGACAACGATGTAGTTTTGATGCTTGCCGAGAATTTTCAGGGTTGGCACAAAACTGCCTGTTCCTTGTTCACAGGGCATGTGACTGAACTCTGGTGGGTGGTGAGGCATGGATCCAGTTCGGTTCCCCAGAAGCAGAACTGGATCTCCGAGTCCAGGGCGTGGGCCCGCGCGGTTACTCGATGAAACGGAAGAACGTAAGTAGGAAAGAAAAAAGCCGAATTTCACCTCAGTCGGACGTGGTCAGACGCGCACCGTCAAGTTCGTGGGGATCGACAAGATTTGCAACATTGTTCGGTGCATCTGGCCAACATGCTGTGCACAAAGAAAACATCAGTCCGTCATGAGTGATTGTTCAGGGTCAAAGATCAATTGAGATTGTCACTTTCACGCCTGAAATCAGTGGTCGCTTCTCAACAATGTCGAATGTGCCCACCAAATTTGTATTGGACAGCACAAAACTTCCCTGTTGGGTCTGAAGCCTTCAGGTTCAAGTGACGCCAATTGCTCTCCTGAAAGAGTGTTGCGCTCCACCGCATTCTCACTTGCATTTACGCAGGCTCTTTAGGTTTCAAAACACGACCTTTGTACCGATTCGAATGCACGACACAATCTGTGCACGAGTGAAGCCAAATGGCAAAGTTGTTTGGAACTCTTGTGGAAGTGCCGTTGACGGAAGGTGAGCAAATAATTCTGACTCCTTATCAGAAGAGTGGCCAAGAAAGCCGAAGAGTGTTGAATCTTGGATCAGTCCTTTGTGGAGCGCCAAGCTGAAAACAGCAAGCATCATGGCTGCATTTCGGGGTGGCTCAGGCCAGGTGGATACTCCGTCTTTGTCAATGTCGGTGGATCTGTCGTCTTCTGTCCCTTTGTACGGCAAACGTTTCGTGGAAGTTACAGGTGATTTTGAGTTTGAGACAATTTGTGGGTGTTTTGCTCAGGCGCGTGGTGAACGAGCCTGTTCCATGGTTGTTCTGGCAGAAAATACTTGTTCAAAGAAGCTCAACGACAACTATCTCGAAGCGCTGAAATTCGATTCTTTTCCAACTTGTGCGTGTGATCACAAAACACCAGATCGATTGCCTTTGGTAGGAAGATTCTGATGTCGTGGAATTAGGTACGCGGTCTCTCAGGGATGTGCTACTTTTTGGACGAACATTGCGCAACGTCTTTTTGTTTTCAAGCCCGCAGTTTTCGTATTCCGCGGGCTTGGTGCAATCACTATCTGTGTCTGCATGTGCAGGGGCGGGGTGCTCACAGGCAGAAGCACCAGGCTATGTGCCACATGAGACCTCACCTGGAGGTGCTGCCGGCTCCTCACCCCCCGGTTGGGCAGTGTTACCATGTTAGATCCCACCCACACCACTCCCTGGAAAGACAAGATGCTGCCAACCCCTCCTCCTCCAGGTTGATCTGTATCACTTGGTGAGGTCCCACAGACATAACCCAGAGGTACTGCCAAGCCCCTTCCCGCCTTCCTTCAGAATTTGACCAAAATCTGCAAGTTTCCTGTCTGCCAATTTTTGGTCGAACCGCGGGATTTCTAGGCGTAGCCTTCTTGTTCGATGTTGTGAACTGCACTTTCAGATCAATTGTCGAATTTATCACTGATTTGAGACATGTCAATGAGGGAGAGTGGACCGATAAGAACTTTGCTCGCAGTATTCATTCAACCCCAATCAATTTCGACTTTTGCTTTGGTGTAGTTTCCGGGGAAAAACGAGACTTGCCTTGTTGTCCAGTGCAGTCTCATTCTGTTCACTGATTTACAGACATGGAGAATCATGTGGCGGGGACTCTGCGCGAATCGTCGAGTTTTGCGCGCTTCGACACACCACTCGACGACCGATGGAGGCGCAAACTCAAGTTTCACTTCATGAACCCGTGGCAAAAATGGAAAGCAAAACGCAAATTTCCCTTCAAAATGATCCTACAATTCGTCAAAGTGGTTCTTGTCACTGTACAGGTAAGTTCAACTCCACTTACGTTTCCAAAAGTTCTTGACGAGATTGCGTTGAGACAGACAATACGAATGCTCACTGCTTTGTTGTGAGACTCTCATTTTGAACCACTGGTGAATTCCTTTGTCTGAAAGAGACGCCCAGCGACAAACCTTACGCGTAGCAACGACTCAGGTAGACTGTGTTGACGTGTTGTTTTTGTGTGGATTTCCAGTTGGCAATGTTCGGAAGTTGGAGGTCCTCACACGTGACATTCCTGGAGAAAAGTTCCGTGGCGTTCTCACATTTGTATTTGCTCAACTGGACGCCGGCGTATGAAACGCTACCGTACCCCCCTGCATCGGGGCCGTACGCTGTATACACCATCCCAGACTTCTACAAAACGGTCGACTATGTTCAAAGCAGGGTGAGCACGCGACCTGCCTTTTTTGTTGTCTTTCATGTTCTTTTGTTGCCGTCACTCGTCTCATTTTTCGTTGCCTTTTTGCTTGACAGTTCCACGTGTATATTTTTGCAGTACAATGATACGGAGCGCATTGCGATCGGTACGTATCATTTCAACAAAACTGACGATACGAAGTGGAACGTGACGCTATGCAACACTCACTACGAGCAGGGAAAAATCTACGCGTTCAACTCCACGTACTTCTACGACAAAAGTGTCCGAAAAAGTGAGTGTGTTGATGCAGGCTGTGTGCGTGTAAACTAGTGATTACTTTGAAAGGAATAAAAATCACTTGTTGCAGTGTCCTGTTCGATGCTCAGTGAGGCTGTCATCAAAGTTTTGTTGATATTTTGAACTTGCAGCTTGTACGATGTTGGGTCCAGTGTGGAAGCACAACAACACAACAAGGCAAGATGAGGAAGTGTACGACGCGGAAATGTTTCTGAAACGGCGAAATCAGACCATCAACTTTGACAGCGTGATTCGCATTGAGTTGCTTCTCGCTGTGAAGACAGTTCACTTGAAAGGCCTGTCCAAGTCCAATCTTCCGGATTGCTACCAGTTTGACATCTCGGTTTGTCTCTTGTTCCCGAGTGATCATTGAATTGTGCAGTAAAAGTTTTGTATGAGATCAGTGTGAAACACCCAATTCTGAAAGCGCACGATTCTTCCAGATTTTGTTCGAGAACAAGGACCACAACGGCCAAATGCTGGTGAAGCTCAATGCAGAGGAAACTCCTTTGAAGTGTCACGGACACATCAATTTCGAGAGTAAGTTGAACATTTGTTCTGGTGTTTTGCTTGCCAAATGGATTTCATGGGAGACATATCGGTAGCCTCTGTGCTTCACCTTGCGCGTCTTGTAGGTGATAGCAGTCTTGTGACGATAGTACAGTCCGTTTTTGACTTCACCGTCATTCTGGTCTGTTTGGTGTCGCTGATTCTGACGACCAGGTCCTTATGGAGAGGGCAAATCCTCAGAAGGGTGAGTGAGGACAAAGTTTACCATTTGGAGACAAAACGATGTTGTTGGGCATTAGAATAGCTCGTGTCTCCTGAACGAACACTTGATAATTTGCAGGGCGCATGCAAATTCTTCAAGGAGAACCTCGACAAAGAGCTGGACTGGTACGACCGACTAGAGTTCGTCGATCTGTGGTACGTCATGATCCTCGTGAACGACATCCTCACCCTGGTCGGATCCGTGCTCAAGATCCTCATAGAGAACAAGGTGAGCGAGCAAAAGGCGTCTCGAGGTTGACTTGCAGTGGCGTCTACTCCTTATTTGCATTCGACATTGGTCGGTTTCTGAACGTTTCCGTTGTCTGATTGTGAGTGGTGCAAATTGCTGTTTGTGAATGGTGCAAATTGGTGTTTGTGAATGGTGCAACTCGTGAGTGTTCTCTGTCTGGGTCTCTGAGCTGTGTCTCGTCACCCTCATTCAAGCCCCGCAAACAGCTCTTCTTCTCTTCTCACCACTGGTGTAATTTTGCAGGAATCTGTGTCCGTCTCCAAGGTACTTTGTTTCTTACCCTACTACTGTCACAGTGTTTCTGATAATTTCGTTTCTCTATTGTACTCGTCGCACCAGTTCGGAAGTGAAAAGCAGCACAGAAGATTTGACGATGCACTTATCGTGATTGCTTTTGTTCTTCCTTTCCATTGTGGCCAGATCTTCAGTTGAATCCGCTCGTTTGTGATGAATATTTGCTTCGAGTTGTTGAAGGACGGTCGGTGCGTTCCGTGACCGCACACACGAGATCGACCTGCAACACGAACAAGAATGCACAGTGCTACGATCAAGGAGAATTGTAGGGCTGCACTCGTCCCGAAACATGTTCTTGTTCTCCCGCGGGTGCGAATCTTCCGGTTCAATTGGGTACTCACTCAAGGGTCAGGCCTGTCAGGATCGTGTTTTCCTCCTCCACATCGTACTCTTGAGCTTGCTGGAGGACAACTGACACGTTGTCTCTCTTTTGAAATTGGGGAAAGCGGTTTTCTTCAAGAGTTTTCATTCCTTTTCAAGGACACTGTCTTTGGTGGCTGTTGTTTGATAATTCTCATCGCTGACAAGTGCGACATTGAGTTACACAATGTTGGTGAGAACTGACTGAGATTGGCAATCGATATCATCGCATATCAGCGATGCCACCCTTTTGGGGTGGAGAGGGGTCCCTGGCAATTGGTGCAAGATAAAATTTGCACGCAGAACGGTCCGACGGTTCCCACTGGAAAAGGCACAGATTGACGAAAAGAATCAACTTGACTTTCAAGTAGAGAATCAGCCGCGGGCAGCGTTTGTGCCAATCTACCAATACCCCTGTCAGAAAATGTCCCAAGTTGGAAATTTTTTTTCAGGGGGGGGGGGGTAACCCGGACAATGTGGCCGAGATACCCCTAACCCGGACAATGTCCGAGATACCCTAACCTGGACAATGTCCAAGATACCCTAACCCGGACAAT
>JAAUXT010067017.1_pt1 | contig 19883 bp, 19 predicted proteins | sample 7278171 | NCBI WGS metagenome assembly JAAUXT01 (sample SAMN14350112, study PRJNA611818) | marine sediment metagenome | isolation source: surface marine sediment (1.8m) | place: French Polynesia: Moorea | collected 2018-08 | reverse complement strand
GGAGACGACGAATGGTGGAGCACAAAATGAGGATTGATTGATAAACTTGTTCAGGGGCCACAAAACGCCCGTGTTCGCCTAGATGTGGCCCTCGTGTGAGTGTGGGTGTGGGCCTGGTGTGAGTGGGTGTGGACCTGGTGTGAATGTGGGAGTGGCCCTTGTGTGAGTGTGGGTGTGGGCCTGGTGTGAGTGTGGGTGTGGGCCTGGTGTGAATGTGGGAGTGGCCCTCGTGTGAGTGTGGGTGTGGCCCTCGTGTGAGCCTGGGTGTGACCCTGGCTCAGGGTGAGCGTGGTTGGAATGTGGTTTCCCTCAATGCTGGGTTCGAGTTGGTATCTTGTTTCAGCGACTGACCCGCAGCCTCTTCTGAAGTCCCGAAGCGTGCGGCGTCAGTGTGGCGCGGGGGGAGGGACCTGACCAGAGAAAATTTGCTCTCCGCCCGTCAGACACTGCTCGTTGGAGTTTCCGAAATTTGGATTGAAAACGCTCCTCAACACACATTCCTGCGGCACAACATCTTTAGTCATGGTAGAAATGCTGTAAACGCGCTGACAACCCGTTCTGTCACAAATTGGCCAAAACGCGAATCGACCACACCCTGGCAACGGTTCACAAACCGTGTTTCCCTGTGAGAACTGTGTCGCTACGCAACGCTGTTGTCATGACGCCGCCTGGGGCTCAGAGCGGCCATTTTTGCATCAAAATGAGAAGAAGACACGAAGGGTGTGGTGAATGGGGTTTTGGACGGTGATGCTCGACTCGTGCAATTATTGTGCAGTGATATTCGCAAGTTGAATAGATCTCTGAACAGAGGACGGGCCGCCAGGGGCAGATCCATGGTTGGGAAACAACCCTTCCGTGACTCGACATGCAGGGCTGAGTCCGGGAGGCAACCCCGTCAGGGTCAGGAACCTTACCCCACCCAGAGGGTCCAGGGTGGAGTCAGGGAGGCAACCCCTTAGGGAGAGCCTGGGGTTGACTTGGGGGAAGCCTGGCGCCAAAATGGGAGAGCCCAGGGTTGGGTCAGGGGAGCCAAACCCCTCAGTGTCCAAGGTTGGGTGGGAGAAGGGAGCATACAGGGAGGGTCAGAGGAATCCGAACCCAACAGGGTAGGCCCAAGGTTGGGTGAAAAGGGGCCCTCGGGTACTGCGCCACAGAAGGTTCTTTGTTCAACAATCGGGCTTTCAGTCCTCGGACAACAAGGCCTCGTTTGAGTGCACCCCTCTGAGTTCAAATGGGAGAGGCAGTACCTGTTTTCCTCAAACTCATGGGTGCATCTTCGTTCTCTTAGATCCTCCTCACAGTGTGAACCAACCCTCTCACAAAGCCATAGAAAGGTGGGGCCCTTCTCTATTGGGTCCTCACTTCAGGTGCTTCCAATGTTTTCTGCGTGTTTGAGTGCGTTTTCCGGCCTGAACTGAACTGAGTAATGCTCAACATGTTCATCGAGTGAGCGATTTGCAAAATCCTGCCTGAAGGCCGTTTCATCACAATTTGTCTTGGTTTGGTATGCGACGTCCATGGCGGACTCCTTTGTGCACGTGGAGGGCATTTCATTCACACGTTCTTCGCCATTATGGTGGAGAATCGCAAACGCTTTAACTTCTGAAAAATGCTCCCAGATGGGTGGGTGTCTGATTTTTGATCTTGCTGCTTGTACTGTATACTTCTTTGTAATTTTCGTCCACGGGTTGGTGGTTTTGCAGCGGAGTTCCTCCAACGTTGGTTCCACCGCAGTGAAAAATTGCACTTGGTTCTCTCAAAGCGATCCGTTCTTTCCCCAAAGTTGTCAACTTCGTGTTTTCTTCATGGATTTAGAAAGGCTGAGGAAAACAACCTGAACGTCTGCAGTGCGTCAAGGCTGCGGTTCTGAAGGAACGCTCCCTGGGGAAAACCTGGAGAAATGTTGGTCCTCGGTCCAGCTTCAGAGGACAGGGTACCGTTCGATTTATGGACCAGATGAACCAAAAACAAGCTTGGTCACCAAAAATGTCGTTTGATTTGCACGAACCACACTTTTTGGTTCATCACTGGTTCATGAAAAATGTGTCGTTTGATTTGCTGTGTGGTCCCCTCATGGTCACCCATTTTTGGTCTGTGTTTCTGGTCCACAAATCGAACAGCACCCATGCAGATGCCGCAAGTGAAGGGCGATCAGTTTCTTCATTGGATAAGTTTATTTCTTTTCTTCCATATTCATACAAGAACATCACAATATTGCACTTGAACCCTGTGAACGGAGGAGGAGGCGGAGGCGGAGCGCCCCGCGCGACGCAGCGGACGACGCAGCCGCCGTGAGACGCATGTAGTGTGCGGCGGTTAGGGCCCCTCCGCACGGGGGCAGCAGCGATGCGCGTTATGCGTCGTGAAGATTACGTTGAGCGGTGCGACTGATCTCGCACCCGCTGTGCACGTGCAGACGGTTAGAAATCACAGTTGGGACGCGAGTCACGGGATGCGTCCCAAACGACGATGGGTGACGCAACTTGTGACGCACGCAGTGGGAAACAGGCCTTTGCGATGCCTTCATACGCATCCAATCTGAGCGACATTTTGCACCACCACTCACACTGTTTGACGCTCACAACGCGAGATGCGAAATTTTGATTCTGAAGCCTGAACAAATTCGCCCATCCCGAGCCCAAGGTTTGTGAATTGTTGAATTTGTACAAAAATTTTCCGCATTCGCAAGTTCAAAACAAAACCCATTTTTCGACAAACAACAGGAAACTTGAAAGTGCTGCGTCACACGAGAGGTGAACGCGCACACACGCACACACAGCCTTTGCTGCTTTTGAGATTCCGAGACCTGAACATGCACGTTGCGAGGCCAGGCTGTGCGAATGGAGGTGAACGAATGTAAAAATATATATTTGTCCGTCTGTTGTACTTGCGAACAAAAATGCAATTTGCTGGTTTGTCTTGAAAGTGTTGCGTCGCACCGAAAGTCAATGCGACTTTGCGACAAAAAATGCCTTGAATGGTGTGAACACCCACGAGCAGTTTCAAGACGAAAAACTTTTTTTTCTGAAGACCTATTCGAATCATGTTCATCTTGTTTGCATTTCGTTAAAATTCTTCAAATCCACCTTTAAGGCGGCTGGTTTCATACTCGATGTACGCGTTGCGTCGCGTCTCACCGACGTGGACAGTGACGCAGCGCGTGACGCGTCCAGTGTGAAACAGGCCGACAAAGGCGTTTTGTTCGCGCACGAAACTGCTGTGTGTGTCCCCTCGACTCACGCCTGTCCCCACCTGATTCGAACTGCAACAAAGGGGTGAAATGTGTTCGAAGAAGACCAAATCGAACACGCCACTGCAATTTCAGTCAGAGGTCAGAATCTATTTGGGCACGTTCGATGCAGCTGGGGACAAGTCGATTTTTACGCTGCTGTAACTCAGTGTGTGAATGGCTCTGAATACACGTGCAAACTTCTCGTGGGAAAACAACAGAAAATAACAATGCAGGACACAGACCGGATCCAGAGGGCCACTGCACAGAGAAAAAAAATTCTCCCGCACCCCCCGCCCCTTCTTCACTCCGGCCAGCAAACGTAAATGTGCCAAAACGCGTGTTCTGATAAACTAAAATCCCGTAGTTGCCCTGGATCCGGTCGATGCCTGTATGTACTGTACTCGTAGGCGTGTGTATGCGTGCAACACACACGCACACCAAAAGAAAACGTTTGGGTTTTTCCGGTTTTTATGGTCTGCAAAAACCCGAACCAACCAAGGTTGAGTGCGCTTGATTTGCCGTGCGCAATTCTTGCAACTTTGAGGCTAAAACTGGCTACTTTTCAGTTTTTTCAATTGCACAAACCTTGACGCTGTGTTGGTTCTCAGGCAGACCTTGGTTGGTACGAGTCTTTCGCAGATTTTTCTTGTTTTGCAGTTTTTTGCCATTTTGCATTATTTTGTTCAGGCATCTCAAATAAGAACATGCAACAAGTCCACTCATTGACGAGTACAATGCCAAGTACACCGGAATACAAACGTGCACTCGTACTTGATCAGTTTCACACAAGTTGCGCACAACTTTTGGCTGTGCAAGCAAATGGGCTAAAAATATTGACAAAGCGCGCATTTCAAATCTGTTTTGAGAGCTGCGGCAGAAGCACAGGGACTGGAGCCACTCCGCTCAACACACACTTTTGGTGGAGAATTGGGAAATTCTGTGGCCTTTTTGTCAAACAATTGGCGCAAAGTATTGTCAATCGTTTTGAACAAAATCAAAATTGAAAGGAGTGGGAATGTTCACGACTTTTGGGCATTTTCTTGTTTTGTTTTTTGTTGCTTCATTTTGGATATTTGTGAAAGAAAATCACGTTGGACTAAAGCTGGAAGTTGCAGTTTTCAATAAATACGAACGTCAAAGCAAAAGCGACAGGACATGGGCAGACCCGGAATTTATGTTTCTTGCGCCCCCTGCGCATTCTGCAGAGGTCGGGGGGTCCGGGTCGGGGTCTGTTGAGCGCGTTGCGACATCGCTCGGTACAATCACGCTTCACGCAGGATACAACAAACGCGCCGTTTCTGTACAAACCGATCACAGATACAGCAACACAGTGTTAACGGTAATACAGTACAAAACAGATTAATCAATCAACGGGTCGTTACCATCGTTACATCGGTGAGCTCAGGGCGGACCCAGGGGGCGGCACGAGGGGGCCGCTTCGAAAACTGTGAGGAATACGGGCAGACGCAAGACTTGTGTACTTGGCTTGTTGAAACAACAGGAGGCAATCGCTATTTTGTGTTCCGCAGGGGGAGGGTGGGAAGGGCCCTGAAACCGCTCCTGAGGCCACCCTGGAGGGGACACACCCAAACTTACACTCCCAGAAACCCGAACTTTGATCTTACCCTGCACAAACTATCACACTTCTCAAACCACATCACAACTCAAGTACATACACCCACGTACTCACCAAGTACCACTCAAGTACCGTACATGTACGTATCACACCTGATTTCGTTGCCAGTCTTTCGCAAAAAACACTCAAGCCAAAGCAGTGGCATTTCTCATGGAATCCAGTGTGGCCTCCACGCACGAATCCTTGGGTCCTGGAGCCCAACACAACGGACCCGGCGCCCGTTTTCCCACGTTGAAAACAGGTCTGTCATCGCCTTATTGAGAGTCTACACTTTGTTGAAAAGTTTGGACCGGGCCTCTGGAGTTCACGAGAAAGCAACACACCTTGCAATCACATCACAGTTTCGCGGCGCAGCATCCTCCCGAACAGTACGCCTCTTCACCTGCACCACCGCACACCGAGGAACGCACGGGAACGAACCTCGGACGAACCGGGCAAATCCGTGGGACCCAGGGAATGCCTCTCGGACTCTGTCTTTCTCCTGCCCGTGCTTGCCGTCAGTAAGTCGGGCGCCAGGCACAAATCTGTGCATTTGATCTGGGGTTCTTTTTTTAAAGAATGGATTGGCCACCCCCACCCCACCCCAACGCCCAGGGTGAGCCAAGGTCCCACGCGTCCCGGCTCCACCCTGGAGAGCAACAGAAACTGAAGTTTATCAAATCGGACTGGAGTCGAGGCAGTTATAATAAATCATTCACTCCCGCACCGAAAAGGGAAAGTTGTTTTGACAGGTGTCTGGGCTCAAATTTCCAAACTCGCACCAAAGCAAAATTTCACTGCATCAACATTCAGTGCGCATGGTCACAGTGACGCAAGCAGCACTTTGCTCGCTCCAAATTTTCCCACACGACTGAAAGCGCTCGCTCTAGGTGTGGCTCCTCAACCCAAACACAATCGGGTTCGCCTTGGAGTTTGGGACCCGGCCAACTCGTGTGCTGATGAAATGTACTCAGCGACGCGTGATCATTTCAGCGATTCAACAAAGGAACCCAGACCCACAAACCTGCACAAAAATTTGGAAAATTGAAACAATGTTTTTCACTTAGCGTTTTGATACACGTGTGCGCGTGTGCAGGTCCAGTATGTTATTTCCCTCTGCAGAACTTTCCCAAACAAACCTTCAAATGTGGATTCTTGAGTGAGAGACAAACCTCAGATTTAAACCTTTCAACATGAACTTCCATTCACAAGGGCGGGTCCAGGATACCGTAAGTTTGCACCATCTGCTCGGGTTTGGTGCGCCCAGGGTGGAATCCAGGGTTTGGGCTTCAGGGCAGGAACCCTCAGACGCCCTTGGTCCGCAGTGTGGCGAGGACAAAAACAATTCAAGAGATCGGACAGTCACCCCCGGACTCTTGTTTCGCACACAACCACAACCTGTGTGCACAGTTTTAGCAACGGAATTCGTGGCTCATACCCAGTGACGAACATCGTGGCGACCGCTGCGGGCTAATTTTTCTCAAAATAACCGGTGTTAATTGCATGTAGAACGTTGAACCCCAGTGTGTGCAACTGGACTGGGCATTGACCACGGACAGGACAGCGTTGCTAAAACCGGCCATTTGTTCAAACACAACATGACGCTTCTCAACAAGGGAAATTTCAATGCGATTAAATTGCGACTGGTGAAAACGGTTTAGAGTCCACAAACCTGTGTTTGTACATAAGTAGCAGCCATCCCGAGGGATGTTCCTCCAGGGGTGGTTCCTGGTACCCCCAGTGGTGGTTCCCCCAGGGATGATTTCCCCAGGGGTGGTTCCCCTCGGGGTGGTTCCCAGGGAAGAGGTTCACTGGGAATTTTCTCCATTTCAGCTCCATCCGAGGAGTATGCACGGAGACTTTGGCTGTGACGTGCTTAGTTGTCCAAGACAACGGCGTCACGTCACGTGAACGTTCCGTGTCTTCACGTCAGCAGCATGGTGTTGTCCCTGGTAACGGCGTCGCGTCACACGTCACGTCCAGGCAAGAACGTCTTGTCTCGCAGAAACACGCACCATAATCCGTGGTCCGCATTTCACGTGCGTATCCTTCACGTCCTGTTGACGTCTCAGAATTTTGACGTCACCTTTCGTTTGTTCCTCAAGACGGTTTCCATGGTAACCCATCGTGTCTCCTTGACGCTCCTCACGTTTTGTTGATGCATCTTGAGCACTGCTGCGCATGCTCAGGCGCGAATCCAGTGTTCATCCCACGGGGTGCTGTCACGTGTCAATCAACTGACCACGTGGTTTGAAATCCGCACATCCACAGAGCCTCTGTGCAGCCTTGTATGTACACAGCGTGAACAACTGTGCCTGTTATGTACATGGTTACAACACGTGCGTGGTAATCTCCATGGCAACGACGCATACGTGACAAGTTGGCAACTTGGGAGCCCGTAGTGACGACAACAACAGTGGATGATGTGTGCGCATGCGTGGAGAGTAGAGGGAGGAACACGGCGAGTTTTTGATTGGATAGTGATGAGGATGAGGTTGAGGTCACTGCAGATGTCAAGGTCACTGCAGATTTCAAGGTCACAGCAAATTCAATTGAACTAAGGCGTGGTTGAGTCCTACCGCCGTGGTGAAAACAGGCCTCCGCCTCTGCCGTACGGCCTGCAAATGCAGAGAGGGACAAGAATGAGAATTTGGATTCGATCCAGCTGAAAATTCAACCCTTCAGACCTTGAGATGAACAGCGGCTGGTCAGCCATGTCTGAGTGTTTGTCTGTGGGAAACCTGCCTCGGGGTGTGTGCATGTGTGCGTGCGTGTGCGTCTGTCTGTCTGTCTGTCTGTCTGTCTGTCTGCATGTGTGTGCGTGTGTGCCTTGTGTGTGCTTGCGTGTGTGCGCATTAATTTGTGTGTACGTGTGTGTGTGTGCATGTGATCCTGTGATCATGTGTTCGTGCACGTGAGTGTGTACGCATTATACATGTGTACTTGCATGCGTGCGCATTCGTTTGTGTGTGTGTGTATGCGTGTGAACGTGTGAGCGTGTGAGCGTGTGTGATTGTGTGTGAACGTGTATGCGTTGTGTTTTCTTGCGTGTGTGCGCATTTGTGTGTGTGTGTGTGTGGGGGTGTGTGCGTGTGTGCGTGTGTGCGTGCTCCACTCACGCGTGGCTGCTCCAACTGAAGCTGGAAGGGGCGCGCGGCACTCGCGGCGGGTTGAGGCCGCTGAAGCGCTGCGGCTGCCACCGCAGCATGATGGGGCGCGGCCGGCGCACCACCTGCTGCACCTGCGGCCGGTTCTGCTGGTAATAGTGCTGCGGACGCGTGTGCACCTGCGTGAGCACGTTCGTGCTCTCCGCGTCCACCCTGCAGGGAGAGCAGAAAGGTCACGTTATGATGCGGGAAAAGACAACGTGAGGAGATTCTCGTGTCGTCTGGCGGTGTCAAACGAGAGTTTCACGTACCACGTTGCAACGTTAAACGTGAGTTTCTCGTGCCATGTAGCGGCGTCAAATCAACGTGATTTCACGTACCACGTAGCGGCGTCAAAACAACGTGAGTTACGTACCACGCGGCGGCGTACATCTTGGTGACACAGACGCGGCCGGCGTAGAAAACGAGCACGACGCCAGTGGCGACGACGGCGACCGACAGCGTCGACCCGAGCACCACCGGAAGGATCGAGCTCGTGCGCGGCTGCGAGGTCGGGTTCACCTCTGCGCGTGCGAAGCGGAAACACGTGTGAGCGTTCACGCATGCGTGAAAAGGCCAACTTCGCGACGTGCAGCCTCGCGTAACAAACAAACTTAACGGGTATGGAATAATTTTTGGTGAGTTATTCTGATTCACTGGGCTCACTGGCTCCCCTCTCCCAGCTGTTACCCCAGACTTCCAGGCTTCTCTGATCCCATCTCCAATGCATGGGTTCCGCTCCTGGTATGTTTGGCTCCCTGGTCCCACGGGCTGCTCTGAGCTGCGCAGGTGCGCTCTCCCTGATGCCTCACTCTCTCTGGCGCCCCACCACTCTCAGTTCCCCTGCCTCCCCTCCCCTGTGCCCCCTCCCCTGCAGCGCCCGGCGGTGGGCGGTGCTCCCTCCCCGGTGTACCCTGCAGGGCTCGGCGGCAGCCCCTGCCTCCCTCCCCGGTGCCCCCCGCGCGGCGGCGGTGCTGACCTGTGGCGGTGGGCTCGGTGCCGTCCACGATGAGGAACGGCCCGAAAAACCTCTGGTTCCCGCTGGGCACGATCGCACCCTGGATCGCCGTTTGAAAATCCTACAAAATTGACGAAGAATTGGTCAAAACAGAAAATTTCAGCAGAACGAGCATCAGTAACTCGTGTCAGTTTGCGTGGAGGCGTGTCATGGAACGAACGTCAAAGTTGACGTTTGGCGCGACCACGGGTTTGTTTTGACGTTGTATCCACGTTTGACGTGCTGCGTTTCACAGTTGACGTTGATCCATTTCACGCTTGAGGCAGACGGCGTGCCGCTGAGAAACTTCTCACAACTGATCAGGCAAATGTGGCCTCATGTAGAGCGTTTTGCGGCAAAAATGATTGACGTCTGTGTCCGCAATTTTTTGTGTCAAGATTCAGCTCCCAGCAACCTGCATCACATTGGGTGTCACACTTTTGAAGCCGCCAAGCGAATGCCGCAAAACGCCAAAACGCATGAAGATTGAATTTCTATGTGAAGTCGCCTGCGTGGTGACGTGAAGTGAAGCACTCACGGTGGCGGTGAACGGAGAGCTGGGCTCGTAGTCAGCCTGCACGTCCACCACTATCGTTCCGTCCCTGCAACATCAAGCGAGGGCCGTGAAGAACAAATAAAATGTGCATGTGTGTGTGCGTGTGTGTGACGGTGTGTGTGGGTGTGCGTGGATGTGTGTGCAGCGCGCAATTTTCGGGTTTTTCTGTCCGTTTCCACTGGAATACATCTTTCTTTCTTTCTTTCTTTCTTTCTTTCTTTCTTTCTCTCTCTCTCTCTCGATCTCTCTCTCGAGGCCAAGCACGAAAATTTGCACGAGCGTACTATCTTTGCCATCCACATTTCAGGGATGAGGACATGCAGAGCATCGCCAGTTTGATGTCGATCGGCAAGGCGACGGACATCGGCAACATGGGCGACGTGGAGGAGGAGGAAGAGTACGACGCTGACAGCGCCGCCGCCGACGACGAGACGGCGTCGCGCATCTCGGAGATGACGTCGCAGTTCAACACAAGCGTCACCGAGGAGGACGGGTCGGCGCAGGCGGCGGGCATGATGGCGACCAACGGACCAATCGCAGACCACAGTGAGTCGCAGTCGGACCGGATTGTCCATTCTCACAAACTGATTCTGGATTTTCGAGCGCAGGCACGAAGTTGGGACGCAGTTTGTCGTCCGGTTCGAGAGAACAGGAACCTGGAAATCTTTTCTATCGTGTTCTTGTTCTCTTTCAGGTGGCTTATTCGAGAAGATGCCTACAAAATCACCGTCAACGCCCAAAGTCAGCACCAACCCGTTTGAAGACGACGACGAAATCGTATCTCCGAATCCCTTTGAAAACAGCGAAGAACTCGACGAGTCAAATCCATTTTACGAACCCTCGCCTTCCCCAAAGAGATCTCCCAACCCATTCGAGGTGTCCGGGGAGTTTGAACAGGACAGTATTACCCCGACGACTCACAAGATGCTGTCTCCTCAACCGGACAACGACGGTGCGAGCCAGAAGCAGAGAAACAAAAGTCCCGGGCGCTTCCAGAAGAACGTGAAGTCTCCGTCGAGTCCGAGCGGAAGGAAGAGTCCTCAGTTCGAGAAGAAAAAGAAAAGCCCGCTCAGCGGATGGACAAACAAGAGTCCAAAGCGCACGCGTGAGCCCTCGCCGCCGCCTCCAACTGAGAAAGCGAGGAGCGCGCGGGGATCGGCGCCGCTCACGAAGGAGCAGGACAGGGCGAGCAAAAACGCCGCCAAGGCTGTCCTCAGCCCGGGGTAAGTGTTCGGTTTCTGATTTCTGGCGTTATTTCCTGACTGAGGTTGGGAAATTCGTATGTGGAGGAACTGTTACTGCACCAAAAGAAGGTACACCTTTGTGAGAGGCGTTTTGTTGGTTTTGGTGGCATTTCTAGATGTTCTGTCCAGGTCGCGGGTTGGGGCAGAATTATCCTTGTATGGAAACCCAGTGCTGCGTGTCATACTTCGATGTGGTCCGGGAGAAAAACGGAAAGCCTGATCGTCTTCCAGCGTGCACCGCGTCTGGAGTAGACTGTCTTTACTAGTGAATAAAGAAGTCATTTGTTGGGTAATTACACGGGCCCGGCAGCAATTAGGGGTCGTTTGGAGAAGCTCGCCGAGCGGGACACACACAGCTAATGGGTGGGAAGGGATTCGCTCCACACGATTTATTGCGTCGGCTTCTTCACAGCGACGACGACGACTGGAATCCAGATGGTCGAGTTGGATTCAATACTTGTAGTTTTGATGTTCTTGATTTGTCCGATTGCAGTGTTTGTTTTCCGCAATGTCTTCTTGATTTTGTTCTTCTCTCCCTCGTCTTTATATTGCACCATCATCTCCAAAAGTGAGGATCGTCAAATTGTTCATGCCTTTTTGCCTCGCGTGTGTTGCAGATCTTCGGGAGAGATCGGTACAGGCGACAGAAGAGCACTGGAACCGTTGCATCTCAATCTCAACACGGTAAAGAGCTTCAAATTCCTTTTGAGTAAGTGGAGTTCACACGGGGAATCTGGAGATCCTCCAGAGTTGTTCGACATCTCCTGGAGAACTCGAGGGAACCACGTCCAAGTCACATCGCACTTTGCACCAGGAGAGATTCTGCTGGAGAGTTGTTCAGGAAGCCGAGTGCTTTCCCTTGAGAGGCACTTGACCCCGTAAAGCTGGTGCCATTTTGGTGTGGTGGAAGTGAAGCATTCTGTGCAGAGTTGCTCTGTCTGTGTTCATCTGAGGCGGTGACACAGAAAACGCGAATGTGTTGTGCTTCATGAATGCCGCTGTCCCCAAGGCAAAGGGGAGACACATTGTCTGCCAACTGACTTGCAGTTCACCGAGCTGGTGTTGGGCAAATATACGTCCCACCCACTTTCGACCCCAATTTCTTTGAGTTAATTGTGAAGAGTGCACTTGTTCGTGTATTTGAAAACAGGAGAGTTCGTCAGGGTCTGTGTTTTCGCGAACGAGTCTCTCTGCAACTCGCACTTTTTATCTCAGAATTAGCGAAAGTGGAATGTTGCCTTGAAAGTCGAGAGCTTGCGGCAGGAAAATGGAAGGTTGAGGTTTGCAGTACAGGGCCCATAAGTAAACGAAGAACACGGTTCTCATTAAATGAACACAGTGTGTCTCTTTGTGATTCCGGCCATGCTTTCCTTCAGCACATCTCATATATCTTACTTCCCGGTAAAGTAGCTCAATACTCTGTGTGTCGGCATCCTGGAGCAGGTCCATTGGCCTCGAGATTCTTCAATTAGCCCGAGTCGTTCGTTTTTTACACAGCTTGATTCATAGACGAACATTCTTGTTTTCCTGGGTATGAAAAACTTGTGCCCGCTTTTCAAAGGGCCTGTTCTAATTATCGTAGTACGTACTTGTTGTCTCATTGTTTTTTTGAGCCCAAGAAGAAAAAACTCTCAAAGTTTGAATGGGAGGGCCACATGAGCAAAACATCAGTTGAAGCTGATGTTCTCAGGTCAATGAGAGCAGGTCAAAAATCGCCAAAATGTGGTTTATATTCTTCAGTGTTTGTGGCAAAGTTTAGTGAAGAAAGAATGCTCGTATCAACATGCAATTGAAAGGAGAGGGCATTTGGTTCCTCGAGAGCAAAAGTGGTTTCAGACCCCGCCCCCAACGTCTCTTCTCAAGCAACATTTGCTGTCATTTGTACTTGGCAATTCAACAGAGAAAAACATCAAATCGATCAACATCCCTTGCACTTTGAAACTAAAAGAGTCGTACCCTTGTCGTGCAGGTTCGACGCGTGTCAACACCGGTTGGTGTTCTTGTTTCGCAAGGGAAACCAGACCTGGCTCGCTGCACGGATGTCCCCGTGTTCTTGTGTCCTCTTCTGTTTTGGGTTCAGATCAACTTCAACGATGCATGAACGTTCACGAATGGATGGACAGCAGCTGCTCCGCAAACGCCGGCCTCGTGGGGAAGTGGTCAGTTTGCGCGGATTGATGGCGCAGTGAGTGGATTAGGCGAGTAAAGTATGATTTAGGTCGCATGCCTCGGGCCGCGAATGGCCTGGTCGAGTCGAAGCACGCACTCCACTTTTTGGGATGTGGTTTGAAGAAGAAGAAAGGATTTCGAAGCGCCAAAACTAGAGAGGTTTTTGGAAGAAGTTTCCGTACAGTTGTTTCTTTCACACGTGCCTCGGTGAAGCTCAAAAGGCAAAGAAACGAAGTTGCTGAAATTTTTGTTGTGTCTGCGAAGATCTAGAATTTTGCTGGCTGGACACAGAAAAATTTCTATTTTCTGTCGCAATGAGCCGCTTTGGAACTCAACAAAAGCAGAATGCAAACCCAACTCTTTGAGGCAAAAACACTGCTGGAGCAACAGATACGTGCAAAGTGATGGCGGCGATGCGCGTCCACGTCCATCGTATCGATCCGACACCCGGAGCCGCGAGCCATCTTCGGGGGCAGTGGGACAACTGGTTCAGTCTGCAACAGCCACGGGAAACTTCTCCGACTGCAGTGTGGCCAGTGTAGGCCAGACTCAAGATGCAGAATCGCCTCTGCCGTCGTCTCTTGCTGACTCAAGACTTGTTTTGGAGCAGCAGATCTACCGGGGAGGTTCACCTGGTGTTGCTCGTAATGGGCTGTGCTGGAAGAATCGCGCTCAAGGTCAAGTCGGTCGGGATTCTGTGAATCCGTCTCGAGTGTTTGTGAACATCAGGTTGAGCATCCTCAGGTTGAGCATTTTCTTAGTCCAGAAAGTTGCGGACTTTGATACGGGCTCGGTGGTGGCCTTGCCACTGTAGAGACGGGATGAAGCTTTTGAGGCTCAGACCCCAAGATAAGAAGAAGCCATATTTCATGTGCGCCTCTGTCTCTGAACAGTGTTTGCGCACGTCATGAGATGCGGCGCGATTAATTCTGTCCGTCACAAAAGGAAACTGCGCAGATTGTGTGTTGATTCTTCCCGCAGCTTGTTTATGCACAGCTTTCCGCGACGCCAACTGAATTGACAATATGTGTGCAGAAAGCGCGGGCGAGGTTTCCAAAATGAAAAGTCGTCAGATGATGTGAGTGGGAAAATGATAAAAATACGTGGCAATTGAAGTCAGCTTTGGAGGCTTTTGCGACTGCAAATCGTTCGGATCAGCAACAGCAGACGTTTCCCTTTTCTGTCGTTGAAAACGTAAAACTTGGGTAACTTGTGTTGTCGGCCTCACTGTCTGATTATTCTGGGATGTCAACAAAGGAAAATTGAAATGGTCACAACAGTGCAAATTTGAAACGTCTTGCAGGCTTCGCTCGGGAAAACTTGTGGCGCATCTTGCAGCATCTAAGGAGGCGGGAGTCGCAGGGAATGATTGAGGTCAGCGAACCCGGGATCGCCTCCGCGTGGACCGGCATGTCGGAAAGGCACAGCCGCTCACACGGACAGCTGACTGAAGCCTTTTTGCTGCGAACTTTACTTGACAGCAGCGTCATTCGATGTGGAACGGCGTGGCTTGTGCGTCTTGGTCGCGTCTGCTTTGTCAGCTCTCGCTTGGAAACCGCCACCATTTGTTTTTTCGGCGACACATCCGAAAGGTGAAATGGGGCTGGCTGTTCAACAGGCGCTCTGATTGGGGGAAGGAACCTGGTGAAAACGTGAAAAGCGGACAATCACCTGAGAATGTTCTCAACACAATCAAAGAAAGAACCTTCAAGTCCAATCCACACAGATTCTACTTCGTCCTCTTCTTCTCCAACTCACGGTTTCCGTCAACATGTCGTGTCGACATCCCGTTTAAGGTTTGAAGAGAACCAATGTTTCGAAATTCTCAGTCTTTCACTTCCACAGCATCAGTGTGCTGTTTGATTTCGCCAATATCATCTGATTGCCCGACATGTCTGCCTGTCCTTCAAAGTGATTTGGGAAAGCAACCCTACACCCGCCCTAAAACACGACCTATGTGTACTCATTGGCTAACAGACGGGTGGATTTCAAATGTCCTCAGGCAGTAGCAGCGCAATGCAGCTTCACCTCCGGCGGACGAGAGAGGATTTTCCTTCCCTCATAAAGGCATTTAGTCTGGTGAAGCCTCGGCAGACTTGATTCGTTCGCGTTTTGGCGGGTCATAGCTGCTCGTGTCTTTTCTGGCTGGTGCAAATGGATTGGGATTCTTGCAGCCTGATGGCTCTTGTCGAATTTCACCTGCGAAGTGAAGGATAATATTGGTGTCGGCGAAACGTTCCCTGTTGGACATCTGTGCATCAGGAAGGGAAGGCTCACCAGAGAACACCCGCAGGGAACGTGGGACTTGTCTTTCCAGCGCTAGTTGGCAAGTTACCGCTATCCTGCAGCGAATAACAATCTGGCGAGTCTTCGGCTGAACTGTCGAGTCGGATGAGAAAAGCAACCGTTAACTGTGAAGCGAGCGAAACAACTGGAATGACGGAAGAGGCAATGCTGCAGCTCATCACCGTAAAAGTTTTCGACTTCGGTATTTGCGCCCAAATTGGACGCGTTTTCCTGGCGATTGCCTCTCGGAGAAGCTGTCATTGACCGGGAGCACCTTACAGTCCTCCCACAACATGCGCCGATGTAAAATTTATACCAATGGAAAGTGACTGGAAATTCAATAGCAGCTTTCTGGCATGTTCTGCATGAACATTGTTGGCGGGCGTCCACTCTGAATTCGTTCTGAACAAAACAAAGACTTGATCTTCACAGCCCGTTTGGTGGGTGGATGGTTCCGGCATCTGATCAGGACAATCATCAGACGAGTGTGGTGGAATTCTAAAATACGAATTTGTGTCGACATCTCCCTCAGTGGTGGAATCAAACCAAATGGAATTGGAATTGAGCCATCAATGGGAATTAAGCTGATTGGATGATCAGCGGAACAATGATCTGGATGAACCGCTGTCACCTTCGAAGCGTGGCATCTATGGTGAATCCCTGACACGTGTTGTGCGAATCTTTTACACAGTGGAACAGACAAAGTATCACGCAATAAATCCACGGCTTTCATGCAGATTTGGCAAAATACCTTTCGACCTGTCTCGGAAGGCATGATGAATAGGAGTGCAGCAGTTGTGGCGGACTCGGTATCCAGATTTCATGTGACTCTGCAGTCGTAAAGCTGTATGCATTCTAGATCTATCACAACAAAAGCAATGCAGAAATTGTGACTGCTACCAAGTCACCAGTGAACTCAACAGGGCTCAACGAAATTCACGCTGACTTGCAAGCAAACACCAGTTGCAGAACGCCAGGAAACTTCATTGACTTGGCAGTGCTTTGTTTCAAGAGACACAAAATTCTCAACTCCCGAACTGTAACCAGGACCATGGTGCGAAGGAGTCTGTGTTATTTTGGGCTGGACAACATCTTGTGTTTGCAGACGGCTCTGCAGCAAAAGCCCGCGCGCTCCACCCCGGTGCAGGACCTGCTCGAGTGGTGTAAAGAGGTGACGAAGGGCTACCGAGGTGTGAAGGTGACCAACATGACGACGTCGTGGAGAAACGGCCTCGCCTTCTGCGCAGTCATCCACAAGTTCCGACCTGACCTCATGTAAGTCTCCAATTCGCAACAAATACACAAAGACTCGTAAAACTGGCACGTTGAAAATGAACACGCACGCACGCCTGACGGCACGCACTCGCTCACTCACTCACTGTCTTGCATGTACACACACACCTCAATCACACAGCTTAACAAAGTCCACTCAACAAGTGTTCGCTCCAAATTTCACGGGTTTGGTCCGGTTGAAGGACGGGATATTGGAAAAAAAGATATTCGCCTGTCACGCGCTCTCGAAAACAATCGACAGAGTGGGTCTGCGGGTGAGTGAAAACCACCAGAGCATTGAGCATGTAATTTGCAGCTAGAATTGCAGAATAGCCGTTCGTGCCTCGTCAGTGTCAGTCTCAGGCCCTGCCAAGTTGCCACGACTTCCTCTTTTTAGCTGTCTCAAACACGTAGCACTTTGGGTCACCCAGGAACGCGCTGCCGACAGACGTCTGGTTCATGACATGAATATGACAAATCTTGCAGCCAGCTAATTGCTTCGGACGTGTGGGAAATTGTCGAAATTCTTCATTCAGCCTGGTTGGCGTTTGTGTCGTCTTCTGTTTGGTCAAGTCCGAATTTTCACTTCATTCTGCGGAAAATCTAAGCAGTTGTGTCGCGAGAGACTGCCTGTTGTGCAGCAGTGGCGTTTGACGAAGGTCGCCTTGCACCTCCCAAGAAACCGCTTCAGTGGTCAATGTTTTTCACCATCATTTGGGAGTTGTAACGGAAATTTGGACGAAACGAAGTACTCGGGAGCCTCGCCGCCTGTTTCCTTCAAAGTGCTGATAAATGCACAGCCAAAGAACCAAGTTCCTTTCAAGTCTGAATAAATATGTACGAAGCGCCCTGGTGAGGGAGTCTGAGAGGAAATTTTTCTGGGAAATTGTGTGTAGTGTTGTCCAAATTGTGATTGCACCCCGGAGTGTTGTTGTGCAGGTGGTGAAAATCTCTTTGTTTACAGTTGCGGTTTCAGTCCAAGTTTATCGCATTCTGTACATGTGCGCGTTGACTGAGATTGTTTGTTGCACGTCAGACGAGACACCTGACTTCACTGAACTGTGCAGTTTGGTTCTTGACGGCACTGCTGGAATGATTGGAGGTGGGAAGAACATCCCAGGTTGATATGGATGGCAGGGCTTTGAGGGCAGGACGGTGGAGCATGTTGAACTCGATTCTGCTCCAGACACCTCGCCCAAGGATCTCAGAAGAAAAAACACATGATAAATGACAAACCATCGTCTCCTCCTTCACTTAGTTTCTCTGTCGAATTCGTCCAGAAATAGAAACCGAAACTTGGTTAAAATTGATTTGAGTTTTGGAGCTTTGCTGGTGTGAGTTGAAGTGTTCAGGACAAGCCGAATCTGGAAACTGAAACCTGCCAATTGGTTTTGAATTTTGCAACTTTGCTGATTGGGGTGAAAAATCCTGAAATCAGGCCTTCCCCAAGAGTTTCTTTGTTTTGATACAACAAAATTCTGTTGTGACCAAGACGACGGATGACACAAGCTCCAAACGGAGAAATTTTTTGGTCTGAAGGAGATGCGACTGCTATGGACCACACGATGGTGTGTTTTGCCACTAAAGGCGTCGACTAATCAGTGTTTCAAAAGGATGGGCATTTCTTCAACCAATACCCGAGAAAACTTCTGGTCCGTCAACACAGTTTTGGAGCCAAACATCTCGTGTTTCGTGTTTCACAACGAGTTCACTGCATTCTTGATGTACGAGTTTCTCTTTGGAACCTTATGCAAAAGCGCAGTTTTCTTGTAAAATATTGATGCGAGATTAGCTGCAAATTTTGAAACGAATTTGCTTCTTTCTTCGTTGTGTCGCTTTTCAAATGCACACGACTTGCTGTTCGTTCAGGCAAACAATGGATCCACTCTTGTTTTCACCCTTGAGCTGAGAGGCGGACGAGCAGCTGATGTGAGCTGGATGGAATAGGAGATAGCACCGAGATTTCGGTCCGCAAATAAATCTTGTTCTTGTATGCATTATTTCTCGTGGACAGGGGGACGAAGGGAATGCCAATAAAGACACAATGCTCGTGGCATGTTTTATTGCTCATGTTAAACACAGGTCAACAGAAGGAGAAGGATATCGTTCCCAGTGTGAGAAAGACTGAGTGAATCTTCCATTCTGGGTTGTTTCTTGAATTGCAGACTCCACATCGTAGACCTCAATTGAGAATTCTTGTGCTCATTGTGTGTGTCACATTTGCCTGCAACTGTGTTCCTTGTAGCCATTCCGGGACCCCGTTGTTGAGTTTTCACGTGAAAAAGTGAATTTGAAGTTGCCCATGATGAATATTTGTTCGATTTTGAAAATGCCTCATCATACGTCGCATGGGATGAAGTGTGATTGCTTCGTTTGTTTACTCATCACTGTTTTGTGTTTTTGCAGAGAGTTCGGGGCACTCAATCCACATGACATCAAGGGCAACAACAAGAAGGTACGTGAACAGCGGCCGTGAGGTTCCAAGGTGTGGGGCACACGATTGCAGCTTGGTTCTCTTGACCGTGTCCCTCAAGTCTGGTGGACCGGAATTGTCAGAGACACAAAACTTTTCCAGCTTGTTGCCGAACAACCTCGGGTTTCTTTCTTGAGTTGTGAGAACCAGTGTTTCAGAGAAACTGGGCCCGCGATATGTGTGCACCATTTTGGGTTGTCTTTGTGAAAAGGTAAATACCACCGTCTCTTGGTCTGGCCTCCCAGAGTCAGAGCTTTCCACGGTTTGTAGCGATTGGACGGCCATCTGGATGGGTCTGGTGGAGAGAGCAGCACTCACTGCTCAGGGTGATGCAGCAGGAATTTTAACGAAGCAACATCACAGACTGATTAACTACCGTGAGCATTGCGGAATTAGGGAGAATATATCACCAGTGAAAAGGCACATTAGGCCGATTTTATTAAGTTAGTCTGATTAGGTTGCAGGCAGCTACAATTACTGAATGATTTAGTGGGTGGCTGCTTTTATCCCAATGAGAACTTCTGATCATTTCAACTCGGTTTGTATTGATCAGTTTAAAACGTGAGTTTTCATTTGGCACTCGAGTAGATCTTGTCAATCGTCAAACTTCAAACGGACCAACTGCAAAGTGGTGTCTGCCGGTTTGTGCCTGCCTTCAGCCCTCGGACGTTTGTTTGGTTCGGTCCGAAGAAACAGGTGGTGTGTTCAACCTCTTGAATCTGAAAGTTGTGTGCAAATCACAACACTAATTCAGGACTACTGAGTGGGGTGCTTTTTCAAGCGTGTGGTCTCGAAGGGTCCTTACCACACGCTAAGTGCAATCACCATCAGTATGTATGTATGTATGTATGTATGTATGTATGTATGTATGTATGTATGTATGTATGCACAGG
>JAAUXT010017216.1_pt1 | contig 19883 bp, 15 predicted proteins | sample 7278171 | NCBI WGS metagenome assembly JAAUXT01 (sample SAMN14350112, study PRJNA611818) | marine sediment metagenome | isolation source: surface marine sediment (1.8m) | place: French Polynesia: Moorea | collected 2018-08 | reverse complement strand
CCCCCCCCCCCACCCCACCACCCCCCTGTGGCCCCGCACTCCCCGCCCCCGCTCCCCCCCGCGGGGTGGTTTCCACTCGCCTCTCCCCCCCGCCCCCGCCAACCCCGGGGGGGGGGGGGCTGAAGTGTGACTCCTTCTTTCCAATCAAAACATGTTTCCGTGGGGTTTTGAATGAAGGAATTTATTTGGCAAAGCAAAGTTCGTTTTTATCCCGGAAATACAAAGTACAATTTTCAGTGAAATCGATGGAAAATTGACTCCACAGTGTCATGCTGAAGTTGAGGCTTAAATTCATCAGAAGAGAATGTACACCACCATACTGAAGCCATGTTCGAAGGTCCAGACAGGTCACACGGTACATTTTGATTGGTTGGTACTTTGCCAAGCAACATGGTGTTGTGTAGATGTTCCGCCCTGTACCCTTGGGTATACCCATGGGTACTGGGCAGTCACCACATCTTTCCCCAAAACCTCTTCATGATGCAGCCATGCCCCCATACTGGTACAAACAAACAAACCAGTTGTAGAGAATCCTCAACACTGTGGGTCTGTTTATTCCCAGCTTTTGCTACAAGGCATCACAGTCAACAACAACCCCAAGCTGTATCCAGGCCAGCTTTATATGCCTTACCTACTTTTGGGTGTGCTCACAGGTGAAGCTGCACCACAGCTTCAAGCAGGGTTGGCAGGAAGGTTTGATAATGGGTGAAAGTATGTGGTTTCACACATAAACATCCCCCAAGGTTTAAAAAATGATATACATGACCTGAAAGTGTTGTGTCATGTACATGATTTTCACACTCAGGAACCACAATTTTACCTGGCATCACCTGTGGTCCAGATTGACCACCATTGGTTCCATCATCACAAGCAGTTATGAGCAGTTTAAATGGTTTAAATGCAAAACTGGTACTGTCATCAAAGTTATTGAATTTATGCCATCAAAAATAAAGAAAAGTGAATTTCATAACCACTGTATAAATCATCTTTCCATGTCAATTGCTGATGCAATAGTTACTCAGAGTCATTGATACAATGAGTCTGTGTGCCTGTTCCTGCAACAAAACATTCAAAAACCTGAAATTTAATCCAACAGCTCAATACCCATATCTTTCCAGGTGACAATCAAAAACAAAGTTTTCATCAATTTTTGGAAAATCCAGGGGCTGGAAAAACCCAACCAGAACTCACCATCCTTTTTGGTAATTGGTTTTTACAAGTTTTCTGAAAGTTTTCAAATTTACTTCCACTTGGACCAACAGCACCAAAAGTTTCCAAAGTTTCCAAACTTACATTTTTAAATGTAGAAGAGGTCATCCAACAAATACTGATAGCAGTATGCCACCAGATACGTGTTTCCCAACATGAGATATATGCACACACCCACACCAGTTCATGTTTCAGGCTGGGTGCCACTGGCAACACTTGGATATTGGCCACCAACCAGACAAACTTTTGCTGTCCAACTCAATTTGGGTCATCCAGGCCTAAAAACCTCAAAATTTGCAGCACTGTACATCCAAAAAGTGTATTGTGATTTGCCAGGTAGATATTGTAAAAGAATTTGCCAATTAAACATGCCTTGCACTGCCATGATAACTTTTTGAGAGAACTCTCCAAGCTGTGAGGTGCAAAGCTATTAAATCTGGATAGTCATGTGATTGGAAGGTAGTTCCAACTTCAGTGGGAAATTTGGATTGCTGCTTTTGACTGTTTGAACTGAAAAGCTGAAAATTTTCATCATCTCCCCTTGCAAAGCATGAATGCACAATGAAATGCAATCAAAAGTAGTGTCAACACAATTTTGCAACAGATCGCAGTAGAACTTGGCATAAATCATAATTCAATCATCCTCAATGGCAACAACAACCATAATTGCAACACAAGCAATGATAAATGCCTTGCCTGTGAGCCACAGGTTCATGTACTGTAGTACCCACACCTTGGTCACACCACATGCAAAGAATGTCATCCAACATGGGGCTCACACGATGCAAGGAGCAAAACTCCTCTTCTTCCTCAGCAAGAGACCTGAAGCCTTCTTGTCATTGTTGTCCATGACCTCAGCCTCGACCATTGCCTTGCTGTGGTGTGTTGCTCTTCCAGATCCGACCTCATCCGATGCCCCAAAACAGGGACGGTGGACACAGTGCTGTCTGTTGCTGTGGAGGCATTGAAGCACAACTACCAAAAACTTTGCTCACCAACTGAGGACAAGCTCACCATGCATGACTTCGTTTGCCATACAAGTTACAGATGATTGCCTGGTGTGTCTGTTATGTCTGCATCTGTACAAGAAAATCTTGCACACCTCTCATTTGCTTAGCCAGTGTAGTCATTGACCTTTGGACAGCTGCAGTTGCAGCTTTTGTAATTTGTCCTGGTAAACTGTGTGAGGCTGTTGCTGCCATGAATTTGGCCTCAGCTCCTTCAGAATGCTTGTGACCCCCCATTCTCATTGGCTCAAATAAAAGTTGATCATGTTGACTTGCACATGCATGAGTGAAGGGAAGCCAATTCACTGGCACCATTGCTTTGACTTTATGAAGGAGCTCTTCCTGACTCAAGTTGAGTCTTTCCACAAGGGACTCCATCTCTTGTGCAACTCCTTGCAATTTGCACAATCTTCAGGGAACAACATTCTCCAACTCAACCATGTGTCTGTCCACCACCTTCATTGGATGGGTCAAACTCTAAAGCAAACTTGGACCAAAAATTTGTCTAAGAAGCTTATGATGTCATTTGTTGGTTCACACTATCATAGGCAGTGAACCAATGCAAGGATCTATCCTTGAGCTGTTGTGCAAGAACATCAGTTCACATTTTCCAAACTGATTCCCAGTCCACATTGTCTTCTGGATCATGAAAGGTATCAAAAAGAGGCCATGCCACTTTCATCTGAATTTTGAAGCTGTATGGATCTTTTCTGCCCTCAGAAACCCCATCAAATTTTGGAAGGGCTGAAATATCCCTCAGAGTTAGTTGTAATCTGTGTTCAGGCTCCTGAGCTATGCCTTCATTGTCTCCCTCAGATTTTAAACTGGAATCTAATGGAGGATCAAGGGGCAATTCAGGATCTTCCTCTTGATTGTTCTGATTTACTTGGTCAAGTTCAGGATCAAATTCAGGATCAGGTTCAAATTCCCAATCTGAATTTTCAGAGTCAAAAGAAGAATTGGACTTATGGTTTTCTTCAAGATGACTATTGTTCTCATTGTCCAACTCACTCTCTTCCTCTTCTGTCCTCACTGACTCTTGTGACTGCTTGAAGACTGAGTTATGCCCAGAGTCATCATCACCTTCATTGGTATCAGGAGCATGAAGGTCCCTACCTCCAACTTCTTCTATATATGGTTCCTGTTCTTCACCAAGAACTCTACCAACACCTTGTGAATGGCATTGAGCTATTTTTTTCTGCAGTACCTGGTTGAGGTACACCTTGCACTGCTTGAGGACCACTTGTTGATGGTCCAGCTCTTTCCACTGATGCACGATTTGGGTGCAGTGAGAACACCTTTTTCCTATGGGATGCAGTAGATTCTGAGTGGCTATGTCTTATGTTTCCACCTTTTGCATTTGGGTGTTTTGCACCACTGGAGCATCCAAGATGCCCTTGATTATGTTCACCTCTGTGGATCTCCTTTGAGGTTGAGGGCTGAACAGTAGCTGGTCATTGCCAAAAAGGTGCTTTCACATCAATAATTGTGTAGTCCTGGGGTTTTTGGGAGTAACTGGAGCATGTGCACGGCAGTGGATGAGACTACTTTTTACCACACAATCACAAGTCTCTTTTCCTTCTGTACATCATTCCAATGATATGTATGAGAATGCCTTTTGGCGTCAAAGTCCCATCCAACAGCACCAATGCATGTTTCCCATCGATATATTTGGCTTTTGCCACTGGAACTTAGCCTCTGTTCAGGCAATGCTTCTTGTACACAAACTTTCTGCAATTGTAGCACTTGCTTCTGTTTTTGGTCCAGCAGTTATAAAATTTGCTTTTCAAAAACCAACAAATTGGTCCTCATTGTTTGCCAGAACATTATTAAATGCCACATAAGTGTGCAAAGAGTGTTGAGGAACAAATGTCTTTCTGTTTGCCACTGGGTATTGGACTTTGATATCTTGGTTCAACTTCACAATTGTCATCACTCCATGATGACAGAGCAATTATTTTCTTGTCCCAGCCTTGTTCAATCTTGAGCACAAAGGTTCACAATATGTGTCTGTTGCAAATACACCACTTTGTCAGGCATAGTATTGAAGTTTGGGAGGACATGAGAAAAGTTGGTCAGCCAGGGCTTGCAAATGGTATTTTGTCTTTTTTAGTTGCCATTATTGAAATGGTTATTTTGGCTCATAACTCAGAAACAGAGGTCTTGATGGATTTGGACTCAACCAGGGTACACCCCCATTTCCATGGTCAAACTATCCAAACCTGTCATCAGAAAGTGTCTGGCAGCATCATAGTGTCCAAATGACACTTTTTTGTATTTTTAGTTGAGCAAGCATGACTGAAGTAATTGGTATGCATCTGTCTGTCTGTCTGTCTGTCTGTACACACCTCAGTTTCTATGATGTGACCAGGGGCAAAATAAAAATTTTCCACAATGGCAGCCACATGAGACAAAGACCATTTGCAAGCCATGGTCAAGCTTGACAACCTTTGTCATTGACAAAGTTCTGCCTCAAGTCCTTCATGGTGAAAATGCAAAAAAAAACCTGTTATTTTGACACTTTATGCTTCAAGGCTGGCATCTTGGATGACCTACTTATCACAAACTCATCCAGTGAAGCTGGAATGAAGTTTGACAACATGTTCGCTCAACTTTGCCATGACATTGTGACTCTCACACTTTTCCCGCTGTGTGACCCCCCCCCCCCCCCTCATCCCTTCACAACATGATGGAAACTGAGGTGTGTAGATAGACAGATACCGTTTACTCAATTTAGTCGCGCTCGCGGGACTGAAAACCACAAGCGTCTGACAAGCAGAAGTGACGCTGCAAGCGAAAGCAACTGGCATGATTGCGTGTTTTTTTACTTTTTAGCATTTGTTTTGATCAATTGCAATTTGTTTCGTTTTGTCAAAAGTGGTTTTTGGCAACCGTTCAACGGTATTGAAGTACCCCAGGAACAATTTTCAGTTGCGCCACCCAAAACACAAATTTGAACTGGGCTTCCAAGTAAAGAATAAGCCCAAATTCAAAAAAATATTTCACCCCCCCCCCGCTTTTTCATTGGAAAATGATCAGCATCAAATTCTGAACAAACAAGAATGCTACGCATAAAAAGCGTGTGGTCCATGGAAACATTCGCAGTTCATATACACCTTGTTAAGTTGCCAGGAAATCCAAGATAGCCACCAAACAGCACAACCTACATAGTGCCTGATACACTTGAGTCTGGGGGACTTCACCATGCGAGTTTGAGTTCACTGTGGGTGAGCATAAGTTACAGGCCTTGTTGAGTTGCCAGGAAATCCAAGATGGCTGCCAAACAGCATGACCTACAAAGCACCCAACACACTTGAGTCTGGGGGACCACAATACCACTTCACCATGCAAGTTTGAATGTTCTGTGGGCAAGTGTTAGCGAGTTACAGGCCTCTTTGAGTTACTGCAAAATCTAAGATGTCCACCAAACCACATGACCCACATGGTGCCTGATGCACTTGCATGAGGGGGCTACAAGACCACTTCACCATGCGAGTTTGAACATTCTGTGGGCAAGCATAAGCGAGTTATGGGCCTTATTAAGTTACAGCAAAATCCAACATGGCTGCCAAACCACATGACCCACATGGCACCTGACACACTTGCACATGGGAGGCTACAAGACCACTTCACCATGTGAGTTTGAACATTCTGCAGGCAAGCATAAGCAAGTTAAAAACCTCATTGAGTGACCACAAAATCCAAGATGGCCACCAAACTGCATGACCTACATAGTGCCCAACACACTTGCATGTGGGGGACCACCAGACCACTTCACCATGCAAGTTTGAATGTTCTATGGGCAAGTGTAAGCGTGTTACAGGCCTTGTTAAGTTACTGCAAAATCCAAGATGGCCACCAAACTGCATGACCTACATAGTGCCCATCACTCTTGCATTTGGGGGACCACTTCACCCTGTAAGTTTGAACATTGTGCTGGCAACTACCACTGAGTTACAGGCTTCATTGACTTGGGGGTGGGGGTAACTCTGCAACCCAAAAATGCTCAAAAAGTGGCCTAAAAATGGTCATGGCTCATTTTCACACCTTTGAGTTAACCCTCCCCCCCACCTATCTCAACATTCACACACACAAACACACACAGACTGATGGTGATTATACTAAGCGTGTGGTAACGACCCTTCAGGACCACACGCTTAAAAATTCAGCCCCCACCCCCCAGTGATCATTACGGATACAGGGGCAAAACAATATCCGACAAGCGGCTGATAACAAGTCTGACGACCACCCACTGCCGTCGTACGCGCAAAAATACCAACAAAGTCTGAGAGAGAGAGAGGAGTGTCATCATTTATTACGTGTACTACAAAAACGACATTTGAATTTTGCACGTTTGATATCTACAAAATCTGAAGTTTCACATTTGCAGTGTGTCGATACAATTCTTCTTGCATCCGATTTGAAAACCAAGAAATCGGGACCAAGACATTGAAAACTGTTTTATTTTGGGGAGACACATCAACACACTTATCCTGCCATAGCATATCATGATTGAAGGCGTTTTGATTTTTATGTACCAAAGCAACGGTTCTGTCACAACCCAACAAACATTTCCCCAGAGCAACCGTGTTCAACCTCTTATTTCACGTTTTGATTTGGTACAACAATGGACCCACACGCACATGCACTCAACACCCCATCGAGAAAAACAACAATAAAAAAAGAGAAAAGTTTACTTGGAAGTACATTATTCGGTTCTTAGAACAGAGAAGCGGTACAGGAATCTGCAGCGAGTGTGGGGTCCGGACCACTTAACATCAGAGATCTGGGGTCCGGACCACTCAACATCTGCACCAGAGATGTGGGGTCCGGACCACTCAACATCTGCACCAGAGATGTAGGGTCCGAACCACTCAACATCTGCACCAGAGATGTGGGGTCCGGACCACTCAACATCTGCACCAGAGATGTGGGGTCCGGACCACTCAACATCTGCACCAGAGATGTGGGGAACACAGCGGAAGATCTGGGGTTGAACCGTCGCGCCGGAGCAAATGCCATCACCAATCACCCACCACCTGTTCTCTTTTCTTCGTTTTTCCAAAACAAAAAAGTGTTCCAACGCCAGAAAGAACCCCTGCTGTTTCCTCGCTCCGGCAAGGACGGCTCATACTTGGAAGCTCATTTAACAGCAGGTTCTATCTATACTCGTAACAAAGTCTGTGCGCTCCGAGTGTTGCGCCATCGAACAACTTCGTGGCCGACCTTCATTCACCTTCAATGTTCCGGATTTGTTTGCTGTTTCCCTCATAATTTGCGTCACGAGTCCAAAGAAAGGAAGTCTGAGGAAGAACTTCATGAACACTACTGCCCCCCCCCCCACCTGATTAATTTCGAACGGCACATGATCTTGTCCTTCAAAGCGCGGCCACCACTCTGTTGCTCGAACCCAGTTAGGAGTTGGGAGAGTGCACACACCCACAGCGTGACTTTGCCACAGCCGTCAAATAGACGGCATCGCGGGGCGCTACGTCCACCGCGTGGGCTGCACACCGCGCAACACCTCCGCCGCGCCCCTCGCTTGCGCCGCGCAACAGCGTCTCGCAAGGAGACCCGTCTCGCGAGGAGAAGCGCGGTGTACAAAAATGTTCCACAAGACTGTGTTCCCCAAAAGTATCAAACTGGTTGCGGATTCCCACCACTTTTCTCACCCGACGTGACGCCGAGCACGATGCTGACCACCTCTAGTCGTCGGAAGGTGCATCGCACTGCACGACAAATCCGACAAGTGAGGCGGCCGCCCGTGACCACCGTACGCTTTTGTGTCCCTCGGTGCCTTCGACCGGTCACACCATGTGGCTTCAAATACACACAACTCGACCCACTTCTCAGTCCCTCCCCCCACCCGAGACACGCACGCACTCACTCGTACACATCCAAGGAAACAATACAATTTTCAACAATATACAGCACAAAAAGACGGGAATCAAGGGAGCATGCAATTTGTCAACAAAACGCAGGCACTCACATATCTAAGGAAGCAATACATTTTCAACAATTTTCAAGATATACAGCACAGAACGTACAAAGCGCGGCACATTTTCACGACTCAAGGACCAATGCAATTTGTCTAAAAAAGATGATTTCCACAAACATATTTACAGGAGCTCTGGAGGCAAGGGGCGCAAATTCCTTTCAGCCTCACAGCCTTTTCCAGGATTTAAATTTGTTTCATCACGACCAAAGCAGGAAAATCTGAGTCAGACTGTGAGGCTGCCATAGCCGAATCTTTCGAGAAACAATGGAGGTCCGACACATTGGGAGTTTCAGTCGTCGCTTCAAACGTTCTGTCATGTGAAAGAACTTCTGGGGCCAAAACACGTTGACATGGCAACATTTTAAAAACCTGCACTCGTTACAGTACGCCGGTGACGCGACGCTGCCGGCGACGATTTACTGTCGCTGCGGCAGGAGTCTTCTTGGAACTTGGAAGTAGTGCAGCAGCGGGATTTCTGAAACGTACACAAGCACTGGTCAGAAGAATCGAAATCGGAAAAACATGGTTGACAGTTGAAACGAGAATCGACGATGCGACATGAGAAGGACAAGTAGTAGAGAATCAGCCGCGGGCTGCATACATCGGCAGGAAAGCACTTGTCCCAATCCGCGAATACCCCAGTCAGGAAATGTCGAGTTGAAAATTTTCTGTGAAGTGGGGGGGGAGGGGGGGGGGGAGGGGAGGTAACTCTGACAACATGTCTGGGCTGGACAATGTCCAACTTGGACAATTTGAAAATTTTCTGTGAGCAGGGGGTGGGGGTAACTCAGACAACCTGTCCGGCTGGACAATGTCCAAGTTGGACATTGCACAAGTCGGACATTGTCCAAGTTGAAAATACATGCATGCACTACATGTGATGCTCTTGTGTTTGTTGGAGAATCGAGAATCTCACTTCAGAATATCTTGCATCTTGTACACAGCTGTTCAAAAAGAGGCAAAATCAGCTATATGTGGATGATGCACATTTTAGCATGCAGACATGTGCAAAATTGATATATATGTCCATGTTTCCTTTGAAAGCTCATGTATAAAACCTGAGCCAGACAATGTCCAAGTTGGATAATATCTCATGCGAAATTTTTTGTCCACGGGGGGGGGGGACCCAAACAATGTTCAAGTCTGACAATATCCAAGCTGAAATTTTTTTGCTGGCAGGGGGATGGAGGGAGGGTGACCCAGATTTATGTCCAAGTAGGACAATGTCCAAGTTGGACGATGTTGTGGTCTTACCTCTGTGAAGTCTTGCAGGAAAAAGACCAGGCCAAGGCCAAGGCCATCATGCCCTTCAAATAATGTCCTGCTTGGACACTGTCTGAGTTACCCCCCCCCCCCCCCAAGTTGAAATTTTTCTGTGAGGGGGGGGGGCGTAACTCTGACAATGTCCGCATTACCTGGACACTGATACAGGGGCAAACCAATATCAGCTCGCTACCGAGGCTGATAATGATACTGGGAAAATTTTATAAAAATAGATCAAGCCACTTGGCAATTTAACGTGGAACTCGTTCGTCAATGAGTCTGTTCAGTGAACATAACCAGCGATTTTTTACTCACTAGAAAAATCTGTGGTTGAGGCAGGGGACCAGCTGAGCTGGCGAGACGCCATCGGGCTGGTCCCAAACGACCCAGGAGGCATCGTCAGATAGCGCCTGCAAAAGCGAGTCGTCGGCGTCGTCAGATAGCGCCTGCAAAAGCGAGTCGTCGGCGTCGTCAGATAGCCCCTGCAAAGGCGAGTCGTCGGCGTCGTCAGATAGCGCCTGCAAAGGCGAGTCGTCAACATGAGCAGAGCTGGAGCACTTCACATCCGTGAACTGTGACTCGGCAGTTGAAAAGCGCGACAATTGAGCATCCCCTACTTCCATGTTTGATACATTTCCGCAAGCAGAGAAACAAGTTGGCAGCCTGTACATCTACCTTGTCCAACCAGTCCATCATCATGATGTCATCCTCGTCGAGGCCGAGGTCGAGGTCCTCGTCGCCTTCGTTGGGCCCGTGGCCGATTCCCGAGTCGTCCAGATTCTGGGGCGCTTCGTCTGAGCTCTGTTAACACATGCTTCGCTCAAAAGAGAGAGTCACTTCTCGCGAATAGTAGAGGCAGGGTGTCCTCTCAACCCTTTCACATTTTACATTGTCTGGCAGATTTTTCGTGCTCACAGTCAAAATTAGTTGAAGATCCCCCTCCCTCTTTGGACTGCTTTCAAAAACGCGTGGTCGGGTAAATTTTCTGGGTCACCTCGTGTCCTTTTTCAGGTGATTTGAGGTGGGTCGAGCAATTTGGGCTCAAATGAGCCAAATTGGTGCCAGCCAAATCAAAGCACCTTCAGGCAGCATCTTCCAAAAGTATGTGTACAGCAGTTTCTAGTCCAGGTGAGGATTGATTTGAGATCTTTTGGTTCATTTTGGGTTGGGGATAATGCGCAAGAAAGGAATTTATCAAATTTGAATTTTTTTGGTTTCCAAGGTCAAAAAGGTCAAATTTGGAAGTGCAGAAAAAATGGGGTGTGAATGTAGAAATGTCTCTATCTCAGCAAGTACAAATATTTGGTGAAAGAAGTATGTTGATGAAATATAGTATATTATATGGGGGTTTGAGAGGTAGTTTTTGATTTTTGAAAATTTTTAGTTTTTAGGTGGGGCTAAAGTTTGGGTAAAAAAGTCATTTTTTACAGAAAATTTCAAAATGGATACTGGGCAATTCTTTTGGTTGATATGTGGATATTGTGAAACAATGTGTAAAGTTCCATTTGGTCATATTTGTTCCATTTAGGTGTGTGCTGAATGAGTTCTCAAATTGTGAATATTGAGTGAATAAAGTAAAAATTTTGACAAAAAAGTGACCCATATCAGAGCAAGCCAAATCAGAGTGAGCTAAATCAGAGCAAGCCGAATCAGAGCAACTGAAATGTCCTCAAATCACCACAAGCTCCATTGAGCTATTTGCTGCAGAGGATGATGAGACCAATGAAAGCAACAAGGCTATGCCAAAAATCATGTGGTCCATAGAAACTCAACATGGTGAAATTTTGCCAGAATCATTTTTAGCCTCTTGTCAGGAATTTTTTTTTCAAACTGCAACCTACATAGTGCCTGATGCACTTGCACATGGGGGACTACCAGACCACTTGACCATGCGAGTTTGAATGCACTGTGGGCAAGTATAAGCAAGTTACAGCCAATGTTGATTTACTGCACAATCCAAGATGGCTGACAAACCACACAACCCACATGGCACCCAATGCACCTGCATGTGGGAGGCCACCAGACCACTTGACCATGTGAATTTGAATGCACTGCAGGCAAGCATAAACAAGTTATGGCCAATGTCAAGTTACTGTGGAATCCAAGATGGCCATCAAACCACATGACCTACATGGTGCCTGACACAACTGTGCATGGGGGGCCACCAGACCACTTGATCATGTAAATTTGAATGCACTGTGGGCAAGTGTAAGCAAGTTATGGCCAATGTTGAGTTCCTGCAGAATCCAAGATGGCCACCAAACTGCATGACCCACAAGGCACCTGATGCACCTGCATATGGGAGGACACCAGACCACTTGACCATGCAAATTTGAATGTTTGAATGCACTGCAGGCAAGCTTAAGCAAGTTATGGCCAATGTTGAGTTACCATAGCAGCCCCCAGACCTGTATAATGGCTGCCCCCACATAAGAAACCAAAATGGCTACTTGCAAAAGCCCAAATGAGATGTTACCTCCTCGGCTGCCAGCACACAAATGATACTTATACTGTTACCCAGGCCCCATCAAAGCCTTTCGGCCAATCATAATGCATTTTACATTCTGGCCCTGAACCTGGCATAGATGCTCACAGGGGGGTCCCATCAGCCAAAAATTTTCTAAGTCCAAAAACCCTAACAAAATTGAAATTTTTTTGAGGTCAGATCTGGACCTCCCAGCAAATTTCCCAATGGGGGGGGGGTCTCTCAGCATCACGCATCACAGACAGACATATACTGACAATATAAGTCATGCTTTATGCGACTAATAAAGTAAAAATGTAGTAATTTTTTTTACAAAAAAAAACTTTAAGCAAAAAAATTATATTTTTTCAAAGAAATCTGCAAATTGATGTTTTTACAGTATAAATTTTGAATTATCACTTGTTTTGGGAAGGCTTTGTTTCAAAATTATATAGAACAATTGACCTCTTGCTTGAGCTGGATTTTTTTTTTCCAGATGCTTTTTCTGTTGAGGCTCTTGGGCCTTTTCAGGGTGAGGTCAAGATTTTTTTCCAGGTTTTTCAATATTTTTCCAGGTTTTTGTCCCAAACCCCCTGTTTTTCCAGGTTTTCCAGGTGCGGTGGGAACCCTGGACAGGTACCACTTCCACTACAAAGCTAATTACCTTTCCAAATTAAGATTCGTTCAATACATGGACACCCTGGTTTCAAAACGGGGCGCCTCAGCACAAGGTGCGTGGTCCTGATCATGGTATACGGCAAAGGTGGTTCTGACCCGTGAAGGGGAGTGGATCGTCTCAAGAAAGGCGAGGGTCGGATCAAACTGTTCTCATCAGAACATAATTTTGGAGGCTGGAGTCCTGGGTGAGGTGGGTGGGTGCTGATGCCACAGACCTGTATTGGGTAAGACACAGGGGCGTCACTGAACTGGCCGCTATTGTAATAGCCGCGTAGACACGAGTGGTAGACGCCCGGCGCGAGCAGCCCGTTGCAGTAATCTGTGAATTTGGAGTTGGCGCACGCTGCCCCGTCACCTGTATAACAGTTTAAAATGATGAGAAACAAGATCAGGCGAAACCCGACGGTCGCGTTGTCAGACTCGAGTGCGTCCTTTACCAGGTTGGCTGAACAGGGCCGGGTGGGGGTGGGGGTGGCTGAGCAGAATTTTGTGGACGGACGTACACTTGAATGCTCTCGTTTTTTGCCGTTTGCTTCCTGCCATGCATCCGCGACCATCAACAAATCTGTGACCACTGTCCCTGTCTTCGTCTGTCTTTCTGTGTCAATCCGTCTCAGTGAAAGAGAAAGACGCAGAGAGTGGGAGAGACAGGGAGACGGACAGGCAGACAGAGCTCGCCTGGTTGTGAGCGTTTGCACCACTGCATGCATGCTGCTGTTCTGAGAGAAGAGTGCAAATTTGTGTTCCGTGCAGGTGTGTATCGTGTGCGAATACAAGTGCACATGTGATTGCTTCACCTCCAAGAATGACCGTAGTTTTGGCGACTTGCTCCACTGCCGCAGCGTTCCGCCGCCGCCGCCGCCGCCTGGTGCCGCCCTCAATTCCCGCGCAAAGCCCCGGGTTTGAGAAAAAGGTGGAGCAGGGCGGCACTGCCTGCAACATGGAAAAAATAGGTCTGACAGTTCAGCAACCTCGCGGTGATTTGAACAAATTCGAGCGCTGAGCGACAATTGGGGCAGATAGCGGCTGCGCCTGTAACATGGGTCAGGTGACCTCACCCTGAACCTCCCAGATCATATCTCAAAGATTGTATTTTTCATACCCTCCAAGAACGTGTCACCAAACTTGAAATTGGCCAAGAAACAAAGCAGTTGAAAATGCACTTTTTGTGATTTCAGAAAAAAAGTGATTGATTCACAAATGAATACTACTCAGTTCTATGTCAAATCAAAATTTTCACTTTTTTCACCCCATTGATCCAGCATGATCTGTGTTGGAGACCTTTTGTTCAATTTTTTACTTTTTTTGTCAACATTCAACTTCAGACCCCAATGGTGCTCATATATGGGACAAGAAATTTTTTCAATACCATGGGCATTATGTATAATTTTGCTCTGCAGTGCACAACACTTTTTCATCCAAATGATCAAAAAATCACATTTTGACTTTTTTGCAACAAAAATGCCCAACAAAGTTCCACAGCAACCAATCACCACATCAACAATTTAGCCCCAGCAATTGTCTATATGATCTCAACAAAAACTTCCTTCATCAAATTTCAACCATTTCTGAGCTATAAAGCCATTTGTACAACAGACTCACCAGCCAGGATCTTTCGCGCATGTCCCTGGCGCCGCGCCACGTGTTGAGCATTCCGGCGGCGCGGTCTTGCAGCGCCGGGTCTGTCATGTCCATCGTGACGACGACGGCGTACAGGTCAGCGGCGCCGGCGAACGCGTCCACGAATTCGACCTCGACGAAGCCGGGCCCGATGGCGCCGATCCTGGGTCGTCCAGGGTCCCCCTGCAGCTCCAGCGGAGGTCCTGCCTCTTCGTCTGCGTGTGACAAAAGGCAGGGCGTTCAACTCCTCAAGCATCCCATGTGACATTGGTGGTGCAGTTGAACAGATCAACGTGACAGAACAAAATCGCAGGAGTGGGAGTACTGAAGCTTGGGTTTGGAAGGAACGCAAAAATGTGTGGTTGGGAAAACACGAAATGGGACTGTGGAACCTACTTGGCACATTTGCACCAGGGTCATTGGTGGCCCCTGGTAGCGGGGGCATCGTGGGCAGCGGGTCCGGCATGAAGTACGCGGGCACCCCGAAAGTGCGCAGCTCCATCGGCACCCGCAGCGTCACTGTCTCAAGCACTGTGTCACGCATCGCTGCCGACTCCACACCCGCTTTCGCTGTCGCGGCGTCTGAAGAGAAAGTTGCGACCATCATTCGCGTCACCTGCGCAGCAAAATTTCATAACTCTCAGAAAAGCACATTTGTGAGGTTAAAACTGCTTTGGCTTTTCCTTTCAGCTCAAAATGCACTCTGGATGAGCAACTGATGGAGTTCTGTCTTGACCTTGACATCAGTGTGTACACACACACGCACACGCACACGCACACGCACACACACACACACACACACACACACACACACACACACACACACACACCGTCGCTCTCTTGATAAGAGGCGCCTGTGAAAAGAATGCACTGCCCTGGTTCAGCAGAGCAGGCGCGAGTCTTTGTGAAGTGACGCACGAGTGTACGTTTTTCACAACCCGCTGTCTGCATTCCTTAATCTACCCATATGACGGGCGCAATGTGAACTCGTTGAGTATTCGGGAGCACGGGACACCTGGGCCCCCATTCCTTGGCTCCACCTCTCCGGAGCCTCACCCGTTTTGGTCGTGAGCGAGACGAGTTGGCTGAGAAGACCGCGTTTCCGGACGGCGGCGGCGATGACGTAACTCGTGTCCGCCTTGAGGTCGCTGAACGTCACCGACAGGTCCGCGTCACCAGCTGGTTTGCTCAACTGTAACCACAACGATCCTTCAGCGAACCCAGGATCGATCGGAGTGTGAGGGGGGGGGGGCAACCGCCGTCTCAGCTGGTGCTTTTCACTTTTTTTGGAGATTGGTTCTGACTCAAAGTTCGCAATGAAGAAAGAAAACCACATTTGTGCCTTTGGTGCAAAAACACTCGTTCGAGGGGTATTTTGCAGAGTTTGGAAGCGGGCCCTTGGCTCGATCCACTGGAGCAATCTGCCCAAGGTAGGCCAGGTTTGCACTGCATGGAATGAAACAGTTTTGCATTTCTGCACGATAGACTACAACGGGCCTTGCGTCCGTCAAGTCCTGCATGAACGACAAGGTCTGTGGCTTTGGTGATCAGTGTGTCGCATCTGAGCCGGGTTTCCCTGTCAGAAGTCGCGCCAAATGAACCTGACACAGCAAAGCAACAATGAAATTGTCTTGCGTCTTCATTCCACCTTTTCAGCTCACACATTTGTTTGAACTCGTACAGACGATTGCTACTGCAGATTCGTCGCAATTTCAACTTGAGCGAATGTCGCCGCACCGGTTTAGCTCGGATACTCACGCAGTTCGCGATCGGCTCGGCAGGCGTTGCTTGCCGTCGGCGCCGACTTCTCCGCACAGATCCTGGTGGCGGCGCCGCCGCTTCCAGGTCAGCCTGCGCCGTTTGAAGCGCGTCCTGCGCGCTCATGACCTGCGCACTGGCGGCATCCAACGCCCGCTGCGACTGCGCCGCCTCGTCCTGCGCAGCTGAGCGCAGCGCCCCGGCGTCCCCCAGGCCAGCCCGTGCCGTCGCCAAGTCTGACGCCGCTGCCGCCAGCGTTTCTTCGGCGTCACGCAGCGCTTCCTGCGCTCGCGATTTGTCCGCGATGGCTCCGGAAAGCGTCCGCTGGATCTCAGTCACCTGACCAAGAAACAAGACCATGAGAGTCCGATGCACGATTTCGCACACATCACTGAATTGTTCTTTGGGCGGTTCTGGTTGTACTCGTACAAGTTGTTCCTCAAAACATCATTCTGAGTCCGTGTTTTTTTCAACTTGCTCTTCGCAGTTTCGTGGTTTTCCTTTCCATCGCATCCACCAGCTTCACCTGGCCAGCACCAACCCAGCAACAACAAAGCCCCTGTGCGAGTGAGTAATGTACTTCCAAACCCTTGAGCACAGTCTGATTCACGCGCGCGCGCACACACACACACACACACACACACACACACACACACACACACACACACACACATACCTGCGCAACGAGGTCGGCGAACTGTGCGGCTGCGTCCGCCTGGCCCGCCCGCGCCGCGTCCGCCGCTTCCTGCGCCGCCGCGTGCTCACCCTGCGCCGCCTCACTCATGTCCTGCGCCACACTAAACGCCTCCTGTGCTGCCGTCAGTTCTGCCTTCGCCTGCGTCAACGTCATCTGCGCCAGGAAACGGTCCATCGACTCCGCGTCGTCCAGCGCCGCTTGCGCCGCGTCCACCTCCCGCTGCGCCGATGCCACCTGGAGCGAGAGAAAATCTGCGTCTTTTTCACAACGAACCCCGTCGCTGTACCGTTGTACTTGTTGATCTTGTTGGTTTGATAAGTGCACGCAATTCAGTATCGGTTGGTTACCTGTGCGCCGGCGGCGTCGAGCTGCGCCTCTGCCTGCGCCACCGCCACGTTGCTGCGGAGTAATGCCGTCTGCGCCACCGACTTCGCCTCCAGCACCTGCAAAGGACGCGTCGCCCGGACGAGAAAATCATTGGTCCCTTTGAACAGTTGGAGAACAGCTTCAGTTGGCCTCAGGACATAAAGGTTGGAGCGGAGAGGTTCAAGGGACTCGTACGGTGTGCACACCAGTCACCTACCCCAGCCCACCACATAGTCTAACAGCTATCACCTCGAGCGCCGGCTCCCAAAGTAAACACAGGCAACAGGAACCGGAACTTCTTTCCTGTGTCTATTTGGTCCAGAACATATTCACACGATTCTCGTTTCTCTTCTTATCCTCTTGATAGCACGTGGTCTTTGTTTGGCGTTGCCAATGTGCTTTTCTGCAGAAGGCTGGAGCGCCACGACCAGCTATATCTACAGGCCGCACTGCCTCTGAAAGTTCGTTGTGCCGTCGCTTTTCGCAGCGTCAGACAAATTGACTGTCCACCTTCCTCCTCTTCCACCCAAAGGAATGAAATGACGTTTTTCTCAGACATGGGCTCTGCAAAGAGCCTGGATGATTGCCTGGCCATTTCAGGTTGAACTTCAACTTTCTGGTCCAAACTGAAATGCCCATCTGCCCTTGGAAAATGACCCTCGGCCTTGATTGGTGCCTGCCCACACCAGGATGACCCTGGAACGACCAAACACCAAGATATTCTGGTTTGGACTGTGTCTCACCACTTCCTGACACCTGCCAGGGGGCTGTTTCTCAAAAAACATCCTTGATTTTCCTGTCTCTCAGACTTGGGACAAACAATTAGGAGACTCCACTGACCAGTCCCAACTTTCCTTGGTCAGGGAGTCAGGACAAAAGTTCAAAAGTCCAAAGTTCGGACAAAATCTGACTTTGGAAGATTTTTTGTCCTTGCTAGGATAAAATCACCCTTTTGAGAAACAGCTCCTACAATTCGAGAAACATCATTGCAATTATATTTCTCGAGAAACAGCCCCCTGTGGGACGGACCTGCACGTACAGCTGCTGCAGCTCTCGCGCCTTCGCCATGTGCGACTGCAGCGCCACCGTCGCCTCCGCCGCCACCGTCCGCGCCGCCGCATCCACGTTCGACAGCTCCTGCCACAATAACCACACCCTTCATCACGCTTGACATTTCTGAACGTGAATGTCGGAGAGGTCGTGGACACACTGGGGGCTACCGGGACGGAAAATCTGAAGTCAACCAACTGCATAGCTCAACACAGAACTTTGTGTTGCTCCTCGACTTTTGCCAAGACAATAGCACGTTGAAATTTGATTTGACGACAGAACAGCCTCGAAAGTGGAGATTTATTCTCAGCCATGGTGTTGCGTCGCATGCGGAGCACTACAAGTCTGACCTGCGCAGCGGCCTCTGCGTGTTGCTCGGTCTCCTGCAGCCTCGCCTCCGCCTGCTCCACCGCTGTCTGCGCCGTGGCCACCGCCGCCACGGCCGTCGACAGCTGCGACTCCGCCGCCGCCAGCCGCGACTCCGCCATCCCGTGCTGGGCCTCGGCCTCTGCCGCCCCCTGCTCCGCTGCCGCCACGGCCTCCTCCAACGCTGCCACTGTCTCCGCAGAGGACGTCTCCATCTCTTGGGCCCCGACGGCGTCGTCTTCTGCACCCGACTTCTCTCCTGTTGTTTCTGGCGACGAATCCGCGTCCTGTTCATCCGCCTCTGGAGCCACAGGATCCCCCTTCGTTTGTTCCAAGCCTGCAGTTGGTGGTTCGAACAGCGTGACCAAGGTGGCACCTGCATGCTCGACAGAATCTTCGTTCGGCGCTAATGGGTCTGTGTCTCCACTCTCCACTGACATCATCTTCTCCCCGAATCCAACATCGGCGGTTCCCGCCAGCTGCGCCGACAAAGCCTCGACCTGCGCCGCCAAGTCACCGAGCGCGCCGTCCACCGGAGCCACCGCCGCCGCCGCCGCCGCCGCTGTGTCCCCGTCGACGTCGCTCTCAGGGTTTGTTGCTCCTGTCTGGTCTCCATCAACTTCCGCTTGTTCGGTGCTGGAGACACCTTCCGCTTCAAGGTCCGCAGCGCTCGCTGCCGCTTCGTCGCTGCTGACTCCTCCAGATGTCATTTGGGAGGCAAGAGCATCTGCTTGAGCGCCAAGGTCTTCCAAAATCCCCCCTCCTGACTCTTCAATGGCGGTCTCAGCGGCCAAGTCTTGGTTTTCGTTTGATGCATCAGTGTCTGTGGCTGGTTCCTCTTGGCCCCCAACAGCTTGCTCTGTTGCTCCAGGTTCTGGTACTTCTCTCAAAATTGGTGTGGCTTCTTCAGTGTTGCTGACTTCAGATACCTCTCCTGCCAGCTGAGAAGCGAAGGAATCGACCTGAGTACTGAGATCGGCCAAAACGTCCGCCTCTGATCCACCAGCTGGTGTCGCACTCGACTCCTCAATGGGCGCATCAGAGCCCGTGGACGATCCCTCTTGGTTTGATGAAGCATCAGAGATGGGTGAAACAAGCTCTGCTTGATCTAAACTGGATGTGCCTTCAGGAGAAATCACTTCAGATGATGACCCAGACAACAGAGAAGCAATGGCGCCAGCTTGAGCGTTGAGATCCATCAGAACGTTAGCTTCGGTGTCTGCAGCATCTGGCTGGTTCGTCACGTCTTCTGTTGCACCAGAAGAGACTGGCAGCGCCAAATCACCTGCTTCAGCTGTGACTCCTTCAGATGTGACTTCCACTTGCACTGCTGACTCACTGTCTGCTACAACAGGAACTGACTGCTGCAAGTCTCCTACTTCAGCAGTGACTCCTTCAGATGTGACT
>JAAUXT010051684.1_pt1 | contig 19885 bp, 23 predicted proteins | sample 7278171 | NCBI WGS metagenome assembly JAAUXT01 (sample SAMN14350112, study PRJNA611818) | marine sediment metagenome | isolation source: surface marine sediment (1.8m) | place: French Polynesia: Moorea | collected 2018-08 | reverse complement strand
TAGGTCAAGCTATAAAGAAGAGAAAGAACCTGTTTGTTGTTTGAAATTCCACACAAGAGAGAAATGACGGCAAAAATTCATCGTGCCGAGACTGCCCGGTCCAGCTATACGCAAGTTTGCGAAACCTCTCACGTCTGTTCAGACCAAATCATTTCAAGTTTCCTGTCAAACCACATGTCACCCAATACTTGGTCAGGTAACCTTAGCTTTTTGACCCAAGCTGAAAAACAGGTTGGGGTGGGAGAGGGGAGTTCCAGCACAGGCACGGCTGCCAGGCCCACCGTAGCAGCAGTGCACAGGCACACAAACCAAGAGTGATTGTACAAAGTGCGTGGGAGGACGCCTTCGGCGAACCGCGCGAGTGTAAAGTATACGCCAACAACACAGAGACATGGGGAGTTTATTCCTACCACATGAAGTTTCATGGTTCAACTGGGTTATGGTTCAACTGGGGCGTGTTCCATGGGTGCCTCATTCGCGATTCACCCTGCAGTGTCTGTCACTTGCATAGTGCAGGGCAACAACAAGGTTTTGTAAAATCTGATAAACGTTATTCCTCCGAAGATTTGCCTGCGGAGAAGATTGAAATGAGTGAATTCCATATTACATTTGGGTTCACACAACAGCACCAGCCGCAACGGAACTATGAGTGAAAAGGGGGGAGGGGGCTTTGGAAACTCCACAATTGAAAATTTCAACACTTGAAAATGAACGTTTTTGTGCCTGCGGTGCAACATAAGGCGAGAAAACTTTTTTTTTCGGGGCTCAGCCCAGGCCCTAACGACGCCCCCTGGGTCCGCTGGAGCGGAAGATTACAAAGTGGTCTCAGTCTGGTTCGAGCGAATCCTGCACCAGGGCAGGAAAGGTTGCGCCCCCGTGGCACAGCAGGGAATACGCAGCGCGGTACGACTCCAGCAGTTCCCTGAAACAAGACGGCATGGATCCGTCCACTTTTCATTACGCTGAGCTTGTTTCTTCACAACAAAGCTGTAAATGGCACATAAAAATGGCAAATTTACCTGGAACCGTCTGCATGCTGCTTCAAGACGCTCGACAGAAAAGCGTGCAAATTGCGCAGCAGCTCTCGCTCAAATTCTAAAGCCTCGATCTGTAAGCGCATGTTGCAGTGTTGAGCGAGGTGTCGTCGCTTTCTGTACGAAACATGACTGCTGAAATCAGGTAGACCATCTGCAAGTGGTGAGATAAGAATGCCGTGAGAGCAAGTTGATGGGCATCAATTTAGGCGCTCTGTACTGTGTCCGGAGGGGATGCGTGTGGCGATATCCAAACCAATTCCAATGGGTCTGGCGCTTGGTTTTCCAGAGGAAGATATCAATGTTTGCGTGCGTGAGCGTGTGTGTGTGTGTGTGTGTGTGTGTGTGTGTGTGTGCGTGTGTGTATCCCACCTGGCGATTGGTGCAGGTGGGGCACATGTGTGAACGCACAATGTGTTGATTCCACAAATTTACAGAAACCAAGATTGAATCATGAAAAGAATATTTTGCGGACAGCAATTCTTTGCTATGCATGGTTTTCCTGTTTCAACTGTATCAGTTTTGCACAAACTCACAATGGAAGTCTCCCTCACGACCGAAAATGTGTGCGCGCGACGACGACTCTCTTCTGGATGCACTCAGCTTTCGTTTGACTCTCCCGTGGATGTTTTCAAACCGCTCATCTTCACATCCGTCTGAAAGAGCCACAAGACAGCAAAATGTGTCAGACGAAGTTTCAAGCATTTCGTTTCTGTGGCCGCATGCTCAATTGTCCTGACAAGCAGCCAAAGGAGAACACGAGGAAAAAACACCTCACGCCATTTGTACCTCGAGGGAATGCGCTGCTCAGGTCGTCAAAGGTTTTGTGTACAAATGCAATTGTTCTCTTCACTCGCAAAGTTTCCCTGGCATCGCTTTCGCCTGAAAATCGCACAAAATTTACAAAATTTCAGCAAATGCAAAAATTTTCATTTGAACAAGTTCGCAAGATTTGGATTTCATCAAAAAACACTCAGCCTAATGAAACAAGGCCAGCAATGGGCAACGAACAGAAAAGACCACAAACCTGTGAGAAAACGTGCAGCCTGAACCGCCCCGCTCAACTTATCGTGCAGTTGTCTGTAAACGTAGGTCCTCTGCATGGTCAACTGAAACATCTCCTCTTCGCTTGTGGAGTTGCGCGTTGTCTGATGTGCAGTCAATTACGAATTCAGTTGAATTTTGAGAAAGTCTCTGTACTGAGTGTTGACATGGCGAAAGAAAGGACGGTGTGAAGCGTCAACCAGTGAGTCAACATAGCCGGGCAAAGCAGCGCTTCCAAGGGGAGAAAACCAAATTGGACAGACCGGTCTCTCACAGCTGAAGCAAAGGATACGTGTTGATTCAATTTGTCCAGGAATGCGGACTTATGTGGCGTTTCGTTCTTCTCGTCTTTGTCCGTCGTCACTTTCACTGTCATAGCCACAGCCCTCGTCTTTTTCCGCAGACGTTGATTGACAGTACAGAGCTTCTTTAGTCGACTGGGAATTTCCAACGTTCTTCTGAAAGTAGATCACAATGGTGTGCGAGATGAAAGATATCCAAAGGTATTGACAAGGAAAGACATTGTTTTGTTTGTGCAAAGAGTGCTGCTTTCTGGTAAATCGTCCCTACCCGTCAGACAGCAAGCGGAATGGAGGCTCCTGTAACTCTTCAGCACCATCACTACGCGCACCGAGGTGCGCAAAATCTTTGGTCAATTCATCCACCTTGACGCTATGATTGTTTCTTCCTGTCGCATCAACCGGAAGCTTGTTCTCTTTGGGAAGCGGCTGCAAACAGTTACGCAAGTTTGACAGCCAAAGTTTTCCTGAAGACATGACAAACAAAGATGAACAGAAAGCAAACACACTGGTGCGCGATCTTGGCTACCTCTGGGACAGGCGTGGGCACCCCAGCCGCGGATGACTTCATGGCACTAAATGTCGTCCTTGTGTCGCCACTTTGTCCTGCTGGTTTCGCCGAGCTCGCACTACCTGGTCTACCTGTGGCCGCACTTGTTGACTTCCTCGACACCCCACTGTTCGACCTTGCTGTTGTCACACTTCTTGACGTCCCTGCTGATCTCGCACTGTCAGCACTACTCGTTCTTGTCGTCCGAGTCCAACTGTTGTGGCCTGAAGTCCTTCCAGCTGACCGGGACCCACGCGAACTGGCATTTACAGAGTCTCGTTTGCCGCGTGTTAGTGGTTTCTTTTCTGGTGCTGTCTTGAAAGGAGCTTTGACGTGTGCTGGAACATGGTGAAAATGCTTTCCACAAGCAAGCAAGTCGTCCAATTTTGATTGGCAAATCACGGATGCACCAGATTCATCCGTCGGTTTGTGCAGTGTGTGTGAATTATCATACTCTTCGGCTTTCTTTGTGATGGCACTGTCGGTCACTTGCTCTGATGTGGCACTTCCGGCCGCCTGTTCTGTTGTGTTTTCAGAATTCTGCACACTTGATGCGCTTTGGGTTGCTTCAGGCATGACCTCATCTTGTTTCGAACTGATGATCTGAAACGAGGCGAAGCCGTAAATCTTTCGTTGAACCAAAAACTTGCTTCCAAAGTGTCAACATTACGGGAAGCTTCACGAACTTGAATGCAAGGTGGGTAGAATCACCCGTACCTTCGCATGCAACTTGTGAAGTTTGTTCGCCCTGGCCAATGCTTCCTCAACGATTGAAATCTCTGAATCAGGTTCAGTTGGTTCTGGTGGTGCAGGCGTCTTCACCACCGTTGAAGCCGGAGACACTTCCTTCTCCTTTGGCCTGAAAGAAATCGACGATGGTCGGGTGCTCGACGCAGAACAATAGGGTGATGTCTCAACAAAAGCAATTGCTTCCTTTTTTCACAGAACTGGCAAGTTACCATGGTTTCAGCAGTGTCCGACAGTCCTCAGAGATCTTTTGTTGCAGCAAACTCAGCTTCTTCGACCGGCAGTGCACTTCTATCAACTGGTCGCACAACCTGACAAGAAGAGCGGAGGGGAATTAGATCTGGTTCTGGACAAGTGTGTTATCAAACCGGCCTCAGCAACAAAACTGTCTCGAAAGATTCCGAACTGAAGAATCGCCTCACACCACATGGAGCTGTCGTGTGCATGTGCGAGTGTGTAGGTCTGGATCTGTTTACGTAGACTATGTTCTGTTTTGTTCCTTTCCGAACAAGACCCACTCCATGCTTTCTGCGGGTCAGATCTGCCGAGAGCAGCAGGGTGGACAAAGTTTTCTCCACACGAAGTTGACAAGTAGATCTAGACTAGTTTGAACTGAACTGCTGCAACTCATTTTGTTGCGAAAATTATTTTTCTTCCAATAGTTTTACCTGCGCCAGAAATCCTGGTTTGTTTTGACCGCCATGATGGTGTTTTCGCCTGGGTCCCGGCGAGAGTTGTTCGGGGAGAATCTGAACCTTCGGGGGTTGGACGAAATGGCCATTCGGCGAAACACGGGCAACCACCAAGAAAATTCTGGCAGTGATCAGGGGCAACGACAACCAATAATTTCTCAGAAGCTGTTTGGGGGGTGTTTGCTGTCAAATTCGAAATTGCCACCCCACCCCATTGATCAGGGGTGACCGTCACAACTGAGATTTTTCAGCAGTGGTCACCCTGAAATAACGTCTAACCAGTAGTTTAGTGGTTGTGCTCCACCAGACCCCAAAGCCGTTGTACAGCAAAAGTCAAGAGTGACGCCGAGGAGATTATTCGGTGACAATTGCACACTACGCCTCTCTCTTTCAACTGTGTTTTCGTGCCGTGGCGCCACCAAATCGTGCTTCCATTTGACGACAGTGTCCGAGCAATCACAAACGCGTGAATTCATTCAACTTGAGAATTTTATTCTGTGTCGCTTTTTGCAGAGCAGAACTGTACAGCTCTTCTTTTTCTTTCTCTCTGAAGCAGTCAGATACAGGCCGCTTCACAGCAAAACAATCTTCCAACAATACATGGCAAGTTGCAAAATCGATATTTCTACCTTTCGCGGTTTCCAAAAGAAAACTTTCCTCCCTGATTCGGACTTTTCTCATTTGACAATCAACAGAGAACAACAAAAGTCGTTTTGAACGGAGCATTAGTGCTCGTGAAATGCCCAGGCGACGATTCACACAACAACGAATACCCTGTTGTCTGGGATGGTAACTGTCTTTGAGCTGGCAAATTCCAATGTCCCTGGTCACGCGCGAGCTGAACGGCTCTTGTTTGTGTTGCGAATGAGAGACGTAAGCATCAAGCTTTTCTCCCGGATTAGTTTGGTGCTCATTTGCGCCACTGAGTGTTGGTTTCACCCTGGCTTCTGAGGCTGCTTTCTTCCGGCCAATATTCCTTGGAAAACACCAGAGAGGTACCTTGTCTTCAAATTTATCTTGCATTGCAATTATTCAGAGCACGAGTTTGCATATGCCACATTCACCAAACGATCTTGTCTGCACGCGGAAGTCGACATTTGAGTTCGCGTGAAGAAGTCAAACGCAAGCTCCAGAAATCGAAGATCCCACACATTCTTCTGCACTTCGAATACTGTCTCACACCCAGTGAACACGGGACACCCAGCAATATTTACTGCAACTCAATACGACATTGCACTTGTCACGTCACATGAGTCTTCGTTCGGCCCCTGTGGCGTCGCATAAACAAAGCCGTCGTCCTCCAGGTCAAACAACGCAGATTGGTAACTGCGTCGTGTGGATTCCCACTGTTTTGCTGTTTGGGGAAGAGGTAGCTAGTATCTGGGTAACTGAGCACCCGGGACGCCCTTGTACGCGTCGAAGCGGGCCTCTCCGGGGCGCACTGTGGCGGCGGCGGCACCGGGCAGTCCCATCCCCATCATCAGGTTCGTGGCGGAAGCGAGAAACGCCTGATTGTGCGGTGACATGAACTGCGCCGCCGCCGGGTGGTTCATCATCGGAGTGAGGTACGGGTGCGGAGCGGCGGGCGCAGGGGCGCCGGGCGGCTGCTGCGGGTGGCCCGGCGGGGGACGCGTCATCATCGCTGCGACGGAGGACGAGACGCCCGCTGCCGTAGGCTGCGATACTGCGAGCGACGTGGGCTGGAGCCAGGGTGTCCCGGTCGCCTCCACTTGCTGCCGACTCAATCCAGTGACTCCTAGAAACACACGTCACTGCTTCAAACGATGGAATCACTGGAGACGCACAATATAGAAATGTCCAAGTTCGTCAACGCCAATGCATCGAAAGTTGCTGAACGGAGCTCACCGACGGCTTCTGGCGTGCGCGGCGGCCACGACGTCGACAAGGCGCCGGACGCAGCGTCCTTGACGGCGCGCTCCCCGAGCACCGTGGTCATCCCCGCTGCTGCTGCCGTCTGCCGCCACTGCTCCTGTAAACCCGGTGCCGTGCCTACAAATAACAAAACGTGGTTGTCAAGTACGGTGGTCTGTGTGGCCTGTTTTAACCCCACCCACAAGGCTAAATCGCACCCGTCCTTCGTTGTGTGCACGAGCGAAGCCATGAACCGGCCTGTGACTAAGATTGCGGAAATGTGTAATTGTGTGTACAACAGTGCACAGCAGGTGTCGTGTCAAAGCTCGCGGTACGGTGCAAGTTACCAGTTTGCTGTCGCCCTGAGATCACTTTCGAAACACCAAGCAATCACACCAGTCTCATTTTTTCTTACCTCAATCAACTGCTTGCGTAACGACCTGATTACATCTACAGCATGGAATACCTCACAAAAAGCAACCACGCCGACACCCAACCACATCTATCACAGTCCACATTTGTACACTGTACTCACCCAAAATGCCCGCTCCCAGTTTTCGCCTCGTGTCTGCGAGACCCAGCCCAGACAGATCTGTGAGACCGGAAGTCACATTAGCAGCTACGACATCAAACGAAGCCAAACTTAGCAAGAAAGGTCACTCAGTGCAGAAGAATCAGTCTACAGTCGGGAAAAGGGGGTTCGTTCTTACACCAAACGAGTGCAGATCCAACAACGTTGGAAGCTCAATGGTCACCCGTGAAGTGAGAAAAACTAAGTCTTTTGCCCCCACGGAAAAGAAGGCAAGTGTGATATTGTGTACAGCTGAAAAAGATCTGGTTGAGATTTCAAGCTGAATGTACAGCAGCAGAAGATGTACGAGCTGCGCGAATTATCAAAGACCACGAGACCGAGGCTCAGTGCTTCGTCAGAACATCTTCCGACACTCAACCAATCGTGTGCAACCAGCTCAGGTGATCAACATTTCAGACAGGTCGTCAGACCTCACAAGAGTGCAGATGTTAGCATGCATGCAAAGCTGTGGAACACAAGCCTGTGAGTAGAGACCCAATCGGGGATTCCCGCGGATCCTGCTGCGCATTGAGAAGCTTACCAAGCAGCCCCGCGCCCGGGTTGAGCGCCTTCGTCATGGCAACGCCATGCCCTGTCACGTTTGCCATCAGCGCCGGTGAGAGGCCCCGCCACGTCGTGCCGCCAAGAGATGTCGCCGTCAGCGCGCCGGCAGTTGCCGAGTGCTCGGGCCCTGTAGGAGACAGTATTCTAGCCGTGGAGACACGAGCGTTATCACAGAAGACCTCAAACGATATTCCAACCGCAGTTCTGCTGACGCTGCTGACATCAACTCACCGGGGGGCGACTCTACTTTCTTGGGCAGGAAAGGGTTGTTAATGCGCGTCGTTTGTTCCCGGCGTTGACTCGCTGCTGCTGCCATGGCCGCTTTGTGTTTGTTCAAAGCCTCCAATGCAGAATCTGGAAGAGGAAATATTTTCGGTGAAGTATACTCAGGTGAAGCAGCGCGCGCTTTCATGTCCCTTGGGCATGATTAGAACTCACTCGTGGGTTCGGAAGCACTGAAGCGGTTGGCCTCCCTGCGGCTGGCGCCGCCGACGGTCGTGGCGGTGCCCACTGACGTGGTGGAGCTCGAGCCTGTGGCGGAAGCCTGCTGCTGCTGCTGTTGCTGCTGCGACGTCCACGCGGTCGCGCTGCGAGCTGCCTCCCTGTGACCCGTCGTCCCAGTGCCCGCGCCGGCGGTGGAGCCCGCCACAACGGAAGGCGAAGCTGAAGCGAAATGTGATTGCTTCAGAACACATGTCAAACATCTGAACTCTTACATTACAATTCTGTTCGCATGGGAAACCACGCATCCAACGATCTTCGGCTCGGTGCCCTTCTTCAAGACCAGGCGGAACAGACCTCTTCGGGTGACAGTCGGGTTGGGCGCGCTGAACCTTGAGCCTTCGCGCTTGATGCCCGTCTGGTCGAAGCCGTCGGTGGCGGCGGCCGTGGCGCGGCTCGCGGCTCCCGTCAGCACCACGCGCCGGTCCGAGTCGAACCTACAGCGGCCAGACAATTGACAATAAAATGAAGCACAAGTGAGCAACTTCAACGGTTTCTCAGCGCACACCATCTCCCCCGACAAGTGTCTTCTTTTCCTAATGGATTTGTCAATTTTCTCTTCGTACCGGTTCGTCTGTCGGTTGTCGTATCTCTCGTCACGGTCCCGGAAGTCTCTGCTTCCCGGTTGCGGCTGCGCAGTGTCTCGGCGTTGACCGGTTGGCGCGTCGCTTCGCCGCGTCTCTTCTGCACGCGGATGCGCTGCATGTCTGAAAGGCCCGTCACGACCCGCCTGCGCTTGCGCATATCCAGTCGGCGCGTGCGGCGGTGGTTGCTGCGGCTGTGGCTGTTGCTGCTGCCGGATTCTCGAGTCGAATGCCACCTCGCCGCGCGAACCAGCAGTCCTGTCTGCACCAGCGTACGGTTCTCTGCAACAAAACGCACTTGAGCTGTGTGTGTTTGAACTGAAATTTTCCCTTCACACGGTCTTTTTGTGTCACTTCGCGGCTGTTTTTGAAGGCTATCAACCATGAGCACTGAAACTCGGGTTTCCGCATTTTGCTTGATGGCACTGTGCGAGAAACCAATGCGCCGCACTGACCTGGGAGCGGCGCCGTCCTTGAAACGCCCGGAGGTGGCGTCGTACTGAAGAGCCTGGCGCTTTGCCTCTCCCCACTCTTCTCGTGAACCGCCGCTGCCTCCACTCTCGTACGTCCCTGTCAAAATGATAGAGTTTACCACAAACGAAATTCAAACTGTGACCTGCAGCAGGGGTGACTGGAGGGGTGCCATCTCGTTCCAGGTTTTTCTCTGTGGTCGTGGGCCCAGAGGGGGGGGGGGTCAACTCCACATCCTGGGTCTGCCGCCGCACATCCTTCGTCAAAGTCACAAGAAAAGGCCGAACACGGACGCAGCCTCACCTCGCTTCTGCGGACGGCGCTGCTGCTGCTGCGGGTCCCGGTCTCGGTCGCGCCCGTGCTGCACACGCTCTCTCTCGCGCTCGCGGTTCCGGTGCTGCTCCCTGTCGCGGTGCCGTCGCTCCTGATCCTGCCTGAAGTACACAAAACGAATTGACCCAAAATTTCTCGCTGGCAACCCCTGACCAATAATTCAGCGTGAACCCACAATTTCATTTCGCCTGTTCTGTGTGAAGAAATGCCTCACCTGTACTGCTCCATGCGGCGGCGCTCCTCGCGCTCTCGCTCGCGCTCCCTCTCGCGCTCCAGCAGGTCGCGGTCGCGCCGCTCCTTTTCCCGCCGCAGCCGCTCCACCTCGCGCTTCTCCGCCTCCAGCTTCTCCCGCTCCAGCTTCATCCGCTCGATCCTGAAACAGCAGCAGCAGCAAAACTCACTCAGGTGCACTGCGATTCTATCAACCAAAAGCAGTGGCTAGTTCCACTCTGGATTTCTGGAGCAAAGTTGCGTCAGCCTGGCTTTCAGCTATATCAGCAGATCTGTACTCACGCGAGCCGTTCTCGCTCGCGCTGCAGGCGCACCGCCTCCTCCTGCTGCTGCCGCTCTACCTCTCGCTGCCGCTTCGCCTCGCGCTCGATCTCGCGCTCGCGACGCCGCTCCATCTCGAGCATGCGCTGTTTGCGCTTCTGATACTCCTCATCGTCCTGACGCAAATAGACGAAACATGGTACCTTATCCTCCACAAGACAAAGTTACTGACGTTCGAGAACTTGAAACACCTCCGGGAGCTTCAGCCAAACCAAGCTTCGCTGCAATTTCTCCAAGCGAGCAAAATACGGTACCCCTGAATGTGTCAAAATGAAGTTGGCACAGAATATCAGGCACCTTGTGCTTCTCTCTGTCTCGGGACTTGGTCGACCTGCGGCCGCTGTTGCTGCGCCGCTCGCGGCCGCTGTTGCTGTCCTTGTCGCCGGGCGCCGCCGCCTCGCCGTCCGCGTCCTTCGCGCTCCCTTCCTGCGGCGGCTCTCCATCGGGCGGCGGTTGCTTCTCTCCGTCACACGTTGTATCAGCACCTTGACCCGTTTCTGAAGACGTCCCTTCAGCACTTGCAGTCTGATCTTTCTTTTCTGCGTCCACTGTCGTGCTGTCACTTTCCTTCTCTTCCACTGCGTCAGCCTGCTTCTGAGCAGGGTCACATTTCGTCGTGTCAGTCTCATTCGTGGTGGGAGTTTCTGTTTTGAGGTCTTCATTTGGTTTGTTGTTTTTGTTTTCTCCAGGTCGTGACTTCGGTGATCTGTGGCGGGATCTGCTCCTGCGGTTGTCTGACCTGAAAAGCACAAAGTTATTTCAGTGACTTGAGGCAAGAACATTGACAATGACGCCTCAGACGGTTTCATCCTTTGCAATCAAAATTTCTTTTGTGACCGAACACAAGACAGCACACTTCTGCAGAATTGCTGCAACAAACCTGTGGTGCCTGTCGCGGTCTCGGTGATCGCGGTGGTCGCGGTGGCCGCCGGCGCGCCGGTCCCGGTCCCGCCGGTCGCGCTCCCGCCGGTCGCGGTGCCGGCTGCTGCCGTCACGGTCTCGACTCCCGTGTCGACTCGACCGGCTTGACCTGCTGCTGCTATGCACGTCTGCAACGGTGGGCAGATTTATGTGACAGATTCACACCAAGTCGTATCGAATCCAACGGCTGTCAACACTACACGAGAACGGCACATTTTCATTCAAGTTTCTGCAAGTTTCACCTTTTCCTGGTGCTGTACACTCACCTCTCCCAGATCTGTGTCTCTCGTCCTTTTCCGATTCTTTCTTCTCCGTCACATCTTTTTTCTCTTCGGTCTTCTCCACTGAAAATAAATCCAACTTGAATTCTTTGTGCCACTCCAGCTTTCCGTAGCAGAATTGATTTCTTCCACTCGAGCACCCCACTGATACCCGCACATCAGCAAACATAAACACCAACCTGATCCAGACTTCTTGTTGGGAGCGGGATCTTTCTTTGCCTGAAACAAGAACATGCCATTTAAATCTGCTGGAATGACTCTTTTGTTTGGTCACGTATCACGCCCGGGCTCCTGGATACCCCTCGTGTTCACGTGATCCGATGAATCAGAGATAACCGCACCACGCAGACACGAGCCATACCTTCTCCACAGTGATGTGCTTGCCGTGCAGCAGTGTCTGATTGAGGTTCTCGATGCAGTTGTCAGCTTCCTCCACAGACGCCATGGTGACGCAGCCAAAAAACTTGGCGCCCGGACTTCGGGCGTTGGTGACGATCTTTGCCCCGACCACCTGGCAACATTCAGCGTCCTGTGATTCGGGGTCGAATGGGCCATGAATACGTCCAAACTCTTTGGGCGCAGAATGCAAAAGTATGTCGCGGTACTTTTTGCGTTTGGCGCAACGTTTCTTTCTTCTGATATTTTGCCTCTTCATTGTGGGAAATACTATTCAACCAGCACTGACGGCAAGCAAGCAAAATGATGAGACATGTGTGCACCTTTCCGTGTTTACTGAAGAGGGTCTTCAGCTCAGTGGCGCGCGTTTTCGGCGACAGGTTGCTGACCCACAAATTTGGGTTCGTTGCGTTGTCGCCATCATCTGCGATCACAAGGCAAAAAGCACTGGCATCAAAACCTTCGAAAAGAGCCAGTCGATCTTTGTCGTGCAACACTGAAACCACACTTGTAAACGATGCTCAGACAGGGCCTCCAGTCTCAGTAGAATAGTCCACTTCGTCAGCTTGGAAGATGTGCACAAAAAGACAAGAGGATCCAGGACTTTGCAAAGGGAATCAAACACGACGAAGCAAAATTGACTCCAGATGTTGGTTTGAGGACAATAATCCCAGCAAAAGTTCATTTGCCAACATCTTCACTGTGAGAAAAGTTCTCACCTTTTTTCGCGTTTGTCGCGTCGTCGCTGCCGCTCTCACTGAAAGCACACGAAGGACCGACATTTTAGTTCTGTTTCAAATGCACAAAGGCAAGTTTCCTGTCCCCCTCAGAAACGCAACTCTCACTCACTCTCATGCAAATAAAAAATCATACAAGATATCACAGAAAGAAATGCACTACCCATCGCTGACAGGTAGGTCGGTGATACCTTAACAATGTCAGTCATCATCATTACTCACTGCTGCTGCAGTAGCACACGAAATGCAGATTTCAGCTCACGCAACAAAGCATGCAAAGCAAAATTTGTAACAGCGCAACTGAACAAGTATTCAGTCAAACAAAGATGTCAGTTGATGTTGCCTGTGACAGTTCCAGAACTACACACATAGGAAGAATTTTGAAAACGTGCCATTCAAAGAACATGTGCGTTTGATTCCGGACAATCAGCTCTTTGTTTCCGTCGTTTGAAAACTGTCTTTTCTCTTATCTGCCTTGGAAAATGTGCAGCCAAGAGACATGTAAGCTCGACTTGCAACTTCACCAGAACTGTACAGAAAGGGCAGCAGTTTTGCCAAAGTTGTCAGAACTACTTCCAAATTGTGAGATGTTATTGTTTCAGACCCCATGTCACATTAGATATACATAAACCACAAAATCGTTAGCATCCACTTTTGAAGATAAAAAAAGCCCTGTAAGGTAGATAAAGCAACAAAACTAAAACAAAAAAGTAAATAAAGGCACTAAATAACTCGGATGGAAATTAAGACAGGACAGACACGTATACATTACACCTACAGTGTGTGTGAACAGAAAGAGGCAGATAGATGGGAATCCAAGCACATTATACATTATCGTAGCAAAATGACGATAACTGGCTGCAATTGCAGGAGGAAGTTCGGAATTTATGGCATCCTACAGACACAAAGTGGCAGCAACCTTACCTACTGTAAAATATTAAACGCATTAAAATACTTCAGTGAAGCAGACAACGCACCCAGCGATTCAACGGCACTCAAATTCCACCAACATGGAACGACAGCCTGTAAAGAGCTCCCTACAAACGTAACTTTCGTACTCACAACAGCGGTTGTCAAGGAAACGGGAGGAGCGGTAAATGTGAACCAACCTCTTCTTGTTTTCGGCTGCGCATGCGTCACTTTCACCTGGTTCCCTGGCCTTGCTGTCTTCGGACTCGGTACTGGTCGCTGTCGCTGCCGCTGTCGCCGGAGCGTCGCTGGTGGCGTTTCCGTCATCGTTGTTCTGCGACGCCTCCACTGCTGTTGGCTCCTGCTCCTGCTTCACAACCTCAGATGCCGCTGCCGTTGCCATCGACTGGTCCCCTTCGTCGCCATTTTGAATCGTCACAGGTACGCTGTCGTCGTTCTGCGCCGCTTCCCGAGACAAAGTCACGTCCAGATCTTCATCGCTGACGTCCTCCCCTCCGATGATGTCCACCTCCTCGTCCACTGCGTCATCGTCAGGTATCTCGATGAGCTGCGTCTCCGCAGATGGCGTCGCAGTTTTCTTGCTGTCCGACGCGGAGACGACGTCTAGTTCACCACTACCGTCGTCTTCTTCTGCCGCCGCCGTCGTCGTTGTCGCTGTGGCAACGACGTTGCTACCTGACGATGAAACCTTGGTGTTGCCGTTGAGTTCGGAGTCTAAAGAATTTGAGGCAAGAAAAAACAGGGATTTGAACAGATTAGATACATTCACTTCTCATCAGCGAACAAAGAAAAACTAAACAAAAAAGTGCTCCCGTGTGAGCATTTGCCAACACTTACCTGTCCAAACGTTCTCTTTTTCTGTGCATTGCTATGCCGCTGTTTGAACGTGACCACTTTCACCCCATTTTCATTTTTTCAACAAACGAAAAGACGACAGCGCAATTTTAACCTATTTCTGTGCGTGAAACAAAGGTGGAAATGCAGGAAAACCAACAACCGCACCTGTGTACTCTCCAAGTTCAAATATTTCAACACAGTGGCTCTATTTTCAATTTACCACACGCCTTGTGTTTGCCATATGATTGTGTTACCACCAAGTGAGGTGCTCCGACATGACCTTGTTCAAAACTTGCTTGTTTAGCTCTTGTTTTAGTGGAAACTTTTGGTTTGATTCAATTCACGCCACGTGTCCAAACTTCTGTTGATTCCTTCCCGACAGGAGTTGTGAAAGTTCGTTGACGAATTCGAAGTTGATTCTTCACGTGACATTCTGAGCATCACTCTGAGGGTTGTTTTGAACTGGGTTCTTCGGGTGCAGGCTTCCGTTGTTTTGAAGGCAGCACTGATGCGTCGGGCGTTTCCCGGTGTTTCGCGCTGTGTTCATTCCCGACCCTTCTTCCACTCACCCTCCTCCTCGTCCTCACCCTCCCACCATCTCACCCACATTGATCCAAGTGACGACTGACATCAACTTCGCGCGTACAGTTCTGCGATCAGTCTTGGTCACATGTCCGCTTCTGACGCCCTCCGTGGGACGTATGTACACTAAGCTAGAATGACATGCGCGCCACGTCATGCACAATGATTAGTTACACTACAACATTCAGGACACAGCCGTTGCACGTCAACGTAACGTCCCAGCCAACCAACCACCTGACAACCAGGTCCCATCGTCCGGTTCGGCTTTTTCTACGTTGTGCGAATCCGTGGCAGTGGGTGAATTCCATCTCAAAGTCCTGTCTTGTTACAACAACTGTCCTCGCCAACACCAGTCGCCAGCGAAGAGAAAACAACTGTCCACTCAAAAGATGTGCTGGACGGCTGGAACTAACTTCTTGACAATTTCGACGGCGTCAGATTGGATGTCTTCCTGGTTCCTCTTCGTTGAACCCTCATCATCAGAAGGCGTGTTCCGGGCAAGGTCATACACTGAATTTCCAACCAGTCGAACCGCATTCGAAGTATCCACGGCCCCATGGTCACTCACAACGGAAGTGTTTCAATATTCCCAAACAAATCAATTTTCCACCGAGTCCAGGCCGTAGTCCCATCACAAGGCCTCATTTGAACAGGACAGGAATGGTCGTTGCCAGGACAAACGAATGGCAGTCAGCATCTGAAACAAGGCGCGGTGTTGCACTGCAAGGGCACCTTGGCAGCAGTCTGTCGTGCACTGAAGTCAGTCCACTTTGTGTCAATAGAGCGGTCACTGTCGCTGCCTGCTTTGACGGACGATGTAGTACACGCACAAAAAGTCCGATGAAAAACACACCAGGCACTCAAGTTTCGTTCAGTCCAATCTTCAGGTTGAAGCCTCCGCATTGATTTTCCTTGGTTTCTAGTTCGAGAAAAAGACCAATCCGCCAGGTGCAGGCGTTGTGTGTCGCGCATGCCGAACGCAGCAATGCACCAATATTTCGGAAGGAGAAAAAGCACCAACTTCTTGAAGCAGGAACGACAGAGTGATCGGTTATTTGAATCAAACGACACAGTTCACTCGACAGCTACGAACTGAAAGTCGGGAGGCGAAGTTCTTTCGGCAGGCCAAGCCAGCTGGAAGAGTCCCGCAGTTTGATCAATCGATCGTTTTCTTTTCCTTTCGACGACGTATATTCCGTCAAATTTCAGCTGCAACAGACCCAGTCGTTGTCCACGGACACTGTTCCAGTTGGTGTCTCACTTCGTTTCCTCTCAACAGCGTCTCCAGCCTGAGAATCTTCAGTCTTCTGTCGGAAGCGCAGCACGCAGATTCTCCCGATGATTTCGTGCATTCTTCGGATTCAGCTGCTCGTCCCGGGTCGCAGGATTCTTCACGATGCCCCAACAGCACCCGCCCACACACTGGCCTCATGTCCCCGGCACAACCATCCCTCTATTTCTTCCAAAGTACCTGCACCCACCTCCCAGCCCGATATCTCGTCCGTTATCAATTTAGATTCAGAACAACGTTCACATAGTGATGGTGTCTTTACGTTCAAGGAGCGGGTGGCACGACGCTACGTTACCTTGTGCGGAGCCAGGTTCTGTCTTCTCGTCCGAAATGTGTCCCTCAACTTCCTTGATTTCGGCTTCATCCTGAAAGTACAAACATCCATAAGGCCTGAGTTCTGTGACACAAAGAAGAATGAACTTCATGCAAATTCTGCCAGCACACCAGCAGCTGTACCTTAGGGGGAGTCTTGTCCTGCTGAACGTCGGTTGGGTCCTCTGCACTCTCCACATGATTCTCCACCTCAATCACCTGCGGTGGAAAACAACAATGGAACGAACTGCGAGGAATCTGTGAAAGTCAGTCAGAAGTCAGCAATTGGGTGACACCAGCCAAACAATTCGAACACATGATGTTCAAAACCAGGGGTTCCAAAAGTCATGGTTCAGTTGACAGACGCGTCGCGCACCTCGTCCTCGTCGTCGTCGCCGCACTCGTCGAGCGCCATGAATCCGTTTTCCTCGAGCTGCGAGATGTCGACGCCGTCCTCCTCGTCCGTCGTCGACATCTTCACCGTCACCGCCGCCGCCGAATCGCCCTCCTGAAGCACGAACCGAGAAATGCCGGCTGCAATTTTTCTCAAGACATCCTCCTATTTTGCAAGATAATAGGTTGTTGTTTTTTTCCACAGGCAAACGCATTCATCCGTGCAACTTGACTGCAGCCATTTCTGTGCGAACGAGATCTACCACAAAAATTGCACTGCGGTTGTGCTTATCTTTCGTTGTGGGTGGATCTTTTCCTCTTGCTTCAGCACCATCCAGTCGTGAATTGTATGTCAAGATGTCAAGACGAATTTTGAATCTTCAGCATTCAAGCTGGAGACTCAATTTTCTCAGTGACAGAAGTCACCGATTTTCTCCTCCATCAAAACGGAAAACTGATGTTCGAGCAACCACCAGGCGTAAATCCTGCGTGAACTCCCTCCTACAAATTTTTGCCACCTGACAAAAGAAAAGGCAGAATCCACCAGTTGCGCCCAATTACCTGAGAACGTGGAGCTCTCTCGACTCCGACGCCGCGATTCTTAAGCCTGAACAGACTGCACAGTTCTACTCTGACTATGAATCCACATCCATCTCTCGGAGCTGCTCCGCAGTCTGACCTGTTCAGGCGCTTTGTCGCCGTCGGATCCCAACTCAGTTGCGTGGCTCGCTCGCTCGCTCAACAAACACCTGGCGAAGTCTGCCTTCGCGCGGACGCCCGCAGCTCAAAGTTTGCTACATCGAAAGCTGTCCTTTCGTTTTCAGCTTCACACATGAGTTCAGCGAGGCAAAAGCCTTCAACTCACAAGTGCACCTCAGCAAGATTCACTCGCTGTTTGTGTGTTTGCTCTCTCGTTGCTTTCAGGTCCTCAGCAAGAGAGGATTAGCAACCAAACAACCAACATGTACACGTAAACGTGCGTCGGATTACAACACACAGATTTACATGGTGTGTACAAGGCGTATTTCAGTTTCCAAACAAACCCACTACGTGTTCTCACAAAAGACAGTACCCACCGAAATTACTGAGCATTGTTCCATAAATATCCTTCCAGCCCCATCTCTGTTGTCAGAATTGTACGAGCGGCATCAGACAAATTTGTCAAGACCAACCTTCTCTGGTTCTGCTCCAAAGGCAGACAATTGCGTTCAGCAACCGGTGCCAGGAGTTCGACACCAACTTCCACAAATTGGCCACAGCCTCCCGAACACAAACCACATTTCCGCAACTGAACGTGCAAAAACACTTGCAGTAAACAACCCTGCCCTGCGCGGCGCAGATGCACGCCGATCTCATGTGCATTTCACCTGGAATCACACTTTCCGCGCAAGGCGCTCCGAACTCCGACCTCGGACGCTCCGGGTTCAGACGCTCGCAGCGGTTGGCGCAAGTTTGGCCTGATCAGAAGCACACGATCCGCGTGTGTGTTTCGTGGCAACCAGTTCCGAGCTCACCCCGCCTTTGTACTCGTACTGCATGTGGAGCCACATCGACTGAATGCACGTCTGTCTTTTCCCAACAGGATAAACATCTTCTTGAATGCGCTCAAGCGAGCAGCAAACATCCAAGCATCACAACGAAATTTGCCCTCTCCTTTGTCGTATCCATAAGTCTTTCGTGCGACACACCGAGTAACTGATAAGAGAAGGAAATTTCAACTGCCGATTAAGATTGTTGAAAGTACAACTGTCTGTATCTTGTGAAAAGAATCTATGGATGAACTCTGGAACCCTGAACCAAATCATTCGCACTCCGTTGGTTTCATTCAATTCTTGTAGGCACCAACACTCACGAACGCAATCCATTCGATGCAGATTCTTGTGAGTACATTTACTCTGTCTCTGAAAGCCAATTCAAACCCGAAGCACCAACTGAACCTCCTGGTTTTTCTAGTCGTTTTTTCAACGAAATCTTCAGTGGGTTTTCGTTACTTGCAGTTCGGAAATTTATTGGGGTGACACTTCACGAAATCTGTCACAGCGAGAGTTTTTCGCTTCGTTTCTCCGACTGGGAACTCAATCGCAATTTCACATGAGTGCCAAATCTCCCCAAACGAACGAGCTTTTATCTGACTTGTGATCACCTGGATTCGCGTCATCAAATTTGAATCCACTTACCTTGTCGTCCGAAAGTTGTCTTTTGCCGAAGTAACGCCAAAGAGTGAACTACCAACTACAACTCCGAAGAATGCTGCGTTTTGAGCAACCTGAGCAACTGATTAAATATTTGGCCTCCGTTATAGAGTTACGATGCAAACACAAAATGTTTGCCTCACTGATGGACCTGCCCACATCGGCACGCTGTAGTTTTTGGGACTGCGATTGTGGTGGAACGCTGATGTAAGACGACACAAGTATGTATCAAAAAGGCTTTTTTTCCCAAAAAGGGGTGATAAATTTAAGGTACAGCTGTAATGCTCATGAGTTACGCGCGAAGAACACGCTTCCTTTTGCTATGACCACAAACTCTGTGCACGCACAGAATGACAAGGAATCGCACAACCACTAAGTTTCCTGCACTTTGTGTGATCACTTTTTGAAGTGAAAAACTTCTTGGAGGAAAAGGCAGAAGACACTGACATGGCCTGTTGCAAAGGAAATAAATCTACCTCTCCCACCAGGTCTTTGTACCGCACGTGTCAGACAATTACGAGTACACAAACGGTTGCTTCGTGAGATTAAACTCCATTCAAAACCCACTTGAGTTGCATTCTGTGCAAACCTCAACGGTAACCATAGTCGAAACTACCCTGTAAGCGATCGCTAGAAAATGGCCAAATCGATCGACCGTCAATTTTCCCTCTGAAACAACAACAAAATGCTGCAGCAATGGTGTCTGACGCCTTCGCACGTTTGCCGCCGGTGACGGCGTATCATGACCTTTGGCAACATTCACAACTGACGACAGGTGAGGAGGTAAGCGCCATATCCAGCGGTGCCATTTGGGGAAGAGTGGCGATGCAAAGCTCAACACACGGACGTGCACATCTTACCGAGCTTGAATCTGTTCTTTGTTGGGTTCGGTCACCAGAAGACAAACACAGCATACAAGCACGCTAATGTTCAAGTGGGGTTTTTAGGTGATTTAAACCTTGAATCATACATTATGTATAATGTATGGTGATGGTGAAAATCACCTATAGGCATCAAAAGGCTAAATCTGTGAACGCGAGTTTGAAAGTGTTCTATTTGTTTGATTTTGGTCATATTTGGTTTTTTCATTCACTTTCGGGTTGTAGTTGATGCACGAAGTGTCAAAAGAACAAATTTTTGCATTTACGTATTTTTACGGGCAAAAAACCAATATGGCCGACATGGTGAAATTTGGGTAT
>JAAUXT010149210.1_pt1 | contig 19886 bp, 35 predicted proteins | sample 7278171 | NCBI WGS metagenome assembly JAAUXT01 (sample SAMN14350112, study PRJNA611818) | marine sediment metagenome | isolation source: surface marine sediment (1.8m) | place: French Polynesia: Moorea | collected 2018-08 | reverse complement strand
TGACACACCAGCTGTGAATTTGAACCACCGCGTGACAGGTGGCAGCACTGTTCATTCAATAAACACAGAGATTCACGCCACCGTGGCCAGTCTCACCCGAGATACCCAACTGATCGTTTGTGATATCACTACAGTGTGTTTGTGATATCACTACATTTGAAACTCACCACTTTGACAGGAAATTTTCAGACATGTAATCTTCTTCATCGCTGGCCATTGCGAACACAATATCTTCTTGGGTCACTTTTCAATCACAAAACAGCAGAGGTGGTGATAAATTCCAAGCAGTCGCGATTTGTTGTTCGTCAGCAGTACTTTTGTTTTGATTCATGGGCGCAGACATGTTTTGACCGGCTGATGGCGTGAAAAGAAAACAGATGCCACTTTCTTTGCAGCAGTTGCAGTTGATTTGTGCTATCTGTATTATTTTTAATCAATGCTATAGTTTAAATAATTAAGTGTTTGCAACAAAATGAATATGCTGCAAAGAAATGTATGTTTGAATTGACTTCTTTATCCGTCCACCAGACTTTGAGGCAGTCTCCTGGTAGTTGAGTCAAGTTGATCTGATGTTTCGGACATGCGCACCGACATTCAGCCATCTTGTCTGGAGAGGTGGAGGTGTTTTTGTTTTTGCCGGTTGTTACTTGACGTATTTGCACTGAATTCCTTGACTTTGGGATGTAGGAGAAAGACCACTTGCTGGACGAGTCTGGAATAACGAAACGTGGTGGAAAATTCCATCTCTGGGAGTCAGGTGCGTTTGAAATCTGCTCTGATCTCGTAGAATTCTGGTAGATTCTGCTCTCGTCATGATCATGATAATCAATGTTGCCCGCTGATCCCCAGGGTCTGTTTGACCCAAGTGTCGTGCACTTTCATCTGGGTTGTCTGGGTCAGTGGGAGGAGCAAGATAAGATTTCGTGTCTCCAGTCCTGTTGATGGAATGTTGCGACAATGGGTCCGACTGTTCTGTCGAGTGTGGCTTCTTGCAGCTGATACCAATTCAGACATCTGTCAGTCAGCTGTCAACAAGAACATTTTCGTTCAACACAAAACTGCACTGTCAGTTGCTGTATATTTGCAGTCAAAGATACAATGTGTTTGAAAGTGGTGCGGTCTGTAACTGGTCCCTGATCGTGTGACAACTGTCGATCTGCACACTGAGCAAGGTCCATTCATTGTTCGAACCCTGAAACTTGAGTCATTTGAATCATTCAGAGGTTTACTTGTGCGTCCTGTGAAACGTGTTGGTTTTGGGCAGAAATCCTGCAGACTACAGCTCGATGCGTTCGAGTTTGTGAGATGTTCGTGGTGTTTCCATCAGGCTGAGCTGTGAACACAGTCAACATGGAGCTGGCTCACAGCCTACTCCTGAATGAAGATGCTCTGAGAAGAATCTCCGAATCGAAACGACCCGTCTTCATCTTCGAATGGCTGAGGTTTCTGGACAAAGTTCTGATCGCAGCACAAAAGGTTTGTTCGTTTCTTCAGTAGATTGCTTTCACTGAAATGAATTCATCCTCTGCCGTCGTCGATCAATTTGCACACGGTTGACAACACCTGCGAATGTTTTCTTGGAAATTCGAAACCGTTAAGAAAGTTAATCAGGACAAATGAGGCCTTCAGTGGAAACTACCGTGTTTTCGCCGGCACCATGGTTCAAGCGGAACGTCGTGTGAAGGAGAGGAGAGGATCTCAACTGTGACTCGTCAAGGGGGAACCAGGATTTTGTGCAAGTGAGGGGGGACCCCAAAATTTCGAATTTACAAGTGAAAAGCAAGCGCTTCATTGCATTTCATCGAGGACTGGATGGGATGATACTATTTCATGTCTCCGGGCTCTCCACCCGCTCCCCCCCCCCCTACAAACACCGGGCTCCGCTGTTAACGTGTGCTTCGGCCCCTTCCAACACAGACACACGAACACACACACACACACACACACACACACCTGGATCCGCTGTGACTCATGCTCCCTGCCCCTTTCAGTCGGACATCAAGGAGAGCCAGACGAAGCTGATAGCGCAGCTGACGGGGCAGATTTCGGAGAATCCGGGACCGCCGACGCGGAAGCTGCTCGCCCGTTGCCTGGCAACCATCTTCAGCGTCGGGGACACGTTCGCACTGTTCGAAACCATCAACAAGTGCAACGATATCATCAGGAACAAGGATGACTCACCGAGCTACCTCCCGACCAAGCTGTGAGTAGCGGCTCCGGGCTGAATTATGCATGAGACACGAAGGCGGAAGACGAATGGGTTGCGTGTTCCGCTTTCGCGTTTTCACTGAATGGGATGTTCGTAAATTGAGTGTAAGCGATTGCGTGTCAGGGGCGGGACAGTTGGCTCGTTTTATTATTCCCGTGTGCTTGGAGCAAATAACGTGAACCGGCAATCATCATGTCGCTTGCCTTTGCGATATACAATGCGGACGTAAATTGTATCAGGGCGGGCCTGGGGTTTGGTCCGGGGGGGGGGGCACAACCCACTGGAGGAAAAGCAGGTCGACCCATGCCCCCCCCCCTCGCCAGATTCACCCAAGGTTGGGTTTCCAATGATTTTTGAATCGAAGTGGTCCTATCAAGGTGCTCACTTCTCTTCAATGTGAAATTCTAAACTGTAAATCTCCCAAGATGGCAGGTTGTTGAAGCGTGTTTCGCTCTGTTGACCTTCAGGGCGGCGGTTGCGTGTATCGGAGGCATGTACGAGAAGCTGGGGCGCATGGTCGGGCGCTCATACGAAGAGACCGTCATGCTACTCATCAAGGCCATCAAAAACGCAGAGGTGCGCGCGTTTCTACTTCACCGTTCTGCGCATGCGTGTGTTGTGTTGTGCGCACAGGTGTATTGCGTGTTACAACAGACCAGTATTGTTGCAAGTGACAATTTTTGGTGCGTCGCTCGCGTAGACGAGCCTCGGTGCAACCCACGTCAAAACCCGTTTTCTTGTGTTTTCGCAGTCGCAAGGAAGATGCGAGATCATGCTGACGCTGACCAAGGTCGTGGCAGGAATCGGCTCGGCCGGGTCCAACTGCTACAAAGACATCTACAAGGCGGCGAAGCCGTGCATGACAGACCGGGCGATGACCGTCAGGTCCGCCGCGGCCAAGGTCAGTGCGGCGCAGGCCTGTTGCATTGTGGGATGCGTCACGATGTGCGTTCATGTGTGTGTGAGGCCCTTTTTGTGCACAGTGCTGCAAAGACGGTTTGATCCAAATGCAAGATTGACACGGAGTAACACATCAACCGGAGTTGGAGGTCTCTGCGGCTTTGCTGCGGAAGAGATTTGCAACAAATCACTCGCGAAGCGAGTTTGGCTTGGCTGTTGCATCACTGTCACAGCATCATGAGCTTCCTGTCGACAGACCACAGAACAGGAAAAACAGCATTATGCAGCAGTTGAGAAATGGATGAGAAATGGACCGATAGTTTTTTGCCTTGGCCTTTTTGGGGGCATCGTGGGAGTTTTGATTGTCCCAGTGCTCTCCAGTTGTGCTTTCACGTCCACTCGATCGCGCGTCTTCAACACGTGGTGTTCTTGTCTCTCGCAGTGCATGACGGAGCTGGTGAAGGAGGCCGCCTTCATGTACACGACGGAGCTCGACAACGTCGTGTCGCTCTGCATCCGGGCACTCGACGGGTCCAACTACGACGTGCGCTGTGACGTCAGCTGTTTACTCGGCCTCGTTCTTGCCACGACGCAGCAGCCCAAGAACCAGCAGCAGCTCGGTAGGAGGGGCGCGCGTCGCCTGGGCAGAAACCTGTTGTCACTGGCAACCACAACTGGAAGTCTGTTGTTGTTGAGAATACGAGTACAGTCGCCTTTTTGTGCAAAAGCGGAATGTCCGGCAACTTTTGCAGTCGCATTGCCAAGCGACAAAATTTTCTTGGCGACGCAAATGTACCCACGTAAACGAACTCGTGTTGTTCATTGGCAGGAAACAACCGTTGTTTCAGTGTGTCCTCAGTGGCAATACTGGCGCAAATTAGATGATGTGCTTGACATGAATGCGCACTGTTCACGAGTCACAATGGTGCCAGGTTTCACATCGTGTCCGTGCTTTTCTGTGAGACGATCTTCGTCTAATATCGCCCTTGCGCGCACGTGTTTTCAGCGGGCACGAAGGGGAAGACGGTTCGTCTGGACGAGGCGCTGCACATGATGGCGGCCGGGTTCTGGAAGGGCGGCGGCGGCTTCCTCAAGGCGGGCGGCGAGATGGTGAAGGGAGGCGGCACCGTCAACCGGGAGATCCGCGTCGGGGTCACCCACGTGAGGCTCACACACACACAGCACCGTCAACACACACGCACACATACACACACAGACACAGACACACACACACAGACACATAATACACACACACGCAGACACACAGACACACGCACTGCGCTGAAACGATAGCGAAATCCACCTGAAGATGGCACAATACGTGTGGATCCAGATCGATCCCATCGTATTGCACGCGCCTTGGCGCAGCAGTCGAAGAACCCAGCAGGAACTCGGCACCGGAACAACACGCTATCATCCTCTCTTTCACACTCTCGTCATTTCCAGGCGTACGTGGAGTTCGTGCGGTGTATGGGGTGGCTGTGGCTGGAGCGCAACATCTCCGAGTTCCTCAGCCACGTGCTCAGCCTCGTGTCCAATCCGCGCGCGTCTCCCACCCACGTGGACGCCGTGTACGCGCGCAAGTGCGTCAACTTCATCCTGCGTCAGGTGATCGGCGGGATCCTGTCAGAGAAGGCCCAGATCACGGCTGCGAAGGAAGTGTGTCAGATCATCATCCGACAGATGAACGCTCTCGGTGAGTGAGGGGGGGGGGAGTCAACGCGAGCCTGTATCAAGTTGAGTGCGTTCATTTTCGTGGCCCGCGTCCCAGGTCTGCCCCGAGAGAGTGCCGCACTCATGGGAATAGTCAAGCGCAGGGTGCGCACGGGTCAAAAAACGAACGCACGCGTGGAATGCGACACGTTTCCTGACCCTGTGTGCGTGACCTGTGGGCGAGAGCAGCACTGCTCCAGACGACATGTTCTGAGACGCATGCGTTTTGAGCTGGGCGAAATACAAGGCTGAATTCAGTCACTGGGTTCGCGAGTCCTGCATCTCACTGAACGTGTCAGCATGACGAACAGGCCTCCAGACAAAGCAGGTCGCACAAAACACGGTCCTTTTGCACGTTTGTGGTGTCATTTCACACGTAATTTCAGTTTCTTCAGATTCGTGCTGTTGTGAGAGAATTGCACCGAGCGTTGTACTGTCTAAACCCGGTAGTGTTACGCATGCACATTGTAGTGAAACCTTCCAGTGTTAGTCAACGCGACGAAGCCGCGTCAGGTAAAAAATGAACCGATTCGGAATCGATGTTTCTCATGTTTTTGACGTTTTGTTGGAATTTTGAATTTTGCTGTTTCCCCCATTGGATGTTGGCTTTGTTGCAAAATGCTGGACTTGGACAAGACTAGTGCCACGAAAGTGTGCGTGTGTGAGTTTGTGTGTGCGTGTGTGAATACGTGAATTTTCGTGGTTTCGAGTGAGCCTGGTTGTTATGATGCAGTGCACGACAACAGAAGGCGTTCAGTGGCAGAAGAATGTTGTCGCTTTGACAGATGTCTGATGAAAATCAATGCGTTGTTCTCATTTTCCTGTGTTTGGACCGTTGAATCAGCAAGGATGATCAATGCAGTCTCAGGTGCTGCGTTTCGCACATTGAGTGTGGTGATACGTGCCGGTTCGTGAGAGACTGGTGTCGCATTGCCTGACGTGCGCGTTTCCTTTTCGTCACGCTCTGTGTGCGCACGGCTTGAGGAACGAAGCCCGGACGGTCTCTATTCCCATCGCAGACGTGGCTGCGGAGCTGGACAAGCCGGGCAGCGTCGACGTGAACCTGACGCAGCACATCATCGTGTGCGCACTCGAGGAGCTCGGCTGCCTCGTCGAGAGTCTCGGCACCTCCGCGTCACCGCTCGTCTCCGAGCCTTCCACAGGTACCCGCTCCTTTCACTGTGTTCAGGTCCACAGGTACCCGCCCCTCTCACTTCACAGGTACCCGCTCCTTTTAATGTGTTCAGATCCAAAGGTACCCGCGCCTCTCTCAGTCCGTTCAGGTCCATAGGTACCTGCTTCTTTCACTCTGTTCAGGTCCACAGGTACCCGCTCTTTTCACTCCACAGGTACCCGTTCCTTTTACTCTTCATTTGTGAGTCACGGAAAACTCCACTCGAAGCGTCTTTGCCCCTTGTGCCCACTTGTGTGCACATACCGCAGCTGTCTTCTTTCGTGTGTACCCCAGGTATCCAATTGTGTACCCATATCTCCCATACCCGTTGCTCGCTTCAGGGATCATCGAGCCGGTGGTGTCGGTGCTGATCCACCCGACGCCGGCTGCGCGTCTCTCCGCCGCCTGGTGTCTCCGCAGCATCGCGGTGGCGCTGCCGTCGCAGATGACGATCCTCATCGAGCGCTGCATGAGTCGGATGCACCACCTCAAGTCTGCGCCCGAGGCCATCAGCGGGTACAGCTTCGCGCTCGCCGCGCTGCTCGGTGGAGTCAGATACACGTCGTTAGGCATCCCGCACGCCAAGGGCAAGGTGCGTTGGCGTTACGTGTTACGTGGGTGGGTCACGTGGGTGCGTCGTGTGGGTTGGTCACGTGCGTTCGTCTCGCGTCGTCGCTTGGACATGTCTCTGTCAGTTGATGGCACAACGTGTGTGAGTCACGTTGTCATGTGAGTCACGTTGTCACGGCATTTGGTTTGAGAGAATATCTTGTTGGTGCTCTGTCCCGCTTGACCGTGTTGTGGTGTTTGTGCGTTGCAGCAAATCTTCAACATCGCGGAGGACCTGTTGAGGACGGCGTCGCAGAACAGCCGCCTCTCGCTGCAGCGGACGCAGTCCGGCTGGCTGCTGCTCGGCGCGCTCATGACGCTCGGTGAGTGGCTCACGTCACGTGACATGTGCTGAGTGGTCACGTGACGTCAGCAGGTGCCAGCAGTTTGTACGTCACGTCAGCAGTGTTCAAGTGGCATCATCAGTTTTCACCTGACGCTGGTCGTGTTCACGTGACCGCAGAGCGTGTGTCGGAGCTTCAGAACGCAGCCTCTTACGCGGACAAACCTGTTTCTCGCACAGTCACGTGACTTTATCGCTATTGTATGGCTGAGCTGGGCCTTCAAACCGTATTTCCGTCTCCAGGCGCGTCTGTCGTCAAGAAGCAGTTGCCGCGGATGCTGTTGCTATGGAGAAACGCGTTTCCGCGCTCGACGAAGGAGCTCGAGTCGGAGAAGGCGCGCGGCGACGCCTTCACGTGGCAGGTGACGCTCGAGGGACGCGCAGGCGCACTCGCAGGTGGGAACGCTCAAACAACAACCAATCGAACGATGTTTTTTGCACACTCAGCTTTCGAGCCTGTGTTGTGCATTGGCAACAGCTGGAACCTTGATGTTCTACGGAAGAGGCGGTGGACCAACCCGAAATGTTGGCTGCACAAAGCGCTGGGGCAAAATCTCACAACGCACTACTTCCCTTTGTGGGAGAAACATGAGTCCATTCTTTGTCACTGGGCACCATCTCCGAGTCGATCAGTCGTCGATGCAACAACCAAAAACAAACAAGAATGCCTTGCGTCCACTTTGCTGATTGGCACAGCCTGCAGGATGTAGATCTGTTCTTTCTGTGCACCGAATTTTGTTTGACCGACACGCCGCCGCTTTCTCTTGCAGCGATGCACAGCTTCATCAGCTCTTGTCCGGAGCTCGTGACGGACGACGTGATTCGTCGGCTGCTCCCGCCGCTAGAGTGCGCGCTCACGCTGACCGGACAGTGAGTGCACTTCCGCTTTATCACGTGGTTCATGGCTACTACAGCATGATGTTGACTATTTCCTTTGACCTGTTTGAGTGTCGCAAATTGGAATTCGTGACAGGGCAAATGCGTCATTGGTTCTCGCAATAACAAACGACGTGAAGTACAACATTTCTCACGGTTAATTGCAGTATCCCCAGTATTCTCAAGTCGTTCGGCGTGCACCTCAAGCCGAGTGCTGCCATGGTGCGTCTGCGTCTGTACGACGTGCTGTCGCTGCTGCCCCCGCAGACATACGAAGGTGAGAACCAGTCTGACGTGCTGTTCCTGCCCGGCAGGCGCATGACGGTATGCGCCCTGCATCCATGCCCTGTCTGCTGCGTTGGGCTTGTGATGTGGTTTTGAAACATCGTGGACAAATGCCCTCCAGTTTCCATGACAACTCATTATGTTCCCATGGCAACAGGAGCGTTCGGAGCGCTACTTCGGGAGCTGGTGGCTGAGTTCACACTGACGGACAACCCGGCCAACACGAGCACGTCGTTGCTACGCTCCCTGTGTCACGTGGACGACAGCGTCATCTTGGGCTCGTGGCTCCAGGAGACGGACCACAAGGCCATCGAGGACCAGGTCAGTTCTGCGCGCATGCGCGTGCGCACCCTCTGGTGGCTTCATTTCTCTTTCTGCACAACGTGATTTTCGCAGTTCTGTTCAAAGTGTGTCCCGGTTGTGTGAGGCCTGTTTCACGCCGAACTCGTCGCGTGTCGTGTCTCTGTACAACTCAGTGGGTGTTATGTTGGCTTGACTTGTACAGGAACGCAGCACCTGACGCATCCAGTGTGAAATCAGCCTGAGCTCAGAGCGAGTCATTCCGTGCAGGTTGCGTCCGAAACCAACCCTCTGTTCCCCAACCAATTTGTCCGTATTTTCCTCCAGGCACCTGTCCAACTTTGTTGCATTTTGTGGTTTTTGCAAGGAGCGCTTTGTCAGTTTCTTCAGGAAATATTTTGTTGAGGGCGGGACGAGCGGGAGCCGGTGGGTTTCTTTGGTTGGCAAATTGGTTACTTTGTTTTGAAAGTTTGGAGCACTTGTGCACAATGCTTTTCTCAGTTGTGGACCAGTTGGATTCACAGTGGCGCTTTTGACCTGAGTTCTTTTCGGCGTCAGCGGCGATATTTTTTCTCACGCGCTAAGAATTGGAAGAAGGCACAGCTCATGAAAAAGTGGCGCTTTCTTTTTGAATCAACGTCGGGCGTATGCTTTCAACACACTTTTCGTACATTCACTCTGATCTGTCCACGCACAAAATTTTTCCAAGTCATACTCCTTCAAATATTTGCAAATCTGTCGATGGAATTCTTTCATTTCGCAAACGGCGATCAAAGTGGCTTTCTGAGCAGTCGGAGCTTTGCTTTTTTCCATAGCTGGAACCGAATCGTAGAATTGACACTTATCATGTGAGTATGTGCATTGAGTGTCAAGGTCGAATCAAGGTCAACAATTTGCATGACCTTGGATTGTTTTGTAACCTTGGAACAATTAGTTGATCACAACGAGTTTTATTCAGTTCGTGTGCTTTTCATTTTGTACTCCACGTCCTGAAACTATTCAAATTCAAATTCAAATTCACAAAGCTCGTAGATTTGGTTTTGAGTCGTTCGATTTGGTCTAGTTTCGAACTCTTGGATCTATCGCGAACGGAGCAAATCGAACTGAAATTGGTTTCTCCAACTGGAACAAGGGTGCGCCTGTTTGAAAGTAACATGTGAGCCTGTGTGTGCGTCATGCATGCTTCCTGTTCCACGTGATATTGTCTGTGTGTCGTCTACAAAATGTCTCATTGGATCTGTTCGATTTCGCCCAATGGTGGGCTCGGAACCCCCGTCTAGCGGACAACTTTGGGCAAAATCGAACACAGCCTCCGTGCGTAAAACTGTTGTAAAACAAGTAATTTCAGAAAGAAAAGATGCTTTGACTGTGCATGAACGGTGTTTTGAGTCCACCTTATCCTTCGGACGGTCTCTAAGCTTTGACAGGTGGACGTGAAAAATTTTCAACCGCAACGGTAACGTCACTCAGTTTGAAGAATGAACTCAAAGCGTCACTCTGCTGCGAGACGCGTGTCTTCACTTGTCGTTGTTCTTGTTGCAAACTGGTTTATGCTTTGAACGCCCGTTCACAACATGAGTCTGCTCTGAACGGGTTCACCTCATCTTCGATCGAAAACAACCATGTAGACCTGACTTTCCGTACATCGTCGTCACGCTGCCATCTCCACCTCTCTTTTGTTTGATGCGCGAGACTTTTCTTCCTCTGCTTTCTTCCTGTTCTTCTCCTTCTCGCTTTGTTCATCCTCAACTTCTCATTTTGACGCTCTGCGTCTGACGGATCGCGTCGCTCACGGCAGCTTTTGCGTAGATCGCAGTGCGAAGGCATTTTCACACGAAATGCGCCCTGCGTGGCAAGCCTAAAAGCACTGCGTTGCCGCCCAGTTCACGAACCCGTGACGCACGCAGTGTGGGACAGACCTGAACGCGGTCGTCACGTGTTGTTGACCCGATGTTGATTGTGCCTCCACAGCTGCAGCCGAACAGCGCGTCTGGTTCTGGTGCCCTGGAGCACGACCCGGCGTCACTGTACCAGAAGTGCGCTCCGGTAGGTGTGCGTGTGTGTCGTTCGGGTATGCGTGTGTGTGTGTTCAGCACATGTCGCGTGTCATACCTTTTTGTGCATGTGTGCGTGGGTGGGTGTTGTGTGCGTGTGTTTGGTTGGCTTGAGGTGATAATGGATAATGGCGAGTGTGTGGGAAGGGTGAGTGGAATGAACACGAGCGTGCACACGCTGTGTGTGTGTGTGTGTGTGTGTGTGTGTGTGTGTGTGTGTGTGCTTTGATGGTTTTGCTCAAACTTTCCAGGCGAAAGACCGATGAAGTGAGTCTGAGCTCACATTTCAAGTTTGCCGTGTTTTCTCACCAGGGGGAGCCTGTGCCGGGCCCGCTGCCGCTGGGCGTGGCTGTGATTGACAACTCGGTCGGGCTGTACGGACAGGTGTTCCCACGGGTCGCGTACAAGCACCGCCTCCAGATGCTGGAGCACTTCTCCGAGTGCATCCGCTCGGCCAAGTCGTCGCGCCAACAGGCGGTGCAGATCAACATCTTCACGGCCGTGCTCTGCTCCCTCAAGGTGAGGAGGACCTGGAGCGTCCATGTCAGGTTTGGTGCCGCAATCACTCACGCATAGTGCGCACCTTTTAGCATCAAAAGTTGGGGTTCATATTCCACTGGGGGAGGGGGTGTTTCATGTTCGGTGTACAAAGTAGCCATTTTAAAACCAAAGAAGGGTGCGCATTGTGTGTGAGTACGCGTTATACTTGGGTTATACGGTACCATCAGCGTTTGTCCTTGTGACCAGCTGCGTCGCAGAGGGAGCCAGCTTGTGTAATGTACTGGTAGTGGCTGAGCAACTGTCGCGAGTTGACTCCATATTTCCGGTGTGAAAGCGTTACGTATGTAGTCGCGCACTGCTTTTCTCTCTGTTTGAAAGTCTCGATTGTCTGGTTCTCAGGGGCTGGCGGAAACGAAAACGGGCTTTGGGCAAGTGGAAGTGAGGAAAGCGGCCATCAACCTCGTTCTCGTGAGTTATTCTCAAATTTCCGTGAAATTTGAGTGATTTTCCGTCATTTCTTCACGCACACGACTTCTCTTTGACGTAGGCAACGGAAGGGGGACAGAAAGGAGTCTCAATTTCGTGGCATTGTCGAAGTACCTTGAGCAGTATTCAGAGCCTCGTTTTGGTTTTCACCACCAGGGCGCGCTGGCGTCGACGAACCCGATCCTGCGGTGCGCGGCAGGGGAGGCGCTCGGCCGCATGTCGCAGGTCGTCGGCGAGAGCAAGTTCGTCGCCGAGATGGCGCAGTACAGCTTCGACAAGTACGCACGCACACCTCACTCACACACGCACATTACACCCCTCACTCTCACGCACGTACATCCTGATCTCAGCGAGGTCCATTCTGCACTTGGAAACACCACAGATGATTGGCCAGGCCATCTACCCACATATTGATCAGAGACCCGACCAGAACGCACGCATACCTCTCACACACACGCGCGTCATCATATCTTGACCTGAGTCTGACAGTGTCAAAACAGTTGAACTGCGACAAAAGCAAGAGTGGCAAGAGTGATCCAAAACACACCTCACACACGTCTCTCTCGCTCTCCAGACGCACATTCCAGAGCCGTCCGGGCGCGTCGGCGCTCACGTCTGCGTTGTCTGCGCGTGCCTCACGGAAGCGTGTTCTCCTTTGCTTCAGGTTGAAGTCGGCGCGGGATGTGGTGACGCGGACGGGCCACTCACTCGCGCTCGGGTGTCTCCACCGCTACGTGGGCGGGATGGGGTCGGGACAGCACCTCAACACTTCTGTCTCCATCCTACTGGCGCTGGCGCAAGACTCCACCTCCCCAGTGGTGCAGGTGTGTTTGTGTGTGTGTGTGTGGGGGGGGGGGATGGGGCTTGGACAGCACGTCAACGCACACCACCACTCTCCATCAGAATTTCCCAATGCGCGCGTTTGTGTGTGTGTGTGTGTGTGTGTGTGTGTGTGTGTGTGTGTGTGTGTGCGTGCGTGCGTGCGTGCGTGCGTGCATGTGTGGTGTGTGGCTGTGGCGCAGGACTGCTGTGCGTCATGTCTCGCACCCGCTATGAGCCCGGCCTCACAGCACGTATTTCCTCGAGCACCGCGCCCATGTGAGCCCGGCTGCACTGCGTCTCTTCCCAGCCTAACGGCGCCTCTCTCCCGGCAGGTATGGGCGCTGCACGCGCTGGCGCTGATCGCCGACTCCGGGGGCCCGATGTTCCGCGGCTACGTGGAGCCGACGCTGTCGCTGGTGCTGCAGCTGCTGCTCAGTGTACCGCCCTCCTACATCGACGTGCACCAGTGCCTGGGAAAGTGCCTCGCTGCACTCATCACCACCATAGGACCTGAGCTACAAGGTGAGTGGCACACTCGTGTGTGTGTGTGTCTGTGTGCGTGTGCGTGTGTGTGCGTACACCAGTGCCTGGGCAAACCTCGCTGAATTCATCACCACCATGGGATCCGAGCAACACGATGAGGGACTGTGTCTGGAGGTGTTTCTGTGAGTGATCTTCCGCAACTTTGGACAGAACAAAACGCACTATGTGAAGCTTGGCGCCACCACTGCAGATTTCATCCGCACTCCAGGCCGGTCTTCAGATCCTTCAGTAGCACAGCAAATATCACCCGCAAAAGGACAGAAATTCAACTTTCCTCAGCTTTTGTTTGTTTCCACCCGCATAGAATGCTTTGTATGACATGACGACCATCTGTTTCTAGGCAACCAGGGCTCCATAGCGACGGCGCGTCTGTCGTGTCTGGTGTGCTGCGCTGTCATGCAGGACCATCCGGACTCACAGGTCAAGGCCGAAGCCATCTCCTGCCTCCAGCAACTTCACCTGTTTGCACCGAGACACGTCAACCTCTCCACCCTTGTGCCACACCTTTGTGTAAGTTCATATTTGGGTTCTCCTGGCACGAGTGCAAAAGTGGAGTACGGTGGTGCGGTGCCCTGTACGTGGCCGATGATGGCCCACTATGTGAACTATGTGAGGCTGAGGCTCGCTTTTCAATGGCATTCGTGTGTTTTGCGTCGTCATTGCACACTTGACGCTTGTGTGTGTGTGTGTGTGTGTGTGTGTGTGTGTGTGTGTGTGTGTGTGTGTGTCCCTCTCTCTCCCCGATGCATAGTCCTCTCTGTGCCACAAGGAAACGGGAAAACGAGGCTGATCGCGCATCGCATCTGAAAACGTCGCTGATTTTGACACCAAATTTCGCAAAGTATGTGTGATGGTGACGTGATTGCTCTGCCACTGCAGGAGATGCTGGACAACTCGCACCTGCTGCTGCGGCGCGCGGCCGTCGCGTGTCTTCGGCAGCTGGCACAGCGCGAGGCGCGCGAGGTCTGCGAACACGCCGTCAAGATCGGGAAGCAGAGCAAGGACAAGACGTCCATCATCGGTGAGAACCGGAACCGGAAGTGTGGGTCAAACTGGAAGTGTGGGCCTTTCGCGCGCTATGTTTGAGGAAGAGTTCAAACATCATGTTTTCACTTGGTTGACGAGTGATCTCGTTTTACCCACCCATGTGAGCACGTGTGCGTGCGGTCAGGCGCAAGTTGTACATTGAACCAACTGCTCACCCGTAATCACCCAGTGAAAGTGCCTTTTGTACGTCAAAAATTAAGGGGTGTGCATTGTGCACGGTTTGCCGTTGTTTCAATGGGACTACTGAGGAGAAATGTAAGGATGCGGACAACACAGGGCGCTGGCGGTGTCATGGTCAGCACAGTTGTTGAATTGACTGTGTCCGGTACCGCAGGCGACACGGGTCTGGAGGGGACGCTGTTCGGACTACTGGACCTGGAGACGGACCGGAAGCTCATGTCGGACGTGCAGGACACGCTCGTGAGCATGCTGCAGGCGATGGCGGGCGATAATCTGACGCGCTGGCTCATGCTCATCAAGGATGTGCTGCAGGCGTCCACAGGTACGGGGCGTGCGTGTGTGTGTGTGTGTGTGTGGAGAGTGTGTGTGTTGAGGAATTGCGTGTGCGTGGTGCGCGCGTGTGTATGAGAGTGGTGCCAGTGGTACGATTGTGTGCGATAGTTGTTGATTCAGCCCTGGAATCTGCTCTGCTGTGTTTTAGTGGGTAGACTTCAGGTGGTTTTGGCGCTTGAAGCCAACTGAACAGGGTTGAGGACACGCAGTGTCAGAGTGTCTTTGTGTTTGTCCCTGAACGGTGTTTTCGCTGTTACAGAGTCGAGTGCGCTGAACTCACCAGTGGAGGAGGCGGCCGGGAAGAAGGAGGCGGAGGATGATGATGACGACACGGTGCTGCAGGTGAGAACCTCACAACACACCGCCGTGCGCATGCGCGTCCAAAATGTGTAGCTTCCGGTACGAATCAGTAACCCAATTCTTCTGGTGCAGTGTTCGCCTCACAAAAGAAACGCAAGCGCACCAATGTCCGTGGTTTCTTGAGCTGTTCTGCTGAAAGACACAGGGTGGAACAGACGTTTCACTTGGGGTTTTCGCTGAGGGTCGCGCATTGCTGTACTCAACCAGTCAACTCATGACCAGTGGATTGAGAACGACCTTTGCTCTGTGGTTGCGCAGGTCAAGTCGGACACGGACGTGAACAAGTTGTCGGTGGCGCCGCGGTGGCCGACGCGCGTCTTCGCCATCGACTGTCTGCTCAAGATCCTGGCGGCGTGCGAGGGCAGCCGCGCGCACTTCGACCTCGCACTCGCCAAGGAGCTCAACATACAGGCGCAAGGTACGGCCACACAATCCGTAACTTTAGGAATCCGTAACAACAAAAAATCCGTGGAAACGGGAAACATGCGCAACTCTGCCAAAGAGACATTGCAGGCCTGAAAACATCAGCTTGAGTTTGAAACTATTTGTTTTTTCCGAAACATGTCAAAAAATTACGTGAGCTAACCCATCCCAGAGAACCAAAATGAAAACAATGAAAAGTGCTATCTTGCGGAAATCCATGGAAATTTTCGGGCGGTAACAACAGAAAGTGGACTGGAACCACAGGAGCTCCTTCTGGAGGTACGGGGTGCGTTGCTGACCAAAGTGTTCCACATCAAGAGACTCTGGTGCCGCCATCTATTGGAGCTGATGTTGCATTGTGTTGTGTTGCAGGAGACTACCTGGTGCTGCACCTGTCGGAACTCGTGCGCATGGCCTTCATCGCTGCGACATCCGACAGCGACAAGCTGCGGCTCGCCGGGCTCGCCGCGCTCCAGGTGTGTGTGTGTGTGTGTGTGTGTGTGTGTGTGTTGTGTGTGTGTGTGTGTGTGTGTGTGTGTGTGTGTGTGCGTGAGATGGCTCTTTCTTCAGTGTCGGGTTCCTTTGTGTTTTCGGGATTCTTCCTGCAATAGACTGCGATCTTTGTGCCCTTCACTAAACACAACCTGTCATCTGTACCCCTGCAGGAGATCATCAACAAGTTCGCGATGGTGCCGGAGCCGGAGTTCCCGGGTCACGTGATCCTGGAGCAGTACCAGGCGCAGGTCGGGGCGGCGCTGCGGCCGGCCTTCACCCCGGAGACGGCGCCCGACGTGACGGCAGAGGCGTGCGAGGTGAGGCGGAGTCAGGGAGGTGGGGCGGGGTGAGGGAGGTGCGGCGGGGGCGGATGGCTAAGGTGGGCAGGGAAAGGTGAGGTGAGGCGGGTGGGTGAGGTGAGGCGGTACGGGTGGCGGTGAGGGGGGTGAGTCTCTGTTGATGAGACGAAAATAGTGTGACTTGCACAGGTGCATTTCTTCAAAGCTCCCTCCAGCGTTTCTCGCCTTGTCTCAAACAGGTGTACAGCAGCTGACCGTGCTCAAAGCCTGGGCCGAGGTTGTGTGTGTGTGTGTGTGTGTGTGTGTGTGTGTGTGTGTGTATGTGTGTGTGTGTGTATGTGTATATGTGTATGTGTGCGTTCCTTCACGTTTCCGCCTCGTCTCGCGCAGGTGTGCAGCAGCTGGATCGGCAGCGGCGTCGCGCGCGACCTGAACGACCTGCGGCGCGTGCACCAGCTGCTCGTGTCGTCGCTCGCCAAGCTGACGGACGGCAAGGACGTGTCGCCGCTCTACAGCGAGAGCGCGTCCACCATGGAGCAGCTCGCCGTGCTCAAGGCGTGGGCCGAGGTGCGTGTGTGTGTGTGCGTGTGTGTGTGTGCGTGTGTGTATATGTGTGTGCAATGTGTTTGCGGTGTGCGTGCACTCTAAAGCAAGAGAACGTGCACTGCAGAGCACCTGGTAGCACTCAGGGTCTGGGCCGAGGTGTGTATTGGGGGGTGGGGGGAGCGGTGCGTGTGGGGGTGGGGGCGAAGGAAAGTGTGTAGTGTGTAATGTGAGGCGAGTCCAGGATGGGACAGGGGATGATTGGGTTGGAGGGGACGGACACAAGAAGTTCTGCGGGCGTTTATCGCGAACTCTGACCCGTGCGGGTGTGACTTAGCTGTGGTGTCCTTTGTGTAGATCTGTGTGTGTGCTTTTGTGCGTGCGCATTCATCCACACACGTTGTCGTCCTCCCCTGTTCCAGGTCTACATGGTGGCGATGCAGCAGGAGCGGGAGAAGCAGAGCAAGGAGCGCAGCGCCGGGGCGGGGACGCCCGAGGACGAGGACGACGACGAAGACTTCGCAGATTACTCCGCCGGCGAATCACTGCTCAGCCTCGTGCAGCCGGAAATGGTGACGCTCAGCAAACACTGGCTCGCCGCGCTCAAGGATCACGCACTACTTTCTCTGCCGACAGGTGGGTCTACGAAACGAAAATTTCTCCTTGGTTCGTCTGTGCTTTCAGTTGTGTTTTGGCCCTCTGTCTCGAGTCAAGCATTGTAACCAGCAGTGTTCGTGTTATTTTCCACTTTTCATTTGTTGTCGTGGGGTCAGTCCGACCTGTGTGGTCAACACCGGAAACTTGATACCGGAAGTTGCGTGTTGCAGCGGATGTTGTTCAACACCGGAAATTTAGTTCTGGAAGTTGTTCAACACCGGAAATTTCATTCCGGAAGTTGTTCCACACCGAAAACTTGACACCGGAAGTTGTGTGTTTCACACCGAAAGTTGCCTTCCTCCTCCCGCAGAGTACTCGAGTCAGCTGCCCTCTGACGGCGGCGCCTTCTACACGGCGGACACGATGGACACGTCGCGCCCGCACTACCGCCGCGCTTGGCCGTCGGTCCTGTACGCCGCGTCGCTCTGGCTCAAGGAGACCGGGTTTACGAACGCCGGCAAGGACGACTCGCGCCCCGCTAACATGAAGGCGGATGAGAGCGACGCAGACAGGCTCCATCTACTGCTCGGTGAGTGCGTCAACCTGTCAATCAACCTGTCAATCAACCTGTCAATCATGCTGTACATTCTGGGTCACGTATCAGTGTGTCAGTCACAAAGTGACATGTGCAGACTGGCTCCACCTGCAGTTGAGAAACAAGTTTCAGTTTCTCAATAAGTCTACTCCTTCTGGATGACAATCTGCCCGTCAGTCTGTCAATCACTTACAAGACGCGTTGCGGGGTGAAGTCTGACGTGTATTTCTGTCCATCACTGAACCAGTCCTTTTCCAGCTGTCATTCGTCCTCACCCCCATTTGCATCAGTTTGGTGCCACTGCTGAATGAAAACACTCGCACGGGCATTTGTTGCAGTGAAGTCCCACAGCGCTGCCCATCGACTAGAACAGACTCGCAACACATTGACTTGAATGGAGACGCAGTGCCGGTCATTGACGCGATTGTTGTTGCAGGGATCTGCGTGGAGGCGCTGTGCAGCCCGACGTCGACGCAGAACCTGGAGACGGTGAACCTGTGTCTCAAGTCCATCTACACGCTGCTCGACGACCCGTGGCCGCGCAGCCGCATCGGGCAGGACGCGTCGCTCGGGATCGAGCTCCTCAACGTCATGCACAGGTGCGTTGCGCGCACACACACACACACGCACGCACACACACGCGCGCGCGAGCGCTCGCAGAGGGATGCACCAGCTTGCATGCAAACACAGGAAAAGTAGGTTTGTGGAACAAGTCCACACAGAAGCATGTCAAGGGACAAGTGTTCACACACACACACACGTACAGCGCATGGAGGTCACTGCGCAACCCGTCACAGACCCACGCCGTGCAAAACGTCGGCGGGAAGCGTTTTGGAGTCGTCCGCTCTGTTGAAGATCACTTTTCTCGCGTGAGTGACGTCTCGCGTTTTCCGCGTTGTGGCGTTTCCCGATTCAATGACGTCATCTTGTTTGTGACGTCACAGCGTTTTCGCGCGTTTCTGCAGGCTGCTGTTGACGCGGGAGTCGACGGAGACGTTCCGACTCATCATGGAGGTCGTGAAGCAGGTCATCAAGGCGGCGCAGGAGAAGCTCGAGGCGGACCGCCAGAAACAGAAAGGTACGAACATCAGGGCGGACCCAGGGTCCAGGATCCAGGAACTGGTCACGCAGTGGGTTGGGGCGTCGCTCCAATGAGTGGGGGACTGACTTCAACATCGAATGAAAGGAACCTGCATAAATTGAACAAATTTGCGTCGATGGTGCAAAGTTGGGGGAAGAATTCGAATCAAGAGTCAGTTGGCGGCAGGATGCTTGCTACCGCTCCCATTCTATCTGCCTTTGCACACGCAACCCTGGATTCACCCATGGACTACAAGCCAGTCCAACAAGTTCTCCAGTCTTTGGGCAAATCCCGTCGCGTCGCGAAGTGTGCGAACCACCGAGCACGTGAATAGCGTGGGTGTGTTGCAGTGTGTTGCAGAGGCACGTGATTTTGTTGTTGCGGAGTCACGTGTTTGTGTTGTTGCAGAGCTGGAGGCGCAGGCGGCGGACGCAGACGACGCAGCGTCGCGACCTCCGGCCAATCAGGTGGCGGCGCTGGGCGAGGGCGGCGAGAGTGGCGACATCATCGGCGGCAAGTCGCTCGTCTTCGCGACGCTCGAGGTGAGGCGTGCGACGCGGCGCAGGCGCATTCAGACCGAGTTCTTTATCACGTGGCCAGGCATGTCGACGTGGACGCTGCCAGTGTGAAACTGGCCGTTTTGGCGAGTTCGAGAATTTTGCGGAACTGTAGAAAACCTGGCATTGTACTCACCCAACTGTAAAAACGAGAGCTTGTTTCGATGTCACAGGAGCATCGTCACAATTCCCAGTCTGCTGCTGCCTTTTCGTCTGTGGGTGTGTTTTTGTGTCAGGGTGAACCTTGATTGAATTCATTGATTCATTCTTTTTCCAGGTGTGTCTGTGTGTGTTGGTGCGTCACGTGCCCGGCATCAACCCGGCGCTGCCCTCCACCAGGGGGCTCCACACACCACCGCCGCGCCACCGCTTCTCGGACGAAGCGTGCCAACTCATCTCCACCGTGCTGCACGTCATGGTCGAGCTGCCCTCCCTCTGCTCACACACAGGTAAGCAATGTCATGAATTTACAGGCCAAAAATGGCCGATTTTTTGACCTCCAGTTTTTTTGTGTCTGGCATGTTTCTTGTTTCAAATAAACATCAAGGAACCATTTTTTCT
>JAAUXT010012933.1_pt1 | contig 19887 bp, 13 predicted proteins | sample 7278171 | NCBI WGS metagenome assembly JAAUXT01 (sample SAMN14350112, study PRJNA611818) | marine sediment metagenome | isolation source: surface marine sediment (1.8m) | place: French Polynesia: Moorea | collected 2018-08 | reverse complement strand
AAGCGAGCCAAATCAGAGCAAGCCAAATCAGAGTGAGCCAAATCAGAGTGACCCAAATCAGAGCAAGCCAAATCTGAGTGACCCAAATCAGAGCAAGCCAAATCAGAGCATGCCAAATCAGAGCAACTGAAATTTCCTCAAATCACCGCGAGCTCCATGGAGCTATTTTTTTCTGTGCACTACAAATTTGCCCAGGCCTCAATGGTGACCCAATTCAGCATCCCGCATCATGCCGCAATGCACGCACTTTAAGGCCTCAAGACAGAGGCTGCAGGTCCCTGGCAGCACCCTCAAAGTGGTACCCAAGGCCAAAGGGACACGACTCTTTTGCAATCCCCCCCTCATGTCTTCAGTGCTCAAGGACCCCAGCCTCATGAAAGAAACGCATTTCGAGGCAGGTGTCAGTGCGCCCTGACGTGTCACGCTACAGCAACAAGAGAACCAAGCTCAAGTCCTGGTGGAGCTTTGATTTGCACGACACACGGAAAGAACCGGCTTGGTTGCTTCTGCAGGTGTTGTTCTGAGAAATACTTGAAATGATGTTTTCTTTGTCTTGACTGATCGAAAGCGCACACACGACTACAGCACGCTGCCTGACTATCAGAACGCGAAGACAAAAGAATTGCATTCTGCTATATCACACGAATGAACTGTGTAACAACAGAAGGCAATTCTGTTGTCTTCACATTCTGATAGTCAGTATTGTGTTGTAGATTAGGTTAACCCACTGACAGACTCATGTTCAGAGTATCAGAACTTGCTCTTGTGCTGATCATTCGAGACTTTGTGGAGAATGATCTGAGCACACTCTCAAGTTCTGATATGTGCTCCGAACATTCGTCTGCAGTGCGTTAACCTTGTCTTCTCGCTGAGCATGCACTCGGCACATCCAGCATCTCACATTCAGCATCTCCGCTCCCATGCACGCCGCTCATCGTGCTTGCAACTAAGCTCTGTGTGGGTCTGTTTTGTTTTTCGATTCTTGCGCTGGCTATTTTTCTGTTGAGTTGATACATTCCTTCCTGTGAGCAACATCAATTGTCTCCTTGGCTCAATTGGTTGAGGCCAAACGAACACGTCGCCCTCAACGGTAGTCCGTCAAGAATTGGGTCGGAAGACAGGGATCCTGCATGCACGTGGCTGTTGGTGAAGTTTCTTGTTGAAATGGAAAGAATCACGATGTTATGTTGTGGGAAGTGAAATGGAAACTTGACTCCACATTTTATTTTGCAGAACATGCGTCTTCTCCCGCACATAAGAGAATGGAGTCAAGGAGGCAACAGGTCCCACAAAATTGTTCAGAAGACTTCACAGGCCCTGAGAAAGACAGCAGATCCTGCTGTTTTGTTGGTCGCTTGGTGACATTGTAAAGTCCTTGTTCGCCCGAGTTGAAATCGGGCATGCAGTCGACTCCAGCGAGTTCCCGTAACCTCAGAAAACTGTCCAACCCCGAATTTTGCCCACCAGGTGGAGTTGAAGTCGGCTCACTGAGCCCCAAAAAGCCACGTTTTTCCTGTGGCCTTTGAGGTCCAGGCCAATGTTGGATCCCGCACCCTGATCCTGGATCCGCCAGAAGACGAGTTGTTGTTCGGAACTGAAGGTCCGGTTACAACGAGAAACACGTTCGTCGTGGGTGCTGTGAAAGACGAGTGCTCTCGGGTTGACCGGAAACCGAGTCTGTCTGGCTCTGCAGGAAATGCCACACGACCAAGTATGTCTGTCTTCTGGGTCGTCACCGAGAAGCACTAACCCGAGTGCTTTGTGGCTCCTCGGTTCAGCAGCTTCGTGAAGCTGGCGCCATCTGAAGGAAGCTGCGTTGCGTCAAGAGCCGCGTGCGTCAATGGTCTGAGTCTCGTTTTCAGTTTTGGCGGGAAATGAGCCCTGCGGTGGCGTTTGAAAGAACTTTCAACTCGAAGCAGCTGCACACGAACGATCGTGCTCTGATGCACGCTGGCCCCAGAGCTCTTTGAAAACACGGTCACATGTAACGTGAATCTTTTCGTCCCTGCAACACAAACCTGGACGGTTATGTTTTGTGGGAGGTTGGGAGACCCACACGCACGACTCTTGTTGCAACTGGGTTCACCAGAGCGCCCCTGTCTGAGTCAGACCTCAGCCAGGACCACGTCGGAGTCCGGTCGATTTGGCTCATGACATCGTGTGTCCCCTTCATCTCTGTGGCGATTCTGAATCTGGTGCATATTGTCTCTGGCCAGACCGTGAGTCCGTTTCTCTCATGCTGACCCTCAAGCTTTGCAGGACCTCGACCTCAACTTTCGTGGTGTGCAGGTTCAATGGAACAAGAGGTGAAACAGGCTTGTCAAATGTCTCTCTGGTCATTTTGCCGTGTCAGGGTGCGACTGTTGGGGGGAGGGGAACAAATCTTGTCCTCACCCAAAGACCGGACTCAAACTTTGAAGTCAAGTGACTTGTGGCACAAAATTGTTCCACGAGGGATCAAAAGTTCGTGTGATTGCACAACACATTCAGAAAAAGTCACAGAGTAAGTGCGCAACTTTGCGCGGCACGCACGACGCGCTTTGCGTGGGAGGGTGTGGCGGGCGTCTGTTTGTGTTGCTTTCACTGGCTGCACCGAAAATAGCCACTGCATGAACGTCATCAAATCTCTTGTCCAGAAACTCACCAATTAGGTTTTGACATTTTTTGGTGTTTAAGGTCCAAACGAAATGGACAAAAACAACAGTGAGAACATAATTCATGAATGATGCAACGCAGGCACAGGGGACAAAGTTCGCCGGAGCAGGATTCAACAGTTGTTTGTGATTCACCCAAATTCTGGGAATGACTGAATTTTTGCTCCAAAAACAAAAACTTGTCAATTTCTTTGCAACCTGGTTCTACCTGACTGAAGCAAAGGCAAATTTAAACTGGCTCAACAAACTGGTGCTGCATTAGTTCACCTTTTGAAAGCTCCCACCTGGAATAGAACCAGAAACTGATCAGTGCGAAGGGAAATTTTCCGCCGCGGTTGGAGGGGGGCGTAATGTGCGGGCCCCAAGGCGGCCCAGTCCCCTCTGGTCCCCTGGACCCAACCCTACAACCCGCAAAAAATCCAGGCCAGGCGTCGGTCCCTCGACCAAGTCCTGACCAGGGTCCGAACTGGGGACAAGCTGACCCTTTTTGGAACAAATGAACTGGTCAAGAGTACAAACAAAAAGTTGGGTTTCAAAACTGGGCATGGGTCTTGGGACCTTCGTCTCAGCCCCCAGACCCCTTGGTTCCACTGGACATGTTGAAGCTGCCACCCTCCAGGGCCCTTTCACTGGCCAGTGTCCAAAAACAGGAATGGCATGAGATCACGAAAGAAGCATATATTTGGATCCAGGACCTGGTTTTTTTTTCTGGACAAAGAGAATCCTTGACCTGAGGCCCTGTTTGTGATCAAAGGGTGTTGGTTGCGGCGTGACTATTGTGCAGGGCCCATCAAAGAATTTCCAAAACGAGTGAAAAATCGAGCCTGGAGCCTCAGGTTGCCAGCTAAACTGGTCTACATGATGTTGGCAGAAGGTATTGATCACGCTTCAGCCCATGGATGCAGCCCGTCCCTCCCCGATCCCCTCCCTCCTGCATTTCGCAGCAGCCGACCGCAATGGAAGAGCGGCGCGTCCCTCCCCCCCCCCCCGCCGCCGCCGCGTCGCTGCCTGCCGCACGGCTGCCTCCTCGCTCGATGCCTGCAGCCGAGCTGCGCTCATTATGCATGACCCAATCCACCAGTTACCATGGGCGACTGTGATTATCGCCGTCATCGCTGCCGAGTGTAGGAGGAGGAGGACGGCAATGAACTGGCTTCATTCAGCTCGTTCACCAACAGCAGCACCGACCGCGGCGGCTTCGGGACCCTGCTCCTCCTCCGCCGTCTAAAGGCACCAAAAGCGCCATTGTCGTCGGGCTGACGTTTTATGGTCACACGGACGCAATCAGGGAAGTGTCGGGGGAAACAGCTGTGTCTGAGCGCGAGATGTGACGCCAGGATAACGTCTCTCCGCTGCAGGATTTTCACAAACTGAAAGCGAACAGTTTGCTGCTGCTGCTGCTGCTGCTGCTGCTGCTGCTGCTGCTGCTGCTGCTGCTGCTGCTTGGAATCGTGACGAACGAATCTGCGTTGTTTGCGGAGTCGAGTCACTGAAGCGCCGCACAGACCAGCAACAACGCGAACAGACAACCAGGAACACTAAAAAAGGTAACCAGCACCGTCTTGCTTGGTTGTGTAAATTGTCTCGTGGGATTTTGTTGGCGGGGGTGGAGGAAATGGATTGAGAACGTCGTACGTGGTGACGGTCGACGTCACGTCCTGTCGTCGCACTGAGGTGGCAAATCCCCTGAGAATCCATTCAGTGTGTTGGAACTCAGCTCGAGAATGTGCAGTTAATGGGACAAATACGTACAAATCAGAACATAGAAATTTCAATGGTTGTCATCAAACTCAAATTCATTTTCCTGGCCTGTAATTTGGTCGGACACTTGCATGAGTGTAAGCAGTACCCGCAACGTTGGGTATCATCTCATATATCTCAATTCACGTGTACACTTGTGTGAATTTCTGCTTTAAAATCTTTGTGGATTTGCTGATTCTTGCAAATTTGTACAAGATGCTGTGCAGAATTTCCTTATGATGTCATAAAGATACAAGAAATGACCAGAATTTTGAGACACATGGATTGATACATGCATAGAGGACTTTACGGGCAAAAATGCGCGTTGCTCGAAGTTCCTACAACGCGAACGCACATTGCACGAAAACAATTCTGGGTTGCATAAAAAAATCAATTGATGGACTTGGTCTGAACACACAAGAGACTCGTGACTTTGAAAGTTGAACGCAACACCAGTGCTTCGATGTACAATGGGAGTTATAAATGTGAGATATCCTCGGCTTTGGTCCCTGCTGTGATCAAGTGAGTCTTGTCCTGACTACAATTCTTGCTGAACGAGTCCATGCAATTTGATCATCTATGATCAGACGTTTTGAGCGAAGACAAAAAACAGTGGCTCGAAGAAAACAACACCTCTGGAGAACACACCTGACAGATTCGATTACGCACCACGCGCGAGTAGCCTTGTCTTTAGGTGCAGAAAATCACAGGGCGTCATCTGCCATGGTGTGTGGGAGAGGACAGATGCCGCTGCAGCAGCAGCCATGCAGCCAGAGGCGGACATGAGAAAGAGCGCAGATTGGTGCCGGTGTCCTCCACCGCTTCCTCGGGTCCTTTATCTGTCGCCTCACATCAGGGGAAATCTCCAGTGCGAACGGATCCTCTTTCTGCAGCAGGAATTGGGGGTTTCACCCAGGCAGGGCGGCGTCAGATTTTTTGACGCCAGCGTCAAAATTTTGATGCGTGGGCGTCAAATTTGACACAACACCCAATGGAAAGCATAAAAAAATCGTCCAGTCCATTTCTACTGTGGTGTCAAAATTTTGACGCCACGCCATCTGTGTGAACGCTGTCTTCAGCGCACGCATGCCTGGTTTGCTGCAGGGCGATAACCCGTTTGTTTTCAGCGGATGAAGCAGTTGCGTGGGCGCAGAATGACAGGTCAATGTAAATCCCACGTGCACCTGAAACTGGAAAGGAAACAGTCTGAGGCAGCGGAGAAAATGTTTCAGGCAGTCGTTGGGTTTTGTTTTTGTTTTGACAGCAATGTTAGAATTGAACAAGTTCCACTTCTCTCCCTCCCCTCTGTTCTGAATTGTCTTTTTCCCCCTTTTGCCTCTCTTGCTCTTTGTCTGTCTGTCTGTCTGTCTGGCTGTCTCTCTCTCTCTCTCTCTCTCTCTCTCTCTTTATGTGTGTCCCTCTTGCTCGCTCCTCTCCTCTCTCTTCCTCTGATCACTCTTTCTGTCTGTCTCTCTGTCTCCGCTCTCCCTGTCTCTCCCTGTTCCTGTCTCTGTTTCTGTCTCTTTCTGTCTCTCCCCTAGTTTCCTGCACATGTCAGAAGAGTACCTAATTTTCCAGCTCTCGTCGCTGTATCCATGTCCAGTAAGTCTCGTCCGTGGTTCCTCGCCGCAGGTTGTGATCCGAACATTAGTCTCGCCTGGTGGTGCAGGAAATTGCCCTGAAGCAGTGATCCTCCGGACGTCCGGTGAATGACGGGTGGTTCGTTCGTCTGTCTGGTCTCTGTCTGGACCCTGCGTTTTCAGAAAGATTTGTTGGTTCCAAAACCTTGGAAACCCATTATTTTGGGGTGTCAGTCAGCACTTTTTGTTTCTCCTTGCAGTTCACGTACATTTTCAACTGTTTGCAGGAAACGTCTGTCCAAAACAGCTGATTTCTGAAAACGCGTGCAACAAAAATATCTCTGCGTGGAAAATGTTCTCACTGCTGTTTGGGACTATGCAGTGCAGACGAGTGTGGGCGAGTTCCGTCCTGACATCGCCTTGCCTTCCAAAGCAGAATGAAGATTATTTCAGCTCATTGTCAACTGAACAAAACAAACGCTGACTGACTTCAAGTGGGAGACTGAATCTCCGGTGTTCAACTGAAATGATGACGACTGTGTTTGAGGCCCAATGAGTGAAGGACTCAAACACCCATCTTTCGTCTGGCAGTATGAGCCCACCACCGGCACAGCTCTGGGAACCTGACTCGTACTTCTGAATGCTTCTCGATCCCGGCCATGTTTGCAGAAGGATGAGCAAAATTCAGTGAAGTTGCCAGAACCTTGAAGCAACGCCTTTGTTCACGGTGTGGAGTGCTCCTGAAAGGTCTTCTTGGGTTGTTCTGAAACGCTTCCTTCCCACCACGAATTGTGTCATTGCGTGCAGTTCGATTCGCTGCTGCAATAGGTCGTCAAAACCGTGCACGCAGGAAGAGTGTGCGACGTCAGCCCACGAAAGACCCAGCAGAATCAACGCTGCAAAACGATCACCAACCAAACTTGTGCAAGAATAGACAAAAGAAAATTTAATTTGTGACCCGGTGAAACTCAACAATTCATGCTGAGGTCTCAAATTTCAATCACATAAGTAAATCCCAGTGGTTCTTGCAGTTGCAGAGTCTTTCTCGTATACTTTGGTCAATTGATGGTCAAGTCAGGGCCAAAACAACACCAGTACGTGTACGCAAAAAGACCTGTGGAATTCATCTTGACATTGGAAGCATTTTTCGGTTCGGTCTACGAAGGTCCATCATCAAATACGGGGAATTTGTCATGACCAGCGGCGAAGTCGATTGACCGGTCTGCACCAAGAATCAAGGACAACAAAAGCAGCTCGTCTGGTTTTGTCTCAAATCAACCGCGGGTCTTTTCAGGTCATCGCTCATCATGACAATTTCGCGCACGTATTTTCAATGGTGGATCCTTGCACTCGTTCACTTCGAACGTTCAGTGTCACCTCAAAGAAGAATGCATTTCCTCAAACAAAATGAGGATTTTGAAAGACTTGTTTGGGGTGTCAGGGTCTTTCCTTCTTGGAGCTGGTGAAAAGATGTTGTGCCATGGAGATAAAATTGTGGTGTGAACCAAATGCATGGGCACACACACACACACGCAGAGAGAGAGATGGAGAGAGAAAGCAAGAGAGAGAGGGAGGGAGAGAGATGGAGAGAGATAGAGAGAGATGGAGAGAGAGCAAGAGAGAAAGAGAGCAAGAGAGAGTGTGACAGAGAGAGTGAAAAGGAGTGAGAGAGAGTGAGAGAGAGAAGGGAGAGGGAGAGAGACAGACAGAGAGAGACAGAGAGACAGAGAGAGAAGGGTGTGGCTTGTGACTCCGTCCTGATGTCAGCCACTGAGAGTCGGGAGGTTATCGAATTCACACACGGGGGAGGGTTGTCCTGGCACCACTCTCTTTGCCCGAAGAATTCGGTGTGTTTTTCACGACGAGTCTGGTTGTTTTGCGCCTTTTCTGTCAATATTTTGCCCAGCGAGAGGGAACTGCAAGAACGATTTGACAAACATGAGAGCACGAACCAGAAAGGGAAGCGTTTTCACTTGCAAATTGATGTGCGTTTCCTCCAGGGTTCGTTCACATCATGAAAAGTGTCGCTGAGTCCGTGCAACACGAAGTTCAGTACAAATGAGCCAGAATCGGGCGAAAACACGTGTTTGTTCACTTTTGGATGAAAAATAATCTTTTCAGTTGCCAGGGATCAATCCCTCTGGGTTCTTTCGAAAGAAACGAAGTTCACTCGCGTGCACAACGTCCTCACTCGACGTTGTTTTGACGTCTACGCCGAGTTGATTAATTGCAGATCAAGTCAGAAAGAAGAACGAGCCCGTTGATCTCTTGGGAATAAAGGCGACTGGGATAATCACCCACGTGTCACGTGTCTTAGAAACACGTGTTTTCACGTCAGGTGTCAGTGTGTGCTGCTACGCATGCGTCAAAACAGACGGCCCATCCATGCAGTGCAGGGCATCTGTTTGGAGCAACGTTGAAGGATTTCACCGTCCGTGAACGTGTCTTGAAACACGTGTTTTCATATTATCTTCTGTTGTCACATCAGAGTTCAAAAAAGACTGTCATCTGGAGAGTCGTGCATCCAAATTGTCCTCCCTGTTGTCACATGTGCTCCGACACTCACATGTGTTGCGTCGTACACGCGGAACCAGCTTTTCGTAGCTGCCTGTATCGACGGTGTGGTGGAACGAAATCGCCTCAGCAGTGGGGAAGTGAAGCCTCATCACGTTTCCATTTTTGGCAACAGAGTGGCGGCCTGCGAGGCTCGATTGATTTTTCCGAGTGTGTTCCTTTGTGCTGAGTTCGGCCCGATCCACCGCAGTGAAAAAGGCTCCAAGTGTTCGATTTTTCCTGAGGTACATCCAATCACGCCAGACAATGTGTGAATGAATATTTTATCCTCCACACGTAACAGAAAAAGAACGCCGGGACTGCAGGAAAAGGTACTCTCCCTCAAGTGGTATTGATCCGCAATTTAATATCTTCCTCTGTTGGGCACACTCATGCATCTTAATTCCGCTTTAATTTGCGTTTCGCAGATGTCTTTCAAGGCTTCCTTGCTTTGTTGTTGAAAAACATGTCTCTTGCGTCAGCAGGCAGCCAAGGCTCCCCCTCCCTCTGTCTTCTTTCGGTGGAGTCTCCGCTCAGCTCTGTGAGTGGTTTGTTCTTCTGAAGGATAAAAACACTTGACAAGTTGTTGTGCAAGTCGAGGCAATTTGTCCGCATGTTCGTCAGATCTTTTCCAAAATACTCCTTCCTGCAAGTTCTGTGTGATGTACATGGGCAGGAAGAACACGGTTTGCTGACAAAAAGGGGTGACGAATGTCATGCTGACCTTGGTTTGGTGTTGTTCTGGTGCTTTGTCTTCCAGCGAACATCAGTTCCAGCCGATGGCAGAGGCAACTGAGGGCCCATGAACACACTTGCGCACAGTTACAACTTGTTGGTGGCGTGAATTCAGCCACACAATTGTTACGTTATATCGAGGGTCATGCATGGACCGAGCCTCGTGGGTGCCGTGGATCTGATGGATCGCTGTTATTCAGGACATATTGCATGTACCTGCTGTACTTTCCAGACCCTTTTTAACAGAATTTACCACACCAGTCACAAGCATGTTGGACAAAACATGGAAATGAAGCTGCAGGGTCCATCCAGGAAGCAATAGGCGCGTGAGGTCCTTCTTTGGTGTGTGTGTGTGTGTGTGTGTGAGAGAGAGAGAGAGAGAGAGAGAGAGAGAGAGAAAGAGAGAGAGAGAGAGAGAGAGAGAGAGGGGGGGAGTTTCTAACTTCTGCACCAGATCACCCCCTGGGAAACAGATGCACGATTTAGGGTTTCACACAGGCTGGGCGGTGTCAGATTCTTTGACGCGTGAGTCTGATTGTTGATGTGTGGGCATCAAATTTAACATGACGCCCAATGGAGAGCATCAAAAAAATGTTTCAGTCCATTCCTGGTCTCCTGTCAAAATTTTGACGCCACATCATCTGTGTGAAAAACCCAATTATGCTTGGACCGTGGACACACATCTTTGTCCGCTTTGTCGGGTGACGCTGGATGATGGTGTCTGTGTCTGAATTGGATTCAGATTGATGTCTGGACGCAGCCATGATCCAGATCAATGTTCATAATGGTGGTCCAACCTGAATCTGAGTCCAGGCTTATATTTGTGATATATATGAGCTGGGGCCAAACCTGCGTGAGTGTATGTTGAGGTCAGTGTCCTCGTGTCACCTCGGTCTGGGTCTGGGTTAATGTCTATTCCATGTCACGTCCAAGTCCAAGCGTTGGTGCAGGGAAACGACCGGAATTGGTCTGATCTCCTTTCGTGTCTGCGTTCAATTCTGGGCGTTCGTGCGCCATGGGTTTCTGCGTCTGATCTGGGTCTGGACACAGGGGTACTGGACTCTTTCTCCACAAGGGGAGTACTTTGCCTTTGACGCGAGAGTCAATTTGGGTTTTCACACAGTTGATGTGGAGTCAAAATTTTGACGCGCCGGTAGAAACGGGCTGGACCAATTTTTTTTATGCTCTCCATTGGGCGTCATTTTAAATTTGACGCGCATCAAAAATTCTGACGCCACCCTGCCTGTGTGAAAACCCTTAATGTTGACGTTTCACTCAGTTGTACTGAGTTTTTGTGATTCCTTCATTCTTCAAAGTGTTCAGTTTTCTTTGCCCTACGCAGTCAAAATTTTCAGCTCGGACTTTGTCCATCATATCATTCACGCCAAATGCAAGCTTCAGTGTTTCTTTTTGGGAGTTTCCTTGTTCCTTCTGCAAGAAATCGAGAGAACAGACCAGTCAGTGTAAAACTTGAGTGATGGACAACGGTTGCTCTGACAACGTTGAACAAAAGTTGTCAACAACCAGTGTACAGCGCAGCAAGCCAAACAGGGACTGGGGTATTCCCGATGATGGCAGAGAAATCTCACTTTCCAACTGAAATCATGGTTCTGGCGCGTCGTCAGGGGCAACCTTTGTTCACAACAGCTGGGAGATTCCCATGGCAACTAGTCATCTACAGTTGTCAGCTGTTGTTTGACACTTTTGCACCGCATCAGTAAAACAACAATGTTCAGTAGATAAACTGAATCCTTAGCTTTGCCTCGGATCCACCGTTTTCTGTTGTTTGTTTATGACTTCGTTTGCACGCGAAGAAACTTGGTCTCTCTTGGTATTACGTCCTGCAACAGATTTATGTGGAGGATGTTTTCCAACTGGTTGGAATCCGCTGCGGTTGGACCCGACTTGCTTCACCAACACCTTTCCGTGCCCCCCACACTGGACCAATACCTCATTTGAAACACCTTCTGCACGCGTGGCTGCCAAAACCTAAATGCACAATGAAACATTGATGACTGAACCTCACAGCAAAACAGGCTGCTTTTCACCAGGGCGGCATGACTTATTCACAGAGTCCCCGTGCGTAGGCGGACGTTCTCACGCCGAAACATACAGCTTCGCCGCTGCAAATGCCACCTCCACAACCAAACAAAAACTTCACCTGTAGTTGACGCGCAAAATGTCACTGAAATCGTGAGACCCTCCACAAAAGGCCAATTCAAAAAAAGTGCAGAGGCAGCACATTTTTCCTTTGTTGTTCATTTCAAAACGGAGATGGACGCCTGATTGCGATACGGCTCCTGTTCGTCTTGCTGTACAAATCTCATGCTTTGCCTTTTTACCATTCGTGCACAAGAGACAATTGAAGTTGCTATCCCAATTCTTTTTCCGTGTGGTAGGTGGGCGCACTTGTATGTTCATCACTCGACTGTGGTGCGGGCCTGGTCACAGCTCCGTTGGAAAATTGTCAGGGTTCACACACGCTGGGAAAAAGAGAGCCATTTTCCAGTGTGTCAACTCACTTGTGCAACGAGAAGATGACGGACAAGAGGCTTTATGACCGCGGCGTTGTGCGTAGAAAGAAACCACGCATCCTGCGCCCAGGCACCAATGCGTTGAGATAAATAAACTGACAGACAGCAATACCATTGTCTTTTCAGCTACAAAAGGACCGCTCGATCCGGCTGCGCGTCATGCCGGAGCAGAGCAACGACTACCGCGTCGTCGTGTTCGGCGCCGGCGGCGTCGGGAAGAGCTCGCTCGTTCTGCGCTTCGTGCGAGGCACGTTCCGCGAGAACTACATCCCGACCATCGAGGACACCTACCGCCAGGTCATCAGCTGCAACAAGCAGGTGTGTACCCTGCAGATCACGGACACCACGGGGAGCCACCAGTTCCCCGCCATGCAGCGACTCTCCATCTCCAAGGGCCACGCCTTTATTCTCGTCTACTCCATCAGCTCGCGGCAGTCATTGGAAGAACTGAAGCCTATCTTCAAAGAGGTGTGCGAAATCAAGGGGGATATTGAAGGCATCCCCATCATGCTGGTGGGGAACAAGTGTGATGAAACCAACCGCGAGGTGTCCACCAATCTGGGCGAAGCCCTGGCAAAGCAATGGCAGTGCGCTTTCATGGAGACCTCCGCCAAGACGAATCACAACGTCAGAGAACTGTTCCAAGAACTTTTGCAAATGGAGAAAAGGAGAACGATGACGCTTGGGCCGGACGGCAAAAAGAGCAAGTCGCAACTGCGGAGAGAGAAACTGAAAGGGAAGTGCTCACTAATGTGATGGGGAGTGGAAGCCTGGATTCAACCTGGAGTCTCGTGATGGAACTTTTTCTGATGTGTTGACGGAAGTGCAGGTTCACAAGTTGCACAAATGCACAGAAACTATATTTCATCTTGCAGCAGTCGATACAGTTTTAATTAATTCTGTCTAGCCTTCTTGATATTGACATCAGACATGTATCGGGTACTACTGTACATATTCTAGGCACAAACTCTTGGGAGCTGAACAACTGTTACGAACGCTGTTCCCTCGAACAGTTTCTTATGCAGAGATACACGTTTTAGCGTATAAAGGACAACAACTGTGTTTTTTGACATTATGTTAGAAGAAAATACCAAAACATGTACACACATTCCTAGCTCTAGGTTCCTGGTTGACTTACGACGTGTAAGCTGTACATTTTTCTCTGCTCATTCATTGTAGCGGCGTCATAGCGAACGGAGAATGTATGGCTCAAGAAAAGGAATGAATGTGATGCAGTATCCAACCCCCCAACCCCCGCAAAAACAAACAAACCACAGACTAAATCTCCAACGTTCTTGAAGCATTGCAGTGAAACGTATGATTTTGCGACGCAAGCAGAACATTTTTGTGTTTTTTTCCTGTGGTGCGGTCGCAAACAGACTTTTTCCACATTTCAGTTTGCAAATTTGCATTGCATGTGCCTTTCAAATTCCCCTTCAGAACATCGGACGAAGCACACTTTGCTTGTTGCTGGGTGATAATGCAAGACTTTTCTTCAGCTTGGCATGTGGACACAAGTGGGACCTGAATACATGTGTACTTGAACTGTTCATGAATGATTAATTTCCAAGAAATGAACTGAATCCTGGTGAATACCATGTTTCCAGATCATAGAAACTTCTTGAGTCTCCATGGAAACTGGTCACACCAAACGGGAACAAGGACTTTCATGCGGGTGTGACGTGAAAGCCGTTTGCATTTCTTTTAGTTTGCAAAATGTACACGATTTTTTCAGCAAATAAATAGATTCAAAATGTTTATGCAGCTGACTTCTTGCAATCAGCCTTCAACATGTGCAACAAGAACCACAACAACTTTGCAAATCGACAATGAATTCTGTCCTTCAAAACGGACATGTCATGCGTCCAGGTACGAGTGTCAGTGTCCAAGGGTCGTTGATTCGATCAAGTCATGAGGATTATGCGTGTGTGTGTGTGTGTGTGTGTGTGTGTGTGTGTGTGTGTGTGTGTGTGTGTTTGTGTGTGTGTATGTGTATGTGTGTGTGTGTTGCAAAGCAACATCTATTCAAACGGAGCCTGCTGAAATTCGGTTCCAATAAATTCTCTGACAAAAACTACCAAGCCCGTGCGTTCTGTTCTCTGAGCCACAATTCAGATGCTTTCAAAACCGGAATTCTGAGCTGTCGGGCCTCAGCCATGGCAAGAGTGAAAACATCCCCGAACAATTTCTTCGCCGAGCATCTTGAGTTCGATAATTCATGCCCAAATCACACCAGCCATGCGATGGGTGATCCCCTCGAAGCAGCTTTCCACGGCAGCTCCAACACATTGACATTTTTGGCCATCGACTTTTCACTGCAGGTCTGCAAGGAACTTGTGCTGCCATCTGAAAGAAGCGCGTCCGGAATTATTCGAACGACATTTTCTGTTAAAATCGTGGACCCACCAATGCTGGCGACAACAAAGCCAGAGCCTGGTTTTGGACACACGGGTTTGCACGAACCTACGTAATGTGTGGCCACATGATTTCCTGTTGAAGTTGGCGGGGGTGGGGTGCTGTTGCGGTTCCAGGAGGCCCGGAGCCCTTGGATTCATCAAGCAAATATTGGTTTTTGCACGTCAAGCTTTTGAGGTAGAACTGAGCCTCCGACGGTCGGAGGCGAGTTCCAGTGGAAGAATACATCCGACAATGATGCAAGTAGCTTACTATTTGTCTTCAAGAACATGTCAAACTTTAAAATGAAGGTAGTTGTGCAAATTCTCTGAAAATCACCCCTGCGTGTCCTTCTGTAACAAAGATCAAAACAATTTTGTTCTTGGGCTCAAAAGTCGCGTGGTTCATTTTCGTTTCTTGAAGCGCGCGATCCCAGAATTCCGCAGCAGAGTTGTGATCGAAAACGAGGCTGAAGCTCTTCACTGCCGCCATATTGAATTCTAATGCAGAGTTTTCCAGCTAGTTTTAACCGTTTTTCACATCAATTTTGAAGGTAAGCAAATCCATTTGTAAACAGATGATGTCTGTAAACGTTTGGTTTCAGAATACCACCAAGCGGAAGCTACAGAATGATCTAACAGGTCTCCTTTACAAAGGGCGATTTCTGGGGGGTCTCACCTGTCAAGTTTGGGAAGATTTGATGTTTTCTTTTCGGTCTCTCTCCTTGTTCAAACAAACCCAGATCTATCCAGACCCCTGACAAACAGTGTCCAGATCTTCGAGAATGTAGATCTAGATCTACTGATTTGGGTGCAGTCAAAAAAGCGTGCAGTCGTTGCCCCGAAACTCCAGCGTTTGCATACTGACCGTGAAAAGCCGGGCGCCGCCTTCTACAGCTCTCGAAATCCAGAATTTAGATTCTGGTTGATTTTCCACCAAACAAAGGGACAAACATTTCACTCTGAAGCTCTTTTAAGAGCTCGTATGATGTTGGTACCCAGAAAAGGGGAATGCGATGATGCACCTTGTGGAAACAACTGTTTGAAGATGCTCATTGTTTCGTTTCAGTTTCCCGACGCCCCTCGGAGGCAACAGGCACGCCGGTAAGACCCGAAGTTCTCGTTTTGTTCGCTTGGGTTGGAGCCTGCATGTTGTTTGGTTGTTGCATGCACTGTGACGCAAGGCAACTTTACGTACCCCTGTAAAATGAACCGCACGAAATTTTCACAAATTTGTTGTTGTGTCGTGGTGTTTACGTAGAATTTTACCTGTCAATTCGGTGGGTTCAACGTTTTCCAACACGAACTGTGTTTTGATTGCAATTTTACTGTTGAGAAAACCTGCACGTTCAGTCAGGACACACTTTCTCTCAGGCTGCTTCACGTTTTGGTGTTTGGGGAAAATTTTGATGTTCAAAAACACTCACCCTTCTTCACGAATTTACTGGCATCTCATTTCCAATCTAGATTTGTAGGCGGTTCCGCACATCACAAGGTGCACGCATGTAGCTTGAGAGAAGGTGTTACGTATTGCAGACAGTACAACGCTTTTGGTTCATGTTGATGTTGTTGTGAACCTTCTTGTTACTTGACTGTAGGTTGTACCTTCCTGTGTTACGTAGTCTCACAACGCAAAGATGCCTTTCAACACTCAGCAAGCGGAGACTGTGAATAAGTGGGTCAGTGAGGTGGAGCGGCTGAGAACGCACGTCAAGGCGAACAGACTGCCTCTGTCCAAGACTCTGGGAGACATGGTCGCGTATTGCGAGTCTAACATGCGCGACGATGCGCTCATCTTTCCGGTCAAGGAAAATCCATTCAAGGAAAAGAGAGTTTGCACCATCTTGTGAGACGGGCGGCTGGACCATGGAGCGTGCATTTTGATTTCGCAGTGTTGATCTGTTTTCTGCGTTCATGTATTCGTTTCTGTAATTTGTTTTTCCCCGTTATAATTTCCGTGTAGAACAGTAAGTGTGGTGAAAAGACTTTAGTTTGCATGTGAATGTATTTATTCATTGCATTTGATGTGTCAGATAATTTCGTCCATTGCACTTACGTTTTCTGCAAAACGATTTTCATCTTTGTTGTTTGTCAAACATCAAATTTGCGGAGTAAGTTTGCAGATGATGTGTTTCCCCTCAAAACATAAGTGACAGCAACAATAAAGAGTAGCACCTGAAAATGAACACGCAGACATCTGTTCTGATCTTTACCGTGGGCGAGCTGAAGGTTAGCGCAGCACAAAACATCACAAGGTGGTGTCTCACCGGAACAAATACAAGCGCGAAGCTGTTCTCTTTGGGCCACACCCTCGTAGCTTCAGTCGTGAGGTGACCAGTAGATCAGGCAGTGCAGTGCAGTGTTGAATGCGCTCGTACACGCACATTTTGTTGCGTCTGGATGGTAGGTATTTTCAGCTTCCTAACACTTGGAATTTCCAGTGGTACAAGCTGGGTAGATGTAGCGTGAATGTGTTAGTTAGATCGGTGACCCCTGAACTCTGCGTGTGAACTCATTTCGTGTTGTAACCAACAACTTTTGCCAATTTCAGATTCCGGTTCAGTGAGATTGGAAGGCTAGGTACGTACTTGTTTGGTCTGAATGTTTTCTGAATTTAAAACGTCAGATTGGGAAGCAACCCACGAATAATGACGGCAAAAACAAAGGGGTGAGTAATACGTAAAACGTGACAGAAAATCCTTGCACTGCGTCAGGACTTTTCCCTGGTTCATGTTCACTGCTGGTTTCACTACCGCATGTTATGTAGGCATTTCCAGTTCTGCATTTTGTCTCGCTTTTGGAGTCTCTTGTTAAAAATCATTTTGCAAGGCCCTAACTTCTTGTGGGAATTTGCCCACTTTGCAACGAAACCTTGCAAAAGATTTGAGCCCTTGTCACACAAACCGTGAGCGCGTCCATCTTGGGTACGTTTTAGTTGTTTTTGTTTTTGTTGGACACTTGTTGTTGAGTAGGAGTGAGTGTTGTGTCTTCATTTCATGCTCAGGTGGCAACTTCTTTGTGACTGGTGCGCTCGCTCGCTCGCTCGCTCGCTCGTGCCCCAGAACCAACCACACCCTCGTTTGAACCCACGTCGCTGCGGCGCCGTCACCCAACCGCCATCATTGCTACCATGTCGAATTTGCAAGCGACCAAGAAGCTGGTGGAACAGCTTCGGGTCGAGTCGGACGTGCAGCGGCTGCCGGTGTCGCAGACGATCCAGGAGATGGTTCGCTTCGTCGAGCAGCAGAAGGAGCAGGACCCGCTGATCGTGGGCATCGACAAGAAAACCAACCCGTTCCACGAGCGCAGCACCTGCACGCTGCTCTGATCACATATCGTGGACACTGATGAGCATCGATCCGTTCACCAAACTCTGGTCATGATTTCTGTCGCTGCTGCTGATTTCCGGTTCCGGTTGTGTTCGCTGTCAGAAGGGGGCGCTCTGTTCGCGCCCAATGCTGAAGTGTGTGACTTGTGCCGTCGTGCAATGCTTTTCAGACATTGTCCTTGCTGGTGAATAGAATCGCCCTGTTTTGGGTGCTTGAAGTCGATTCGGATTGCCTTGGTTTGAAGATGAAATAATTGTTTGTAACGAACAAGTCAAAATTGAGTCGTCGGCATTGTCTTGCCGTTTGGGTGCTTGTGTTTGAAGGTCGAAGGGGAGAGGAAAAGATTTTTTGGAATGAAAATAAATCACGATGTTGTTTGCTCCTGAAGGAAGAGTTTTGTGTCGCGACAGTTTCACGGACAGTGGCATCGAATCGAAAGGGTGGATCGGGGCAGTGGGTGTTCACTTGTCCGTTTAGACTGGTGGGTCGTGGTTGTCTCTGTGTATCGAGGAGTGTGTTCGTTGTGGGTAGCAGTGATATATGTTTGCACGTAGAACGTTTAGAACCAGGATTGTTGATGCGCACATTTCTAACTTGAGACCAGTGTTCACAAACTCAGCAAAAAAAGGTGCGTACTTTTGTTTCTACTCTCCGTGTGTTTTTCTGCACCTGTACTACATTTTGCTTCACGCGCATGTGTAAGTTTGGCATGTCAATTTGTTTTACTCTTTCCCTAAGTTTCGCAACTTTGCCTCTTCAATTGAGAAACTGCCACGCGGAATCTAAAGCCTTTTCCCTTCATTTTCAGGAGTGAATCGAGTTGGTTGTAAGTGACGAAGGTGAGTTGTGCCTTCTTTCCTTTTATCCCCTCGTACATTTTGCTGTGTTGTGGATGATGAGAAGTAAGTGACAATTAGAACCGTAGTCTTCATGCAAGTGTATTTGCTCCACAAAGTAATCTCGTGCGAATCAAAAGTTTGTAAAGATCTTGTCAGGACTGAAAGCGTCCATTGTCGGGGTGGTGTCAAAGACGTGTCCAAAGCCACCACGATCCATTCGCAATTTGTAGCTAGAGGCGGTGGGTGTAAAACTGTGACTGTTGTTTGGCTGCAGGCGTTGCTGTCGTGGTTTTGGTACTGACTGGTGTCTGCAAGGTGCATCCCTGCCTGCTGCCTGCCCTGCCTGCAGCTCCACCTGTTGTTTTGTGGCCACGTGCGTGAACACGTGTTGTTGACGTTCAACCCAAACAACCAACCAACCAATCAGCGACGGTAGAAGAGAAGAAACGCCAGCGCCATGTCGAACGTGTCTGATATGAAGAAGATGGTGGAACAGCTGCGGGTTGAGTACAGCGTCCAGCGCAAACCCGTCTCCGAGTGCATCAAGGAGATGATCGGCTTCATGAACTCCAACAATGAGAAGGACGTCCTCTTGATCGGCTTTGCCACCAAGAAGGACAACCCCTTCATGGAAAAAGGCGGATGCAATATTCTGTAGACATGAATTTTTGAGGAAAAAAAGCGTGTTTTGCGTCAAGATTTCTATCTTTGTCAAGCTGAGATGGTATTCAGTGAACGTAATCTTTTCTATTTTGGGCAACATTTCTGTCTGATCAGGATTAGAACGTGTATTCTCGTCAATGTCGACACTAATACCTTGGTATTTTTTTGAAAATGAAAAAATCGGACGTCATGCTCATTCATATGAGCTCATGGCCACGTGCGTTTTGTGTTGCAAAGTTCCGGAAAAAAAAATCAGCAAATTTCAACTCCTGTGACGCTATTCATTGTTCTGAAACAAGTCAGACATTCAGTTTCTTTTGTTTGTGAGTAGATGGTTTTGGTTTCTCTCCTGATGGATTATTTTTTTCTCCCCATCACGCTGTTTTAAATTGTGTTCAAACGTTCAGAAGGCATTGTCTCCTCGTTCTGGGTCATCGATTTTTATTTTTTTCACAATCAATTTCTAGTCACTGTGTAGTGAAAAAATCGTGGATTTTGTGTACGCGAAAAACAATAAACATTGAACAAAAAGACATTCTTGCCGTGAAAACGTGATCTTTTGCTGGTGAAGATTTCTTCAAGAAAATTGTCAAAAATAATAGTTTGCGCGTTTCTGGTGGGACGACGCCTGAGTGTGGAAATGCGAGTCTACTCTAGTCGTAGCCCCGTTTGCGATGAACAGTGGACATGTCATCTGGGCACAAAAATTGGTGACGAGAGAGACGTCGACTTGCAGTTGACGTGTTTCTGCGCCACAGTCGGGGGGGGGGGGGTTGGGCGCTGCGATTCTGGATGATTTGCACGCTCTTCAAAACCGAATGTGACTTGGAGGGTGGGGAGGGGGGGGGGCGCAAGTCGCGCCATCTT
>JAAUXT010101638.1_pt1 | contig 19897 bp, 16 predicted proteins | sample 7278171 | NCBI WGS metagenome assembly JAAUXT01 (sample SAMN14350112, study PRJNA611818) | marine sediment metagenome | isolation source: surface marine sediment (1.8m) | place: French Polynesia: Moorea | collected 2018-08 | reverse complement strand
TTCCAGTCTGTGATCACTGGAACAGGGGTAAAACGGAGGTTTTGTCCACCCAAGACGGACGGACGCGGATACAGGGGCAAACCAATATCAGACCGCTATCGCGGCTGATAAACACGTACCGTGATCATCGGCAAAAAGCGTGTTTGCGCCACGCCGAACGAAAAGTTCGCAGACTTCTTTGTTTCCAAATTCTGCAGCCACCATGAGAGCAGTCCTAAGTGGAGAACAAGTTTACACGACATCAAAACAAATGGAAGAATTAAAAGTTGGTGCAATTACGTAGAAACTCGTGTTTCAGGCAAAACAAGAGAACTCGTTGCAAAGTTATCGCGGTCACCTGTTGAGGCTGTCTCTGTGGTTGATGTTGCAGCCGTGGTCAACGAGCAGTTCGCATATGGAGGCGTGGTTCAGCTGCGCCGCCATGAAAAGTCCCGTCCTCCCTTCCTGCAGTTCGCCAAAATTCAGAACATCCTCTGATACTATCGAGTCAGAAGGCTGTCATAGTTTTGGCGTTGAAAGCGGACCAAAGTCTGTATCACCTTGTCTGTGTGATCGACAGGCGCGTCGTTGGCGAGAAGAATACTGGCGCAGTCATCGCTGCCGGAGATGCAGGCGTAATGCAGCGGCGTCAGGTTGTAGTTGTCGGTGGCGTAGCTGTTGTTGTTCACCTGCAGCAACTTTTCGCTGATCTGCGCGAACCCATTTTGTGCGGCGCAGTGTAGCGCCGTCCGCCCTGCAACACGCCCGCCGCAAGAGAACTTTTGTCAACGATCAGAAGCAGAGTACGGGTTTCGTCAGCATTTTTCTGGCGGATCGGACACATTATCTTGTCATTTTTCTGGTGGATCCCCATAATTTCTCATCAGATTGAGCGTTTTAGTTTCTGTCAGAAAGACACAATCCCCGTGCTTTGGAACATAGACAAAACCCGACCACACCGACTTGAGCTCCTTACCTCCTGAGTCGATTGCATTCGTGTCTGCTTTGTGAGCAAGGAAAAGCGTCACCACTTCAAACTTGCCTTCAGAGCACGCTCTATGAAATCTGAAATATTACACAGGAGACTTTGTCACCGACCATCTTTTCACAAATGACGACATTCCTGTTGAAAGCAGTCCCGCATAGGAAATCGTAAAACTTTCCCGGGGTTGTGTCGCAAACAACGATTTTGACATCAACTCAAATGACTCCTGAAGGCAAATGCTCAAACTCTGCTGTTGATCTGCACTTTTTGCAGAGAAGTTTCACAAACGAAAGGCTCACCAACAGTTTCAGATGTCTGGAATGTTGACAAGTTTTCCCAAACATTGGTTGTGCATCTCGAGGCTTTCGTACAACCATCAAAGAAGTGCAACAAGTTTTCACAGTCCTGTTTTCAACAGTACTGAAAGGGTGCTTTGTTCTATCCAGTATGGTCAAGGGTGCTGACAAAATGCTTCAGACCTATCTGTTCACATTCAAAGAAACTTGGAATGCTGGAGCCCACTTGATCTCTTTCTTTTCTTGTTCAAATGATTCAAATTGCTGTAAACGGGCTGGAAAACTGTCTTGGGAAAAAATTTCTTTGTTTCCTTCACAATGACGGTTCTCACGGACATCTGTCCTTTTTTGGTGAAATATCTTTTCCAGATTTCAGAAGGTAGTTCAGAGGAATGTTTGTACGGAGCAAAAAACAAAAGTGCCACTCCAAGAACACAGTAATGTTTGAGTTCAATGATTCACATTTGGCCAGCATGCAACTATTGGAGACTGTGGGACCGAAATTGGCAATTATTTCTGAAAGAATTGCATGACAAACATGATCAATGACTCACACATTTGGACAATCAGATTTCTGCTGTTTCTTCTTATTTGCTCGTGCTAAGCAAGCACGCAGGACATCAACAACTTCATTTCGATTATTGTGTGCTTGGTCAATCCTTGGGCGAAATTGCTCAGAATTTTGTTGAGCAGGTGCCTATTCAAGCAACAGTGTCACCTCTATGCATGTTGTGTCAGAAGCCCAACGATCCAAACACATCAGTTTTTCGGATTCAGTGCATTCATGCGTAAGACCTGTTGTGTTGTCTTCATGCCTGAATTAGGCGCTACACGCACTGCAGCTGAAGCACGTTTTTCAGACTCGTTCCCCGCAATAAACACACACACTCAAAATAATAGCAAAGCACAATTCCCAACAATGATAGTTTTGGTTTCAACATCTCAGTGACTTCTCTAGGTGCCACAAACACCTGAAATTCAATCTTGTCAGCGGGGGAAAAACCCACAAACAATAGAATCTACCACGATCCTATCGCATGAAAAATGGTGTTCAGCGAGCAGCAAGCCGACCATGCCCTGCACTATGGGCGCTGAGTTCCGTTCCCTCCAACGTCGTAACAGAGTGATTTTAACGACATCCCGTGTGTTGCGTGCCATCCAAGGACCTTGCCGCTTGTTTGGCCTGAAACGTCTCAAGCTCTCATGACTTGGGTTGGTAAACGTGCTTCGATCACTTTTCTTTCCTTGTCTTTTCTGTAACCTGCACAGATTGCCTCAGCCACAAGCACCAATCTTTCCCAAAGCTTGACCAATCCGTGGGTCCTGTTCAACGGACGCAAACTCTCGTCTCATTTTGGCCCTTCGTTTTTGGTTGGCTCGCCTTCCAGCCAACAAGACTCAACTCGGGAGAGGTTGTTGACGCATTTTGCGTGGAGCAGGTTCGATGCAATGCAGTTTTTCGTCTCGTACTTTCGACCATTTTTGGGCTCATCAGAGTCAAGTGAATCTCCGCTGTCATTTACAGGGGACCGCTTCTGGAAATCAAAACCTCAACAGTGCAGAGTTGTCTTCACGTCAAACAGCGTGCTCACAACACACATTGTTCCAGCATGCAGACAGACTACGGCTGCTTGCCTACCAGGAACTATTGCTTCACCCAAACTGTTGGTACTGTTACCAAAGCAATGAAACAAACCGTAGTTTTTACCCCCACCCCCACCAGCCCTTTTAAGAATACCAACGAATGGTTTACCCAGGGGGAAGGTGAAGCAACCATTGCCCCGACAGGACGTCGAACTGTTCAGACAATTTTTTTTGGACAAAATCTACAGCGTATTTGGCAACTTCGACACCGGCTAATTTTCAAAGACTGAGTTTTTGCAAACATTGTGTCCCTTTCCACCGTCAGAAAGACCATTGCTGCACGTTTAGAAACAATTCTCTCTTTCCTTCCCATTGTTGTCTTCGAGCGATAATTTCTCCGTCGGCATACTTACAGAGTGCTTCCATGCGGGTCCAGTTTGGTAGGCAAGACACCCTTCTTCAACAGCAAAGCGTCCACTTTGTTCAGGTCATTTTCGTGCACAGCTTGGGCCAACTTCTCGTCGTTCTTGTTCCAGTCAGATAACTGCAAAGAAACGCAACAAGTTTTTGAACAGCATTGCTCCACGCCCGAATTGCAAACAACAAACTGAAGCTCAGGCTCCAGAGTGTTTCCGTTCAACCCGCACTCAGAACCCAAAAACCGAAGTTTAAAAGTCGGGGCACAAATGTTTTTTGGTCAGTGTCTCCAAGATGTTCGCTTTTGCGTGTTGCAGCACTGAACAGCGACAAGCACAGCAGCACTTGGCGAGAACAGATTTGCCAAACGCCTCTCCTTATGCAGAGCTGCGGTCCGTACGTGCGTTCCGCGCTGCCGCCGCAGTCTGCGTCCCGTCGTCTCCTCAGAGTCGGAAGAACTGAGCTCATCCTGAGGCCTTCGGCTCCTGAGCTGGTCCAACTCCTTCTTTTTTCTTTTGCCCATACGAGCTAACACCGCAGAACGACCATCACACTGGGAATCCCAACAAGCTGCGAAAGTATTCTTTCCGTGCAAGCAATATTACAGAGGCATGTGCATCGTAGAATTTAGACCTGGTTCTCAAGGAACGACCGGTAATCAAACGCAAAATACGATAACAAGATCTAGATCGGACCCAGAAACTAGACGTCTCCAAAACTGATAAGAAATCGATTAAAGTTCACGTCGAGTGCCAACAGGCATGTTCAATAGAAGGTAAGGAAAAGCCACAATTTTGTGTTTTGAAGAGGGTCCTAAAAATTCCAAAAGCCTCACTTTGCTCGGGTTCGGGTGAAGTGCTCATCAGCATGAACAGTTGACGACCCCCCCCCCAGGTCCTCTGTGAAACTGTGGACATGAACAAGAAAGCGGAGCATTGAATATAGGTGCATTGGTACAAGGGGCACTGCGTTGGGACCCACCCCAGCAGGTCCTGTCCCAGCCAAGGTAGGTCCCCGTCCTGACCAACACCTGACCCACCAGAGAAGAGACTCCTGAGAAAGACATTGTTTCACCTTACGTTTCCCATCACCCGGACAACAACGAACTAAAACAAAACTCTGAGTCGTGTATCTGCTCCAAAAAGGTATGTTTGATGCCAAATTTGTGGAATGCTTTCATCGAGACCTGAAAACCAACTTCACACCGACAGTAAGAAATCCGATCTGATTTCAGTGAGGAAATTAGAACGAGTCACCTCAGAAGCTCAGTGGGCTTCAACTCACTCAGAGCATCACATTTGTCAATAAATCAGAAGAACATGAATAAATTGCACGACAGCCACAACAGGGGAACACAAAATAACACACGCAACGTACACCTGCCCAATTTGAAATCCAAAGCATTCCCGTGGCACTGCTCAAAAACCTAGATTTGTCACTCATCCGAACTGAATTTTTTCTTCTGCCGCACTTGCCTGAGAGGACAAAATCGCTGGAGGAAATTTAGCGTTGTGCAGGGAAAGCAGGAGACAACGCATCACACGCTATTCTTTGACAATCAGCGACAGTGGCCTGAATTCTGAATAGTTCAACGCCCTGACAGTCTTGAATTTGTGTTGTTTTCGTTTGGATCAATCAGACGCGTTGAAAAGGTCAAGTGAAACCTGGACAAACAAGACACTTCACTGCAGCATGCAAGGTCTGCATGTGTACAGCTGAAGAAGCCTGCAACCATGCAGGTTCTGATGTAAGATTGGCAGCTTCGTGTCGAGGTGCATTGCGCACACCCAGAACAACAGGTCCAGCAAAATCCGGTCTCAAAGTGTTGGAAGCAAAGACTTCAGAAAGGTCTGAACGAGCTTCCTTTCGCCAAGAGAGACATTGCAAACTTTTGTGATTTTTTTGAGAAAGTCGTGTGCAAGACTCAGATTCTCGTTCGAGCAGAAAAGATCCAACTTGCGGCCTGAACCAATCTTGCGCGGTGCATTTGCTTTGCGTCTTCCATTCAGAAACTAAGTTAATTTTTTTGCACTGAACGTAAGAGGGGAGAGAGACACCTTTTGCGTACGCGAGTGCTCCACACACTTTTCAAAACTTGGACGAAGTTCAAATGAAAACACACCACAGTGCGATTGCTCAGTTACACAAGAAAATGTTTTGTACTGTCGCTGCATTGATTTCCAGTCCAGAACTTCAGAACATCTTTGCGTTGTGGCATGATTCACGTTGTCTTCCAGAGGGGAGCACGATGTACAAAGACACAAAAAGCACGAACGAAAAGGCGCGTGGCCAAACTTTGAAAGCTATGGGGAAGACGTTGACTGCCCACGGTGCACACACACACACACACACACACACACACACACACACACACACACGCAACATGCTGCTGAATTGAAAATGTGTGGATAACGTTTGTCATTTGGGAGCGGGTCTTTCAGGTCAACTCTTTCCCGGACAACAATCGAGACAAATTTGATCGTCTTCAGTCCAAGAATTACCTGAATTTTGCCCACAGGAGACAGTTTTGCAGTTCACCGCGAAATTTCATCTGAATCCAGTGAGTTGCGCGCTGAAAAAAAGTTCTTTACCAAAGGAAATGGAGTTTTTTCCTATTATTATCAGTCTTGAGAGTTTGAATCGTAGATTGTCGAGTTGAGTTTTTCAACAGGAAGAAAAGCTAGAAACGACAGATCTAAACAAACAAGATTTGGCGCGGGTTGCTTCGTCCGTCAGCCAAAAGTGCCCAGCGGGACAACACGCTTCGAGTTACAACTCGTAAAACTCAAGTGTGTTTGCAAAAAAGGGAAGAAGTCCACTTTTGTTGTTCATGTGAACAGGTCTCCGAAACTTTCTGTGCCGAAAGCCAAGTATTTTGCAAGATGACTTCTTAACACGCTATCTCTTAGCGGCCAAATGTGTACGTGTCCTTGCCTATTGAAAGTTAATGACTGGATAAGATTCTTTTCTGCTGACATGTGAAACGATGGGGGAAAATACAGGATGTCATCTTGTGAAAAGTGAGCAAAGTTGCCTCGAGTTCAAGTTTCAAGGCCCATAATCAGGTTTCAAATAACACGTTCAAGGCCGCTCTGTTCTGCTAAAATTGGTCACTGCACATGCAGGACATGGATCTACGGTACATGAACCAAATCACGAAAAAAGAAGCAGAAAGCGAACAAAACATCCGTGACAGTGCCGTTCTTGTGAATGAAAATTATTCCTTTGAGGCCGTCTGGTTGAAAAGTTTCAAAGTTTGTGACTTCCCGAAGTTTTCATACCCAAAAGTGACTTGAACACCAAGTGTCAGGACTCGGCTTCAGTGTGAGCTGCAGACACACACGATTGAACGTGTTTCACACTTGAGCAGCACCACGCTTGCTTGTTGCGAATGTTTTCTGGTCAACTTGACTGAATTTGTTTGGCGATCTCGTGCGTATCATATACCAGATATGCTGGGATCTCGATCCACAAAAGTCAATTTGCAGATTGAAAATGTGCCTGCATGTCTGATAACATCCAAACCCTGGAATTGCATCGCATTTGAATACTCAGCAAGCCTCACCAAACTTGGACCAACTTTTGAAACTTTGCAAACGGAAGCTACACGACGCGAAGGTGTCAAACGAAAACTTACATCATTGGTGCTCCTCCTGAACTTGAAGAGACCCTTCACCTTCAGTGACATGTTGCCTCCAGAGACGACGATGGACTTGTCAAACTTCAGCAGTCAACCTACCGGGTAAAATTCCAAGCTTGCATGTCGCCGAGTTCAGCCAAAGCCTTGATGTGAACAGTTTTCAGTCAAGCGAATGAATAATTAACTGTTTCGTTTGCAACGAAGATATTAGCACTGATCGCACTTGAGTTTTCTACGGCAGCTGGAGCCGTCATGGCAGAGTGAATGCTTCGATGCGTTCGTTCGCTGAAACTTCTTTACCCACGACAAAAATATAAGTCACAAGTTTCCGCAGGTTGTTTCACAGACTCAATCCACAGATAGGAAAAACAACACTCAGCGTTGCAAATTTCACGGCAGATCCCCAGTTAAGTCACTGTTTGAAACCATTCAGCATATTCATAAGCCTTTCGTGCCTGGCCTGTACTTTGTGAAAGTTTGGTGTGTGTGCATTCAATACCAAGTGCAAGGCTGGTCCCATACCTGGCTGCGAACCAATACTTCTCGCATGCGGAGTTGGATGCTGTTGGCATAGTGACGGCAGTCCCAAGCAATTGGTCACAATGGCAGACCCTCGACGTTCGTTGGTCTTCCTGTCAGTGATGCAGAACGATGTCTTTCAATAACTCACATCCCTCAATGGACACTGTCGAGTTCAGTGTTCACCGCGTTTACTGGACGATTTGGTTGTAATCTTTTTAGATGTCAAATCTTTCCAACCACAAAAACGTTGTTGCTCATCGTGCAAAAAAACTTCCAGGTTGCCACAAAAAAACGTTCGTTTGCATGTCCAGCAGTTTCAAATGATGTGAAAACAAAAAGGTGCGTTACTTCGACAAAAAGAGTACGTGCGCCTGTCTCTTTTCGGACGGCCTCTCCTCCGTCGCGAACACAAACATTCCACGCAAGAAGAGGATCACGGAATGAAAGAACTTACCTTTGTACGATTCACAGCAAAATGCAATGACAGGTATTCTTATCTGAAAAAATAAAACAACAAAATCAATGCGGTGGATCTGTTTTGCGTGGGTTACATCGTATGATTGCACACTGAGCAGAAAGAATACTGAGGGATCAGTGATCAATCTGTTCACGACAAAATCATCCTTCAAAAACTAATCTCAAGTGAAGGCTCCCTGATGATCCTTGAGGACTCTTTGACTTGGTCAGAGCTGATAGCGCAAACAGATATTTTTGCGCATCTTCAACGAAGTGCTTTGAGCTCCAAAAACATTCAAAGGAGCAATTTACATTCCAGGGGACAATGACTGTTGGAAGCGACGTTGAGCATTGACACACAGATCTTTATCAATTGCTTTCTCTGAAACTGATGCAGAGCAGACATCTGTGGTGTTGCACTGTGCTTCGCAAAGTTCACAACGGATCCGTATCGAAGGGAGAGGCCGCTGCATGGGCTTGCTTGCGTTGGCTCGGAAATAGGCTCAACCAAAACGGAAAAAGCGAATGAGGATTGATGCGAGTTGGTTGATGTAAATCGCACTTTTCCATCTCAAGCCTGCACTGAGCACGGGTCTCGCTGGAGACAGGTGTTTGCAAAAACAGTGGTCAATACCTTGCTGAAATGCTCTTGGACTTCCAGGGTGAAAAACCACTTGCAAGCGGTGCTACACGTGCACTCTTTGTCCCAGCAGACAGGTATAGGTTTCACCAACAGGTCCTGGTCATCTTTCATGTGGAACTGTTTCCCTGTGTCTTGAGTAATTTGAGATCTCTGATGATCAGATCAATCCCAACTGAAAAGGTCACCCTTTGAGGCCCAGTCCTTTCTGTGAGTAGTGGCCTTTGAAGCTCATCATTGACACATTCACACAACTGTTTTCAAAAGATTCTACACTGTTGGCGTCAAATTCTTGTTTTTCCAACAGAACTTGGGAAGAGATGACCCATGGAAGTAATGACAGCAACAAATTTGTCCAAGTTGGACATTGTCTGGGTTACCCCACCCCCACTGGCAAAAATTGTTTCAACTTTAACATTGTCCATCTTGCACAATGTCCAACTCTTGGAGTCAGTGTAATGCAGACAATTGTCCAAGGGTATCTCAGACAAATCAGATAATGTCTGAGTTGACCGAGGTACCCTGACTCAGACAATGTCCAAGTTGGACAATGTGTGTATTGTCTGAGTTGTCTGAGTTACCCTGAGTTGGACAATGTCCAAGTCAGACATTGTCCAAGTTGTCTGAGTTACTCTGACCCAGACGATAGGGACTTTATGCATGACATTTGAGGCGCATGTCGCGCCAACGCCAACATCGAAAAGGGCACCATTTCCATGGCATTGGCCAATCACAAAACACTATTCAATGTTGGCATTGACGTGGCATTGAGTGAAACGTCATTGCATAAAGTCCCCAATGTCCAAGTTAGATAATGTCCATGTTGTCTGAGTTGCCCAAACTCAGACAATGTCCCAGTTGAAAATTTTCTTTAACCAGGAGGGGGTAACTTGGACAATGTCTGAGTCACCCTTACTCGGACAATGTCCAAGTTGGACATTGTCCAGGTTACCCCCCCCCCAACCAGCAAATTCTTTTTTCAAATTTGACATTGTCCATCTCACAAAATGTCCAAGTTGGAGTCAGTGTAATGCAGACAATTGTCTGAGGGTATCTTGGACAAATCAGATAATGTCTGAGTTGTCTGAGTTACCCTGACTCAGACAATGTCCAAGTTGGACAATGTGTGTATTGTCTGAGTTGTCCAAGTTACTCTGACATGGACAATGTCCAAGTTGTCTGAGTTACCCCAACTCAGACAATGTCCAAGTCAAACAATGTCCAAGTTGTCCAAGTTACCCTTACTCAGACAATATCCAAGTTGAAAATTTTTTTGTTGGCACAGGGGGGGGGGTAACTCAGACAATGTCTGAGTTGGGGACATTGTCCAAGTTGGGGTAACTCGGACAGGTTGTCCAAGTTACCCCAAGTCAAACAACCTGTCTGAGTTACCCCTAACCCAGACAATGTCCAAGTTACCCCTGACTCAGACAATGTCCAAGATACCCTGACTTGGACACTGTCTGAGATACCCTGAGTCTGACAATGTCCAAGCTGAATTATTTTTTTTTGCCAGGGTGGGTAACCTGGACAATGTCTGAGTCAGACAATATCTGAGCTGAAAATTTTTTGCTGGGGGAAGGGGTAACCTGAACAATGTCCAAGTCAGACAATGTCCAAGTTACCCCAACTCAGATAACCTGTCCAAGTTACCCTTACTCAGACAACCTGTCTGAGTTACCCCTGACTCAGACAATGTCTGAGATACCCTGACTCAGACAATGTCTGAGATACCCTGACTAAGACAATATCTGAGTTGGACAATGTCCAAGTTGAAAAATTTTTCACCAGGGGGGGGGGTATCTTGGACAACGTCCACATTACCTAGGAGGAGACATTCGGAGACCGATACAGGGACATTCGGAGACCGATACCGCGGCTGATAATCAGCACCACTTTGCAGCTGATAGAATCCAACAATAGGGCAACGTCTTTGCCCTTGTGTTTTTGTTCTTGTTCAAATTTGTTCAAATCACCGCGAAGTCCCTGGAACGAATTTCGGGGAATTGGAACCGCTGACGTGACGGAAGTTCTCTATTGGTGGAAAATCAGCTCCAAATGTAAAATGGCAACAAGAAAGAAATGTTTTGGAGACAGATGAACGATGAAGCCAGACTCAGGAGACTCTAGATCTACGGTAGCTTTGGAATCAAAATGCAAATTCGTGACAGATTCCACGTTGTCGAGGAAGAGGAACTGTTTACGTACGGTGTGGTAGTAGACTAGCGTGAGTAGGCGGTTTGCTCAAACGTCGCGGGTCGGTGTTGTGAGTCGGATCCGGCAGGTCGCGGGTCGGAGCCGCCGCCGCCGCGACATCTGCCGCCCGCGCCGCGCGCTGCGCACTCAGTCCGGGGCAGCGCTGCGCTACGGTGTGCTTTGGGTGAAATGCCAGTTTTATAAATGAAAATTGCCACCAAATGCGTGTGTATGCAATGGACTGTAGAATGACATGCACAAGTATCAGTCGATATGCAAATTTAGTGGTACAGAGTCTGCAGAATGGAACAAACGCCGGAGATAGCGTGACGTTGAAGTGAACACACATCTGTCTACATGTTGACCCGTGGATGTGAAGTTGCTGCTGCAGTTTGAATGGATGTAGACATCTATTTTGAAAGCAGTTACCGTTGCGACTTATCACATGTTGAGTGCTATCTTTCTTTGTGGAAATGAGTACTCATTGGAGTGTGATACTTTGCGGAGCATTTCTACTCCACACTCTGGAAGTGTGTTTCGCTGCAGTCTACACAGACAAGTGGGCAGTTCAAATCGAAGGAGGGGAAGAAGTGGCGAAGCAACTGGCTGCTGAATTTGATTTCAGCTATCTTGGAAAGGTAAGGTTCACGCAAAGTTCGTGCGTTGACTGTTGGTTGGTTGGTTTCTGGTTGCAGTGTCAACACAGTCGGCACAGAGTGGCTGGAACGATGCAGACGTCCACGAGAACATCGTACATTCGTTCGTTCGTGTGGACTCTTCACGCGTGCAAATCCAGCTTGGCACAAGTTCGGACATGCAGCAGTGTCTGGGATTCGTTTATCTGCCAAGCACACGCAGTCCTCAACAAATCTGGCGTTTGTAACATTCACGAAAGGGGTGGTGCGAGTTCACGAAAGGGGTGGTGCGAGTATAGGAGGTAGGGAACTTGAGTTTCAATACACCCTGCGTTGGATTCTGTTATACGAGTATCTGCTATGGGACGGGCAACCCATTTTCAGTTGAGCGAAAATCGTTTCGAACGACGAAGGCACATGCGATACAGATCCGTGCACTCAGGTCACAGGGAACATTGCAATTGCTGTGATGAAATTGAGAGTCCGATGATGTTCTCAGTGGATCAAAATGATACGCTGGACAGACATTGAAGAGCCTGCTGTGATCTTGACTTCAGATAGCAATTGTTGATACGTGATGCACAATCGCGGCTGAAGGAAAACCTTCACAAATGGGATGAGAGGCAATTCACAGTCTGTTAAAGCAAACGTAATGCATCTTTAGCCATTCATTCAGGTTGATGCGACAGATAAAATTTATGCGGCCTCCACTTGAGGTAAAAGCACATCAGCCTTGGCTAACTAAGTTAAGATTTTATCTGCAGGCCATGTTGGTTGCAGCCAAGGAGAGCGGTGTAGGGTTGACACACTATTCAATTCCCCAAAGTGTTGCTGGAGGTGAAATAACATGGAGCAAACAAAGAATGCTGCTTTGAAGTGCTTCAAACCCAGCAATGTCCTCCACTCTCTCATTGGAATTGGAGGCGCGTGGTTTGTGCACCCACTGGCATCGTGGAATTTACATGTTGTCATGCAACATGTGAAAGCAGCTTGCATGCCCACCGACACTTTTTCCGTTGATCATAAATGCCCCCAAATGCCTCCACAGCACGCAAAATACCGTCATCTGTCAGAAGGGACATTGGTCTAGAACACTAATTGCTGTCTTCTTCGTATCCTCCAGACATTCAGCTATTGATTGCTGCCACCCTTGCTGCTTTACGCGTGCCGCCTGATGCTCACCAAAATGAATGGCTTCTTTCACTTTTGTTTGAGTGTCACAAGATGGACTGCGGAAAAAAATGATGCTCAGGTGTTGGACATATCAGGGAGAACACCGCATATTTGCAAGATGCTCAAGGGGATTTGAGAGTCAGGTCTTTGAAACCTGGAACACAGGTGTTCCTTCCAAATGAGAAGAGGAAGTGATGAGAAAGTGTTTGTTCTCAAGACCATGTGTAGTGGGGCAATTCAGGGATGTGTCAGGACAAGCAACATGTTTTGGCCTCAAAATCATCCTGCTTTCGGCCGTACACTTTGGTTTGTCAGCTGAAGGAAATAAATGTGCTTGGGAGCAAAGCTCTGCAATTTACTCCAAAGCTTTCTTGATTAGCCAAAATCAATACGGAATATCACTTTGTTGCAGTGGACTGAGAGCATGACACTCACTCGTGACTCTCATGTACGAGCGAGCACTTTGGCGTTCACTCTCAGCTTCCGGATATGTCTGTGAGTACCGTCAGCGCACAGCAAAGCAGTGCCATGGCAGCTTCGATAGGATGTCGTCTCCAGTGGAGTGGCAAATAAGCTCGGAACACTCGTGGGGAGTTTATCAAGGTTTAAGATGCCGTCTCCATTCATAACACAACATCGCACAGCATCTTCCTCATCAAAATTTCATGATTCATACCACAAAAAGGAAGACTCAAATCCTTTCAAAGGCAGCAGTCCTTTTAGAAAAGAAGAAAGCTTCATCCATCCACGCAAAGGTAGTCTCTTTACGTGCGCCTGACCTATCAAAGTTAAACAGTGTCTCTTTGTGGAATGTCAATATTGATTGAGATATCAGCAGCCTGCGACTTTGTCATCAAACATACAGTCCACCGAGAGATGTCAATCATGTTTCTGTAATACAATCGTGGAACGTGCCACTGAGTGCTTTTTGATTCCGACGCTCGGCAAGCTTACTCTTTCACAAAGCACAACCCAACCCTTGGGGATGAATCACGGATAAATGCACGTAAGCTTTCAAACTTTTTCGCGCGTTCAGATGCATCGTCAGTCAGGCCCTGAACCAATAAAGGAACAGAAAATTACATTTCATGACTTCCTTGGTCCTGAAGTTCAATAGCAACGTCGTGTTTTCAAGTTATTTTGATTGTCTGCAGATTCAGCCGTTTTCCTTCTGGTTGAGAATCGCGGTTGCCAAGAATGAACAAGATTTGTCAAGGAAATACTTTTCTTTGGACGGACAGTAGGGAGGGGGGGGGCAGAAAACGAATCAAGTTTCTGCCGTTTTGTTTTTCCTCTGGAACGTTGAATCACTTGGCTCGCTCTCTGAGAATCAAGAAATCCAAGAGATATTGAACACGAGCTTCCTATCAAGAATTATTTTGGGGATAGCTCGTTGAGCTTTGATTGGCTCCGCTCAAAGGTGCAGAAGAATTCTTCATTTTTGCTCAATGCCTAAACTACTCTAAAGTGGGAACCCTGAGGCTGTGATAACAGCATGTAGACTCGAGACTCTTGTGCAAGCTCCTGATTTCGCTGCGCAAACGATGTCTTGGAGATTACAAAATGTGTCTGTCAGCCAAAAGCAGCTGACCTGCACGCTGGAGTCGGTTGTTTGATGCAGCTACCGGAGGTGCTCTCACCAACTGCTCACTGGTCACATCCATCAAGGTCTGAGTGGACCGATGCTGATCCAGTTCACACGTGCAGCGAGGGCGGCGCAGATTTGAAGCTCCGTGCAGGATGTTACGAGGAGCAAGCTGTTGATCACGTTCCCTTCCAAGACTGAGACTGTTGTTTCAGTGTCGAATTTACGACTTGCGTGGACGGGACAATAAAGTCTAGCTTCAGCTGTTGAACTTCATGTGTGACATTGTCCCAAAGTCAGCAACTGCTCCCGCAAAACGTCTGTGTGTCGGAAGATTCTTTGTTCACAAAATTTTTTGCTGCCAGTTAATTTGGGTTGTCAAAACAAAATGCAGTTCTTGATCAAGTTCAACCAACGACGGTGAACTTGTCCATTTCAAGTGGCTGGTCTTTACGTAGGTCTGTGGTTAGTGGTGAGCGCAGCTCTTGTGTTTTGCGCCGCTTTCCCGTTCCACAGTCTACACTCGTACTCGTACAGTGTATCTATCTTCTGCAACATGCTTGGGTGTCTCACGCGTAAGACCTTGCACACCATTGATCCTTGGTTAGAGACTGGGGAGGGGGACACGCAATAATTCCTGCATCGATCTGCAGATAGGTATCGGGAATCCATCCTGAAATATCAGTCGTACTCTTTGTTTTGCCCCGCGGGACAGTCATTAACAGATAGCACGGCAGGCGATTACAGAGCAATTCCAAGAATCGTTCAAAGCTTGAAGATGGATCCGTGTGCGTGCGTGGTGCTCAGATCCAGAGCCCTCTCTTCAGAGACCACTCACACCCGGGGAAGTCCCATTGATCAAGGAGGCGAAGCCCAGCCAGACACAATTGTTGGATTAAGACCCGCGTTTTCTTCGAGGAAATGGAGACATAAATCAAAGCAATGAACAAATATTACCACCGGGCAGGTTCATAGGGGCCAGGGGGAGAATCCGAATGTTTGAAATGATCCTGGATATGGCCTGCAAACAATATTAATGGAAAGATAAATCGTGCATGAAAAATGCATTTGTGCGCTCTGGTACGGGTCCATATGGTGTGTGCGTGGCTGTTGTTGGATGCAGGTCAACCCAATCTGCCCTGAGGTGGATGTGCAGTGAAGATGTGCAGTCAACTTTGTGAGGGACACGGTGATCATGAAGACGATGATCCCGCTGTGCGCCGGGCCCGGTATTGACCATGCATAATTCATTGTCACGCGAGAGCCTTCTTTTGGATGATCACTGACGGGTGATTGTCTTGCTTCAAGAAGACACGCTGCGAGCCTGCTGTTTTGTGGAACGGAAACTGGCCGATGGAAAACGAAGAGCATCGCGAGGGAGTGTTTGTTACCTCGCCATAACAAAACGAAGAAGTTTGAGGCTCTCCTGACTCCGGGGGAAACGTACCGTTGTTGTAGCACAGAAGGTTGGTGCAAATTCATTGCTGTTCTGGTGTGCTTACTCCCTGCCCCCCCGGTCGGAGTGAACCCGTGTTTTTCACTGGTATTGGCTTGATACAGTAGCCCTGTGTGGGTGTGTGTAGGTGTCCAGGGACGAGACACTCAGTGCTCCTTGGTCAGAAAAACAAAGGAGGAAGCTTCGCGAGTTACTCGTACGAGGTTCTATTCACAAGTCATCGGACGGTCATGATCGTCATCTTCGCGGCCTGCGGTGCCTGTGACCCTGTTGTACGAGTGGAACGCAACCACGAGTGCACGCGTGAGTGAACAGAGACCAAAACAAAACATTGGAGTCACATGTTCTTCAGTCTATGGTACTGGGGAAGTCCGCTCAAGGGTTGTGCATCCCTTCGAAATACCGGCCTGCAAATGTGATGCACTTGTGGCAGCAAGCCACCCAACATGTGAACACTTTTTTCCACACATTTGAAGGGATGTTGCCAATCAGTTCATCCACAAAGGTGGTCAACTCAAGCACTGTGCGGAACCTCTTTCCCCTCAGCTGTCTCTTCAAGAAAGGGAATAAGAAGAAATCGCAAGGGGCAAGATCCGGGGAGTAGGCTGGATGCGGTACACGTTCAATGCCTGTTCTGTCCTCAAAGTCAAGAGTGTTCCCACAGGTGTGAGGACTTGCGTTGTCATCATGAAGCAAATAAGGAAGTCTCCTTCTCTTGGTCCACATCTCCTTCCTGCGGTTCCTGATCGCCAGTCTGAGCAGCCTCAAAACATACACATAAGTGTCAGAATTGACAGATCCTCGCAGAATCCAATGTCTGTAGACAAGGCCTTGTTGGTCAAAGAAGGCTATCAAGAGAGCCTTTTTGGAGGAGCGTGAACAGGCAGGTGCTTGAGGACAATCCATTCCTGGTTCCAACCATTCCTTACTGGCAGTAACAGGGTGTGGGTTTTCAAGGTAGAACCAGGATTCGTCTGCTGTGATGACATGGCGGAGCCAACCTGGTCTGCGGGCGTTTCTGAGGAACTGTCTGCACAAAGTCACTCTCCTGACACGTTGATCCTGGGACAAAACATGTGGAATTCCCTTTGCAGCACGCTTCTTCATGTGCAAATCCTTCTTCAGGATTCTCTGTGTGGTGCCATATGAAAGTCCAGTTTCTTCACACAGTTTGTACAGACCACTCCTGCGATCTGCCTCGACAGTCAGCTTGACTTTGTTGACATTTTCAGGCACACGCGCACTTCTAGGACGGCCACAACGTGGTAAATCGCTCATCCGTGTCCTGCCCTGTCGAAATTGCTTCAACAAGTTGCAGACTTGTGACTTCTGCAAGGCTGTGCCACCAAAAACAGCTTGGAGATCGCCAACGATGGCTGGAGTAGCCCTGTCCAATTTCCAAAGAAACCACACACAAATCCTTTGCCGCACCTTGACAGGAACATCTCCTGGATCAACTTGTAAACCTGCCATTTGCACAGCCAGTTTCACAGTGTCGGCAGAGATCGTCGCCAGGAACCAACTTGACCTTTGCCAGACTAAATCTCCACCGCGCAGGCCAAAAGAAATCAATACCGAAGCGATCATGATCGTCCGATGACTTGTGAATAGAACCTCGTACGAGGACCTCGACCTTGAGGTGCAATGAGACTCGAAGAGGACATGAGTCGCATGAAATCCCTGTCTCTTTTGAGGAATTTGTCTGCTCAGCTACTTCTTTTTTCTGTTTCAGATAGTGGACGGCCATTACCACTTGCAGCACAATCGGATATCAAAGAGATCCATTCAGCCGAGTCGGGAGCACCATCAAACCTTACTCGGCCATCCGCAGGTACTGTTGTTTTTCCTTGCCTGGTTTCCTTGTGCGTGCGTGTCTGAAATTAATCTTTCAGTTTGGCCTTTTTTTCAAAATAGGAGTGAAAGGTCAAATTTGTGTGTGCTGGTGTTATGGGGAAGCATCGGTGAAAGTAGGTGTAAATTTCTCCCTTCACATGTGCACTTTCGCTCGCTGTCGAAACTCTGTGTAATTAAGGCAATTTTGTCGCGAATTATTGCACGTGATGAATAGAAGCTTTCATCTATTACATCATAAATTGCCTTCGTCCTCCACCCCACCTCGGGGAAGAATGTGCGAAAAAGTTGGCATCTGGCTGGGATAATGAACATTGATTTTGCCAGGTGTGTCACAAAGTAGCGTCTTCCTATTGTGTCTGAGGGAGGATTGAACTTCACTGACACACGCACGAAAGCGTCGTGTTGGTCAGATCGGGACATTGTCCGAGAAGATTTCGGAACTCGCGCCCACGAGAAGCATGTGCAAACGTGGCTCGAATCCTAGAATTGAAAGTGATCATGTGCTAAACTTCGGGCACTCACTCACTCTCAACGTGTCCATCAAGCTCAGTTCAGTTGCTTGAAGGAAGCACTCTGGAACATTCGTACATTTGTGTGTGCGTATGTTGCTGTGTATCGTGCGTTTTTTGTTTTCCTGTCAATAAAATAGAAAACGTGTGAAACAGCTCGTATCCTTGAAACGGATCTCCAACACCAGCACAGAACGCGATGCTCATTCGTTGATGAAAGTTCTGCGGAATCTCTTGACAGGCAAACGTACTTTCTGAAGGAGTACGAAAGCGTTAACAAGTTGCTGTCAGCTCTTGGGTGTTTCAAAAAAAAAGTTCTGTCTCAAAAACCGATTGTGAGCTGCAGCTTCAAACGAACTGTGTGAGAGAAGCAGCTGAAGGTGAGGCACACGCGACTTGATTCCTTCCGCCGAGTTTGTTCAAGTCATACAGACTTTCCTTTGTGTTTTTTCTGCGCCGAGAGAGTTGCGTGTTTTGCGAGGAGCATTGCAAATGTCAGCGACGCTCTTCCTGCATCATCAGCCCCCTCCTGCTCTCACCTATGCAGCAAGCTAACAAGTCTGCCTCGTGGCCGAAACCTAATTGTAATGGTTCCTTGATAATTTACGTTTCGCTGTCGGTTCTCCTTCTTGTATGATTGTTTCCAGGTGAGACCATCTTGCGCATTATCATGAGAACGAGTGCCTTGTTCATATTGACCTCGCAGAACTGTGGAACCCAAGGTCACACGCGCGTGTAGGAGTACGGTTACTGCATTTGTGTGCAGAGTTTAATTTTTTGCGTCAGCCCTGATGTACGAGTACATGTTTGCTTCAAAAGTACACCTGCATGGGGAATGTTCTTGGGCCATCGTCGAACAAGAATGTTAATTCTTGTGCAAAAATTCAGGGCACACGTCTTTTCATTCCATTTCAGGTCAAATGGGCAGAGCAACAAGTGGTCAAAAGAAGAGTGAAAAGAGACTACAACATGTTCAACGATCCAAAGTGGCCACGAATGTGGTATTTATGGGTGAGCTTCAAACCTTACTTTAGTTGTGGTGTTGTTTGTTCTTCCGAGGGTTACCGAAGTCTGTCAACTGTGTGTTTAATTCTTCTCGATTGTTTTGCGGTGGCTTCCAAAAAGGATTTTGTTGATGCCAGTGTCCACAGAAGGGCCCTGAATGCAAAGTTTGATCAATTTTCAAGCATGTGGTCCCGAAGGGTCGAAACCACATGCTTAGTGTAATCACCATCTGTCTGTATGTGTGTGTGTGTGTGTGTGTGTGTGTTAATGTTGAGTTAGGGGGGAACTCAATGCTCTGAAGATTAGCCAGGAGCATTTTCAGGCCATTTCAAGCATTTTTGTTTTTTTTTGTATGTTGAGTTACCCCCCCCCTTAACTCGACAATACCAAAAAATTTTTTGGGGGAAATTAGCTAAAAATGATCCTGGCAAATTTTTGGAATATTGAGTAACCCTCCCCTAACTCAACATTGCCAATAAGTCAGTAGTGGTCACCAGCACAATGTCCAAACTTACAGGGTGAAGTAGTATGGTGTTCCCCCACACGCAAGAGCAATCCATGGGCACTATGTAGGTCATGCAGTTTGGCAGCCATCTTGGATTCTAACACAACTCAATGTTGCCCATAACTCGCTAACACTTGCCCACAGCACATTCAAATTTGCATGGCGAAGTGGTCTAGTGGTCCCCCAGGTACAAGTGCATCTGGCACCATACAGTGTAGGTTGTGCAGTTTGGTGGCCATCTTGGATTCCACAGTAACTCAACATTGGCCATAACTGGCTTGTGCTTGCCTGCAGTGCATTCAAATTCACATGGTCAAGTGGTCTGGTGATGCCCACGTCTCAGACCTCAAATGCACTTGTGAACTGCACCCATTTCCATGGACCACATGCTTTTTAAGCATGTGGTTGCCCAAAGGGCCGTGTACCACACACTTAATGTAATCACCATCAGTCTGTATGT
>JAAUXT010081427.1_pt1 | contig 19897 bp, 25 predicted proteins | sample 7278171 | NCBI WGS metagenome assembly JAAUXT01 (sample SAMN14350112, study PRJNA611818) | marine sediment metagenome | isolation source: surface marine sediment (1.8m) | place: French Polynesia: Moorea | collected 2018-08 | reverse complement strand
GGCCGAGATCGCGGGCGCCGCCTCGCAGGTGAGTGTGTGTGGGTGTGTGTGTGTGTGTGTGTGTGTGTGTGTGTGTCCGGTTGTGTGTGTACGTGTGTGTGTGTGTGTGTCCGTGTGTGTGTGTGTGTGTGTGTGTGTGTGAATTCCAGACGAAAGGTTTATTCCAGGAAGGGTTTATTCCAGGAAGTCTTTTCTGCTCTTTGTGCGTGTTGGTGCTTCTCGGGTACCTTGTCTGGTATCTTTCCGAAATGATACACGGCGGTTTTTGTTGAGATCAGATTGTTTCCTGTCGCGCTTGTTCGGATTGCATCGAGACGGTGAACACGAGCAAGAATGTGAACAGCTTTACAATTTCTGCTGCCTTGTCAAAATAAGTGACAGGTAAACGAGAGTTCATGTCCCCCGAGTGACAGGAATCTGACCGGCGCGCAAGGCTTGTGACTGATGACACATTCTACCTTCACTGCTTGTTGACCAGCAACAGGTTCAACTATGTATGTTCTCAAAGTACATCAGATAAGACCTGATGAAATCCGCGATTCCCCCTGGAGGCAAAGGTATCTTTGGGATCGTGAGAAACAGGTTCTCGTCGTTGCAAGTAAGCAGCTGAGCTCGGATTCTCAGACGCGACAGGTGCTGCAGCGAAATGTCTCGAATAGATTTTTCATAATCTGTGCGAATTTTTGGAAGCTTGCTCAGTTGCAGGCCTGCAGTGGCCAAAACTTCCACCGTTTTGGAATACTGATCGTTCAGGGTCAAACGTTCAAGATGGCCAATAGACTCTTCGAATGCAACGTCCAAAGCGTTGAGGCCTTCCTCGTTTTTCACGTGAATGTCGACGGGGTGTTGCAGCATGAGCTTCAGGGCTCGCACATTCCCACGTTTGGCGAGCAGATGCAGGACGTTGACGGTTTTCGTGTGAGTACCTGGGACCGTAAAAGCCACATTGAGTGTGGCTAGGCTGGGTTTACACTCCAGAATGCACCTTATGGCGTCAATGCAATTCTCGTCCTGTGCAATTGCCGCCATCAGCAATAGTTCCGGTGCATCATTGATGTCAGCACCTCGCGACACCAGCAGATTGATCATGTCAACGTCCACTTTGTACTCGTCGGCGCAGAAATGCAAGGCGCATCTGTGAAATAGCGAGTCCCGCTGCGGCAGCAGCGCGGGTTCCGAGTCCAGCAGCGTCGTAACAGCGCGGTCGTTGCCACGCTGCACGGCGAACAACAGAGGTGGCAAGTGATCCACGTTCTCGAAATGAAGATCCGCACCCTTGTCACAGAGCAGTTTGACGCAGTCCAGCTGACTGTGTTCTATGGCAGTGAATATGAGTTCCTCGTTGTCCTTGTGCACGCCGTGATTCAACATGAACTCCAGTCTCCGTGTGTTGCCCTCCCGAGTGACTTTATGCGCGTGAAACACTTTTGTTTGATAGTCCCAGAATGCATCGTTGACATGTGAGATCACGTCTATTTGTTTGAGCTTGAACATCCAGTGTTTGACCAAGTCAACAAGAAGGAACAATGGCCAAAAAGCGATGAAGATGCAGATTTTTACAACCGCCTCTCTGAAATCAGCCATTATAAACTCGTCTTTGTCGAGCAAATGTTGCTGGACGGTTTCTCCGCGGTGTAGTGGGTGGCAGTGAAGGGTGTCGTCGCCCTCGGCCAGTCGTTTGGTAGGCAGCTGCGACGCGTTCTCCGGGCGAACCGACCGACGCACCAGCTGCGTCAGGATCATGCTGTCACGCGCGAGGTCTGCAATTCAGTGAAGAAAAGACGTGTTGGCGCTGCTGCTAAACTTAGAATACTTTGATCAAGAGCATCTTGTGGAACAGTGATTTCGAGCAATCTGTTGACAGTGTGTCGTGCAACAGGTACTCATTTTGTTGACGCGCTGTCTTTTGAACCGAGCGTCTATCACAATGGGTGCCAAGTATCTGCCGTTGCCTCTGCACACTGTCAGACAAGTAAAGCCCTTAGCACCCGTGCGGCGTTTACAATGGAAACTGCGTACATTAGTGACTGCGCGTCTTCAACACGGTGTTGCTAAAACAGCATTTCGAATCGGTGAATTGGCACCGAGTTGCCCCCTGAAACCGTAACAATGCACGTTCAATGAGCAACAACACTCTCAACCAAGAGCCTTGGGGTCTTTTGAACTGCAATGATCGGTTTCTTTTGGTTCACCGCTCATTTTTTGGTGATCACCATCAGTCGTGCGCTGTGTGATCTCTGATCTCTTGTTCGTGTACTAATGTGGACAAATACACGCCTGAATTTTTTATGAAAGTGTGACTTTCTGGATGACCATCCGTCCCACTGGTCAGGCAAATGTTCTGCAATACCTTGCAAATTCAGGATGTCCACTGCCGCCGAGGCCATTTGGCATGACGCTTGTCCATACTGGTTGGTGTTCTTGTTCTTTCTTTTGCCACGACCAAAACGTCCTTTGCTGCCCACTACCAAAGGCGCTTTTGTGTCCACATTGGTCCCCAAAGAGGACAATGGGGCAATTCACAGTGAACATCTTTTGATGCCCTTCGACATTGTTGTTTCCAATTTTGTGTTCCAAGTCGCCGGCCTGCTCGAATTGACTGTTTTACGATGGTGGCGGTAGTAGTGGTTGATGTTCTTGTTTTTGCTGCTGCTGCTGCTGCTGCTGCTGCTGCTGAGGGCTGATTTGCAGATGAAGGCTCTGACTGTCGTTTTGCTTTTGGCCTCTTCATGCACACCGCGAGCCACTTTTTGTTGTCTTGAACTCAGTATTGCAACAAAAACTTGCTCATCAAACCACGAATGAAGTAAGACACACTTGGAATTCAGCATATCCTTCACACACTTACGAGCACATTACAGAAAGGTTTCACTTCAGAGCATCCAACTGTGAGGGTTGCGTAGCACCAATGTTGTTTGATGCATACAAGTGATGCCTTGCATGAGAAATCAGCACACTTCACGCTTTCCTTTTTCGCTGATGTCTTGTTCCACCAGCATATTTTTTGCATGCGCCTTGTGTTGATCATCGACCAAAGCGAACAAATTCAAGTCATGCCCATGGTTGTGTTGTTGTTTGACTTTCATGTTGAATTTTCACTTGAGATGTTCCAATGATCATTCGCCTTTTCGTGGGACTGCCAAAAACTAGTCAGGCTCCCTTTGTGGTGTTTTGAATTTGTGTGAAATTGTTTTGGGTTCAACGTGGCGAAGTCCTTCTCCTGCATATCCATACAGGGAGATCAGAAACAAGTTGTGTCGCATCGTTGAAGGAAGTGCTCTTCATCTGAAGCGCGAATGACAAATCACCCCGACTTGGTTCGGGAGAGGTCGCGCGCTCAGCCAGGCCCAGGTTCCAGCAAAGCAAGTCCTTGCACGAAAATCCCGCTGTTGGATACCTGTGATCGTCTTGTTGAGCACAGATTTTGTGGGTCATTGTCCAAAAGCAAACGTAGAATCTGTTAGCATTCTCTGATGTTGGGTCAGAACGAACAAATTTCCAATCAGTTTGGTTGCTTCCAAAAAGTTATTGGAATGAAGTTTGTTTTGTTGTGTCAACCGAAGCTGGTTGATAGTTTTGTTCGTTTGCTTTTGTAAAATCGCCAAGTTGAATGCACAGTGTCCAGATCTGTCCTAAATCGTTTTGCATGCACCACGGCAAACGGCAATTTCATAAACGGCTGAAATGAAACATTTCACTTTCAACTGATGTGAACGCGACATTGTGCGAATGATGTTGATGTATTCAGGTGTTTTGTTGTGTGCTGTAGTGCAGCGATCCATTTCTGCAGAGGCTTCTGTTGAAGTGAAAGAATGGTGTACCTGGATATGCAGTCTCCGATTTTCTATGCACCCGAAATATACCCTCAATGCGACGTTGCTTTATTTGAAGTGAGCTTCAGCGAAAATGCTGATGGTAAATTCTATGAAAGTTGGGCTCACCTTTTCGGCCGGACCCAGCGCGGTGTATCCAAGGGGCGGCCGACGCGGTTGATCGTGACGGCGTCGCAGCTGCGAACGAGTCAATAGAGAATATTGATGTCCCACAGAGCGCCAAAGCGAACCATAAAGTCGTGCACACAGTTGGTCGGAAATGATGACAATGTCCAAGTGCCCAAGGCTGTTCTCTTTGTGTGACTCTCACGGTGCGTTTTCAGAACGTGAGGAAGGTTCTTCAGAAATCGTCATCAGGGATTCAAACCTTTTTGTGTTGGACGCATGCAGAACAGAGGAGTTTAGATTGTTTCGTGAGATCAAAATTCTCGCCATTTTTTCTCCGTCTTCAGCCAAATTTCCATAGTGTCTGTCTTTTGACTCGCGCACGAGATCGGAAAAGGACAGGCGTCCCATTCTCGAGTTCAGACAGAACACACCACCAAGCTTCCAGTTGCAGCGCAGCGCCATTCAAATGGGCGACAAATCCTCTTGATGTGCGTGGAACCAAAGAAAATTGCCTTTGTTGAATGAATAATGAATGGATTTCAACTGGATGCGTGGATGAACGTATAAATGTTTGAAAATGCGGCATTTGCGAGTCATTGTGTGCATAAGTTTGCTCGTTCTTGTTGGCAAAAGTGTTTGTGGACCTTGTCTGTGAACATTTTTTGTTTGCCGTAAACTGCAAACACAACTCCTATTCCCTGTGGCCTTGGTCTGTTTGAAGCACTTGGGGATGTCTGCTCACCTGGAGTGTCTTGTGCCGACTTTCGGATGTTTGTCTTCAATCGTGGCTTTGGTTTGTGGTCCCAAATGCAGAAAAGGCTGTCAAGACGTGTTCTTCTGGTGGTTTGAACACAACTGTCTGAATTTCAAGTGACCAACGAAAAAGACTTTTCCAAATCATATTCGTGTGAAGTACCTTGGGCTCTGAGTCCTGTTATCGTCCGTATCAGATATTCGGTGTTTGCACACCAAGGGCAGTCGTGCAACCTGTGTCAACAAATCGAACTTGGCCAGAGAAATAATAAAAATTGCACTACTGATACAATCCAGAACATTCGGAATTTCCTGTCATTTATTGAACCAAGCATGATTTTTCATCTGTCCGTTTGCCACAACCATACAAGTCCCCGCCAGTTTTTGGTTCAGCCACTTTTCGGTGCAGCGGGCATAAATTTCGAAGCCACCGAAAGCACCTTGAGTGAAGAATTGCTCGTGTTTCTGTTCTGCTCTGTTGTAATTTTGCATCTGCTTTTCGTGCGCACTGTAGTTCGACGAGGCGATTGGTGGTTTGCCGAACCCGGACTGGCCGGTGTCGAAGCAGCTCGAGCATGCCGTCACCACCATCAAGCGCAACGTCAAACTTGTCATGGACGCCAAGGCGGAGGCCGCCGTCTTCAAAAAGGTGCGTCGGATCTGAGAAAAGAGAAGCCCTCTTTCTCCAACAGGCTTTTGCTGCCAGACATCCTTCGTCGCTTCCTCTCAATGTGTCGATGTTTCCCTCGAGCAGCGGATCGAGGAGCTGGAGAAGGAGGCTCGCGCGCGCGAGGTGGACTTGACGACGCGTGACAAAGTGATCACGGAGCTGCGTCTGCGACTTCCTGCGTCCGCCGAGCGTGATCGCGTCATCGACCGCGTCACGGCGTCCGTCTCCGGCAGCGCGACGCTGCCCGCGCGACCCGAGGTGTACGACAGCAGCCAACAGGCGTACAAGGTGGCGCAGTCCACTGTGCACAGCCTCCAGGTGCGGTTCTGCCAACTCGAAATGTTCAGACTGGTTACAATAACCCCACTGTGTGTGGCCGCCCGCCCCACGAAAATTTGGCACCAGATAATTCCCGAGCTGGTGAAACCATTTTGAACACAACGACCCGAAAATAGTTTCTCCATTGCATTTTGGAAATCATGGATCACTCCTTCGCGTGGGATGTTTTCCCATCACACAACCGTCCAACTATTTTCAGCAACGCATCGCGCAGAAGGAAGAGACGCTGCGGAAGTTTGAGGAGCTGCTGCGTCAGGCGCGCGACGACATGGCGTCCGCGAACCAGCGCCACGAACACGAGCTCAGGGTTCTACAGGTGCGCGCTTTCGTGCGCAGGGTTTGCTCAGCTTGAGGCCGATTGTCTGAAACTCATCAGTGAGGACACACGCACATATGAAGTTTATGACGACAAACATACACCCACACGAATACATTTTGGACGTGTTTGTTATGCAGGAGAAACTACACAGCAAGACAGACGCAGCTTTTGACAGATACCGCAAAGCAGCGCAGGACACAATCAACAAACCCTCGTCCTCCGTGCCAACGAACGCGCAGGTGAGATCGCTTTGAATTCTGCAGAGCATGCAAAATTTTCGTGCGTTTAGTGTGTTGAATTTTGTCGACCTGTGGAATTTAATTGGTGAAAACTGAACGGTCACAGCTGCGGCGGCTGTACGAGTTGGAGGACGTGTTGGCGGAGCAGGACAACTCGATCGCGGCGCTGCAGGACAAACTGACGCGAGCCCGACAGGAGACCAACGACTGGAAGTTTAAACACGACGAGGTCGTCAGATTACGCGGCGAGGACAAAGAGAAGTAAACTTGCGTTCTGACAGGACGTGTGCTTGCCTTCTTCTGTCTGTGCCAACTTCGGTTTGTTACTGACTCGTACATTTTTTTCGCTGTCAGGTTGATTCAAGATAATGCCAATGAAATTCAAGAAATGGAGCAAAGGTATCAAGATTTGCACAAGGAATTGAAGGACAAAGAAGAAGAAGTGAAGGTGACGGCGTCGTGAAACATTGAGTTGATTTGACTTGGTCCCAAAGACCAGAACGCAGCAAACTAACTTTGTCCTGCACACACTGCAGGTTTTGAACGACGAATTAGCAACACAGAAGGAGGCGAACACCCGCGCACCGACAACGACCATGAAGAACATGGTCGAGCGACTGAAAAACCAACTGTCTCTCAAAGAAAAGCAACAACAGGTTGGTAAATTTAACCGTTTGCTTTCTCACTGGGATTTTCATCGGAACGTGGAGGAGGCAGAAACTAATTGGTGTGACAGTGAACAAGCGCCGCTCTCGAACGACTTCGACTCTGCAGACCTGTCATTTCCAGTAGAATCTGCATCAAACTTCGTAAAAATTGTCTTGAACTATCGCTTGATCAAGCGTATGTGAGTGAGCCGGAGCCTTGGTGAGTGACGGCATGTTGTCGCACCAGGCGCTGAGTCGCGCGCTCATGGAGCTGCGCGGGGACCTGGTGCAGCAGGCGCAGGACGACGTCAAGGCGCACGCCGAGGCCACGAGCGAGCAGCGCAGCGTGCAGCGCCTCGTCGACCTGCAGACCAAGGAACTGCAGGTGCGCGGTTCTCTGGGCAATTATGTTTTCAGTCGCAAGCTGCTTTTCCCACATTGTTTTTTGTTCGAAAGAAACTACAAAACATTTTGCTCAAATCACTCTTTGTCGGCTTTACGAAATTTGCAGGATGTTGTCGAAGAGAAGGACGGCCAACTCCAGAAGATGCGGAAGGATGTGAAAAAGTACAAAGATGAGAAGAATGCGTTGAACACGGAGTTGGAGGAAGCTAGAAGCGATCTGAGTGAGTCTGAAAGTTCTTTGTCGTTTCAAGTTATTTGCTGAAGCGTCGCACACTGATGTTGTCACATGACTGACAGAATGAACCCGAAGAAGCTCCAATCATTCACTGAAGGAATTCTTTGAAATCCCAGCAAAGAGGGAGAACCAGGTGCGGAAGCTGAAGGAAGACAAGTCTCGTCTCGAGGCCGAAGTCGAGGCTCTGGAGCGAAAGGTGGACAGAATGGGCACCATGCAAAGACAGGTAGGGAGAAAACTTTCCAACCGTTTGTAATTTATCTTGTCCGGCTGAATTTTCAGCACATTTCGAGCTGAGAACCAAAGTTAATGCAAGAACTTCAGCATGCTGTTCAAACGGCATGTTCCAGAGAAAATGTAACTTCCATGGAACCAGACATCTAGTTTTCACAACACCTGTTGATTTTCTGTTTGTCGAACAGAGTCGAGAATGCGCACAATCGATCAGAAACCTGCTTGTTTGTACACAGGTTGTTCGTGACTTTTCGAAAGCGAACAAGGAAAGAGGTGTTGAGTTCGAAAAATCAACAAAACTCCATATTAAAGATATCTAGTTTCATTTGAGTTGCCTGCTTTCTCGTGGCAAACCGAATCTGAACAAATCCGCAAAACTTACGGCTTGTCATTCGGATGCTGAAAGCTGGCTGAGCAAGGTTGTAAATGTGGAGGAAAGCCGAATTCTGGGCATTTCTTGAAGGCACAGTCCTTGATTGGGGTTTGTGCAGGCTCCCTCAATCGCTGTTCCTTTTGTGCACTGGCGAGCGCACACGAAAAGGCTTCGCGGAGCTGGTACAACAACGTGAACCATGAGGCGCGGTCAGACTGTGCTGTTGAGCGAGGCGAGGTGTGGCAAGGACTCTGGAGCGAGCCCACGCGCCTCCAACGAGAAGCCTCCGCCGTCACGACTGTTGACGTCAAGTGAGACGTTTGTGCTGCAGCGGGGCGTCGCGGACGGACTGCAGGGCGAGCTGGACGAGCTGCGGCGTCGTAACCGCCTCCTGCAGGAGCAGGTGAAGCGCACGCGACACCAGCCCGAGAAGCCGTACGAAGAGCTGCAGGCCAAGGATCAACCTTCGGTGAGAACACAACGCACAACATTTTCAGAAATATCCAGGTGATTAGGAAATTGTTTGCAAACTGTGGCTTTGTCGATGTTGACAATTTAAGCCTGGGAATGCCGTCAAGAAATGTCACCTCATGTGCACTGAAGCTCGTCATTGTTTCAAGATATTTTGAAAAATCTGGATCAAGAGAGCGGTATGTTTTGGAATACTTGTTGTTTCGAAATTCTCTTGAAAGAACTGCGCATTGTCAGACTTCGACACCTGATGCTGTGGCGAGGTGGGAAGAGAGCAAGAAATGGCAAAAGATGGTGGACCGTCTGAAGTCGAGAATCGCGGACAAGGACCAGGAACTGGAGAAGTTGCACAAGACCCTGGAGATGACCAAAAATGTTCTCGAGCGGTACGTTACCGAGGGCTTTGGCATATTTTTCAATTCGCCCGATCAAGCTGCTTGTACTTGTTTGATGCTGAATTGGATTCGCTGAGCAGAAGAGAAACCATTTGTGTTGTTGTGCAGAGCCAACCGAGACAAGGAAAGCCTGGAGCAGAAGTTGCGGCAATCGTCTCGCGCCTCGCAGCCTGCTGCCGCCCCCGCGGACAAACAGCGCTCCGCGCCGTCGCAACACAACCTCGAGGAGCTGCGGCGCAAGAACTATCAGCTGGAGGAGGAGGTGACGCGTTTTTTTGTGTCGTGCATGAAAAGTCCAGGGAATGAGAGCTCTACCTGATGTTGAAAACAGGCGCGACGATGGACTCACGAAACAGCATTTCTGGATAACTAAAAACCTGCATGTGATTGATGCTTCAAGACGTTCTCTCTGAGAATGCTTGCTTTGACTGACGATGCGTTCCTTGACAGGTTGCGGGTCTGAGGCGTAAGTTGGCGGTGGGGCGCGATGCGGCTGTGGAGGAGGTTCAGCTGCGCAACCGCTTCCTCACCGAGAAGCTGGAGGACTTGGAGCAACAATTGGCGCTGCGCGCGCAGCAACCCGCGCAGGTGCGGTGTGAGCCACATTCCGTGTCTCGTCTGATTCCTGCGGAATTTCGCTTTCAGTTGCAGTTGTGCGCAGTCATAGCAGCTCGTGCAAAATTGTGTGATCAAGGGATGCCGTGGTGTGTTGGGTGTTTTGTCTCGCTTGAATGAATAGATTTGAACGGGAATACAACGTGCAGTGCGTGACGTGCAGGGTTGCTTTCTTTTCCTTCAGGATTTCAGCGTGGATTCCCAGGCCCGCAGGGAATTTGCTGAGAAGGAAGACAGATTGCAAAAACAGATCATTCAGCTGTCAGAAGAAAACATTGAACTGAAATTTGAAGTTGAGCAGGCGAGGAAGGATATCCCGAGACTAAAGGTACTGTGCGCCGACACCCACCCACAACACACGCAGACACATACAATGAGAACACGGACAGTGATACATCCCTGTGACACTAGCCAATTTGTGTGTTGAAGCATGGTTACTTGTTGCGCTCTCAAGGGGCATAAAAAGTTGCTTTGTGTTTTCTTCGAGTGAAAAACACACATTGAAATCATGCAATTCGAAGTTTGAGAAACAAGTGAGAAAAATAACTGAGAACTCGACGCGAATGGCGGTGCGAAGTTTGCTGTGTATCATGCAGGATCGGGTAGAAGACCTGCAGAAGTACGTGGAGGTGCTGAAGCAGGAGAAGGAGGCGGCGCTCGGCTCGAGCGGCGCGTCGTCGCTTGTGTCGCCCGGCTCCAATATCAGGAGGGTCAGTGGTTTGCTGCTTGTATCGATGTCTAGTCTTGTAACGTAGAAATGTACAAAGAAGGCGTCTCTTCAGTTTTCTTGTGCAGTTTGATCGGTCGAACGGTTGTTGTCACGTGTCAAGTTATGACCAAAACTGAAACACAGACACACACAGACACACCACACACACACACACACACACACACACACACACACACACACACACACACACACACACACACACACACACGAGTTGCCTCACTCCGGCCAAGTGGGATTCGAGCTGTGTCGTCGCCATTTGGTTTTGGCGACACGGTGAACACGCGAGCCTAGTGTCTGGATAAAACCAGCATCGTAGGTTTTTGGGAAGTGAGATTTCGCCAATTAAAAACACGTATCACTGCAGATCGGGGAGAGTGGGAAGAGCACGCGGGAGCTGGAGAAGACGATCGCGCTGCTCAAGAAGGTCGTGGAGCGCACGCAGCAGGAGAACGAGGCTCTGAAGCGCGCCGCGCCGCCACCGCTGTCCGTCGAACAACTCAAACTGCTGCAGACCGAGAACACAGCGCTCAAGGTCAATCAGCTGCCTTCGAAATTCATTCGTTTTTGCCTGATGAGTTTCTCCTGTCGCCTTCTTCGCCTGTTTTGTTAATTCTTGTCACATTCGAACTTTCTTGTGTTTGAAAAAGGAATGTGGAATACTGAGATTGAGATTTCCGTGAAATCTGCTTTGATCAAATCTTGTTCGGAACGGCGTTTGTTTCCGTTGTAGACTGAGCTGGAGGATTTGAAGCGGAGAACGAGCGCGTCGCTTGCCGACCGCTACCTGACCCAGCAGAAAGGCACCGCCAAAATCATGTCCGACCACGAAAGGCTCAGAAAGGATCTCATCAAGGTTTTCTTTGGCATCTGTACAACACTGAACAGTACTGACGACAGTTCGAACAACAACTGCGAGTTCGATTCACTGATGAGCGAGATTGAATCTTGATCTTTTTCACAGGAGAAAGAAACGAACGAGAATCTGCGGGTTCAGCTCCGACAGCTCGGTGCTCACAACGAGATGGTCACGAAAGACTTTGAGGAATCCAAGAACAAACTCGAGATTGAAGCTGCCAAAAATCTGACTTCCAGCTCTGATCAAAAAGGTGAAAATGAAAGAGAGTAGCGATTTCTTCAGTTCTGCGCATGTTTCACATGTTGAGCACACAGCTGGGAATGAACTGAAATGCAGGTGGCAATTTCCGCCTTGCGTAAGAAGCCATTACGGCCCGATTTCACGAGAACCAGAAACACAGTTCGATGCTGCGCAAACAGATTTGCGTGTAGCTGTGATTTGATGTGCTCATCTCCAACGTTCTTGAGGTGAATTCTGAACTCAATGCCTTTCATTTCTCGACAAGGATGGAAGTCGACGGTGCTGACGCGCATGTACGAGGGCAAACTGAAGGGTCTGGAGGAAGATCTGGAGAAGAAGAACAAGACTCTGTCGGACGTGAAGGTTCTGCTGCGGGAGGCGGCCGAGCGGGAGCAGAGTCTCCTCGCCGAGAACGCGCAGCTCGAGAAGAAGGTGAGGTCGCTGCAAAATCTTCGGACGCTCATGTGAAGTTCCAAATACCAATTCTTTCAGCTCGAACTCCCCACACTTGTGAGTTTTCTATCCTTTGTTGATTTTCACACTTGCACCACGTCAATTGACAGGTGTCTGTTCTGGAGCGCTTCCCTCCTGGCTCAGAGATGCACGACTCGGACATCGTGCGCGACTACCAGATGGCCAGGTATTGCAACTTATCTGACACCCCAAACAATGCCAGGTCAAGTTTACGGCTTCCGTACAAAGCTGTGGAAGTAACGCCAGGGGTTGTTGATCTTGTGACATATTTTCTTGTTGTTTCTTACTTTTTCTCGCGCGGACTGCCTTCAGGCTCGGCTTAAGAAATGCAGTCGCCGCCATCTTGTTTCACTTCCAGATTTTTTCGCTTCCGAAATCTGATTTTTCATTTGTGCCTGAGGAACTGCATGAACGTAAGAAGGCCACTGGTCAGTCTCGGTGGGTGTCCAACACTGACAAGTGTTCTTGTTTTCTTGTTGCAGGCTGACGATTGATCGTCTCGAGTGTGAGAAGCAAGAGTTGTTGCACGAGCTGCAGGCGCTGAGGCAGAACGCTGCGGGACGCGAGGACGAGGTGAAATATATTTCATCAAAACAATTCCGTCAAACTTGTGGTTCTTCACTTGTTGGTCCACGAAGGCACAAGTGATCACCTGGTAACCCATTCCAGAGTGGAGAGGATTTGGTGAACAAACTGCAATCTCACGATCGACTGGCAAAGGAGAATGTCGATCTGAGAACCCAGCTCCAGGCAGCACAACTTGAAGCGCACCAGAGCGCAGCCGAGGTGGAGAAGGTGAGCAACGCTCAGTGTTCGGAGGTGGTGGGAGTCTATGCACGCGTGCGTGTATGTGTTGCAATCTAAACATTCTCCAAACGAGCAACCTTGGACTTCCAGGTGAAGTCGTAAACATTGATTTGTTTCACTGAAGTTCAAAAGGTAGTACTGCAGTAATTTTCAGCTGGTGTTGGTTTTTTTTTCAGTTGCGAAAGGAGTTGGGAAATTTCGGACCGGATTTCTTTGAAGAAATAGAAGATTTGAAGTACAATTACCGGGAGGCAGTTCAGAAGAACGTTCAGTACGAAGAACAGTTGTTGCAGTTGGGTCAGCAGTTCGGAGTCTCTGTCAACGTGCCCGGACTCTGACAGAAAATTGTGGAACCCGGCTCGAATGTGAATAATTTGGTCTTGTACGTAGTTCTTGTTCCGTCCAAGCTACGACTGTGATTTGAAGAATTGTTGATGAGACATTCCTTTACAGGTGTCAGATTTCCAGGTGATGTGTCTTGCTTGGCTGTGAAGGTGATGCCTGTTCGATGCGAAAGAAATGCGGCTTATTGTCATGCCATTTGGCACAACGCAAGTTTGCACAGCTGTTTATGTTGTTTCAAACTCGCCACGTGACAGCCTTGACACTGTAAAAGTGTAAGTAACATTGTATCTTCAAACAGTGGCCCCCCCCCCCTTCCCAGCAGTAGGTGCCCTTTTTGTGCACTGGCACATTGACGTGTCTTCACATGTATCGAACATGAGGGGCAACTTGACGACTGTATGCGTCTTGCCTTTCTCCGGATGTTCTCATCCAGACACAAGACGGAACAACGCCACGCCACGGAATGAGTACAGAAGAGTCAATCCGCGTGCGACTCTGGATAAAATCTGTTTCCGTCCAGAAGTGTGTCTCGTCTGTTTCAATAAGAAATTGGGTTCCACCCAACACGAACCTGTTTTGAACTTGTTTTGCCTGTTGTTCCCACGGCATTCGGTCTTGCCGCGCGCGCAGTTGGTTCGTGTGTGACGGGCACGCACCTTTTGTCAAGTGGGGATGGGTTTGGGCTCGTATCAAGTCTTGTGAAGCACACAGGGTATGTTTTTCAAAGTTCATCTTGGGAGCTGCTGTTGTTTGGAACGCACCATCGAAAGGCGAAAGTCGCCCAAAGAATCCAAAATGAAACATGAAGGCAGACGAAACTTTGAACTGTCAGTTGCATGTTTTCTAGTTTATTTATCAAAACCTACTGTGAGTATTGACGATCTCGTGTATGAAACACACGCACAGCTGGCTACCTACATTACTTTCAAGACGGGCGCGCTGAGTTTGGAGCGCAAACCACGAACAAGTACCCAACAAGAACACCTGACGCCGTTTAGACGTGCCAAAGCAAGTTTCATCCACGACAATCAAAACGTTTTCCCGGATGAACTTGAATTAGCCTTCGACATTTTTATGCTTCAATGGTACGACAAAGTCACATCGACCCTCAGAAATTTGTGACGGGACGGCACGTTTCGCTCCATCCATGAATTTATTCGACCAACAAGAACAGCGTAGACACGAGCGTTCCCTCACCAGTGGCCATCTTGGATTGCTGAAATGTTCGCCATTATGGGTAAAAACTGAAAATGTGGATAAAAATGTCTGCACAGCGATCAAAGTCTCGATCAACAGAGAGATCCGCGGAACAAATTTGAAATCCAAAGCATGAACGACAACACAAACGACACCACAGAGGGTTTTTTTTTCAAACCCGTTTCAACCAAAGCGAACTTCTGATCATCAAGTCCCAACACAAAAAGAAATGCTGTGGCAGCAGAATTCCGAGCATCAAGACAATTCTTTCTCTTGTTCGCTCAATCCAACTGCGATATAACAACAAACAACGTTCTCTGTCGCACCAGCTCCCGATCTGATAAACTAAATAGCATTTTTAGAAACTCCATCATTCTACAGCATTCTGGGAATCATTTCTGCCATCGCTGTCAGAAGTTCTTCGCACCACAACAGCCACAGAGCCAACTTGAAAAGCACATTTTCTTCCACAACCTTCCGCGCATTATTTACAGAGTTGTACAAATTGCATTGATCACTGCGTCAAGGATAAATGTTGAAGCAACAAATGTAAGTAGGTTCTTGTCTCGCTGTCTTGTCGACAAAATACATCTGTTGAGGCCTCGAAGCGGTGAAAGAATTTTGTTGCGAGTGAAGACCTTCAAAAACAGCCAAAATTCAACGTCAAACCCCAAGTTTCTTGACAACAAAATTTTCCAAATATCTTCATGTGTCCAGGGAAGGTGCGGCGGGGGGTCTGCACAACAGATTTGAAGAGAACACAAATGATGCACATGCAGAACGCAGCCCCTCCCTCCCCGCAAACCACACATGAAAGAATTTTTTCAAAAAATGCCCAGAAATAAAGGACAAGTTCTGACCTTTCAACATCAGTCATTGCACCAAAATTCCATCCCGTTTTCAACAACATTCACAGAAACAGATGAATTTCGCGAGAAATTTCTATTTTCTTTTCTGAGGCCAGCCGTTGTTCAAGAATAAAATCTTCAATCATGTGTGCAGTGACACGCATTTTTCAAGAGACTTTCCAACTAATACTTCGCAACGTGCAGGGCACAAAAGACACCATTTGTTGTGACAAACGGAGCAGGCCGAATCAATCTTCATCAACAACTTCGCGGCATCAACCTTCCAGTTTTGTTTCGTCTCGTTTGCAAATGGTTCGAAAGAAACGCACACCACCTTCCGGGCGAGTGTCTTCGGTTTTGATCACAAGTGGCATTCCTTACTTAGTTTCTTGGCTTTGACCCAAAATTGCACCAGTTATGAAGCAGAACAGCCTCAAACTGATTGGTGTGCTTTGGTGTCGCTCTGAAAAATTATCAATCCACCAGAGCTCAACATTCTGAGAATTCAATCGCAATTTGCTTTGACAAATACAGAAGGCACCTGAAAGTTCAAGCTACAATGACCATTTGTGGAACAATTTCGGAAAAGCTACTTCCCCAGTGAACTGACAAAATATTTGTCCCCATTCACAATTCTCAGTGAGACTTCATTCAAGCAGGGACGTAAATTTCCACGTGGGGCCAACGGATTGCGTGGCTTTCCCATCAGCCACCTCAATTCATACAGTTTCTGCTCAATTACGTGAATTTTCCGCAGCTGGCGGGACAAGCCACGTTTCTGTAGGTCCCACGTGGCCAGGCTTGAAGTTCCCAGTATGTACAGGACCACGCGGTTGGGTTCAGTTGTTCTGTGCACCGTTTGTTCAGTTTGCAGAGAAACTTGATGCGCTGTGAAGATCACCCATTTCGGGACATTGGAATGCTGTTTGCTCCAATAAATTACACCTTATCGCAACGAAAATTGCCTGCGTCTTGTACTATGCAGTAACAATGGTTGCAAATCTAAACACTTTCTAATTGTGCACGACCATGGCTGGGACACCGCAAAGTTGTAATGCCGCACAAACTGTTTCTCAACAAGGAAAATGAGACTCATTGCACTGGCTTTGCTTTGTGGTACAGGCTTACTTACAGACCTCTGTGTCGCACCCCGTAGCAGCAGATAATCGTGAGGGAATTTCAGCTTCAGGGCGAGGTGTCACACGTTACTTTTTTACAGTACTCTTCTCCAGCAGCGTCCGCATGTCTGCGAGCGCGGCCGTGATCTGCTCTCCGAATCGTGTCGAACTCTGTCCAAAAAAGAACCCAACATCCGTGTTGTCTCAACAGAGAAAAACTCCCATCACAGCACTTGTTTGTGTGAAGTTCGCAAAAGATCCGCGCAGCTTACCGTCGATGGGCAGGACACTTTGCTTGAGATGTGAAAGAATATGGTGTTTTCACCGGCGATGATGTACGACACTCCGTAGCCATCGTCAGCGACCTGCAACGTAAATTCTTCAAACTGAGACAAAGTGACAGTGCACCAGCACACACGGTCAACAAGAGCATTCGGTCAATTCTTCAAGACTTTTCGGCAAAGCATTCATTCACACCAGACCCCAACAGGGTGCGTGGGGTGACCGACTCTTTTCACACACAGAAGGCCGGCTTGACGACACTCACAGGTCCGAAGCCGCCGCCAGCTGAGATCATGTCTGGGTGCTTCGTCAGGTCCAGCTTGTCAGTCTGCTGATGGGGCGTCTGCAATCAAGCAGTGAGTGTCAGGTCAAAAACACGAACATCACGTGTTGAAGACCCGCAATTTCCACGACCGTTGAAATTGTTTTCAACGAATCTCCAAGTGAACTTGTCGGAGCCAGGGGTGGTGGCGTTCCACCCTCATCAGTTATTTGTGTGGTCTGTGTTCTGACAGTTTCCGAAAAATTCTTTCCGGTTTGGCGACATTACACTGATATCTTTGGGGAGGCTGCGAGAGATACTACCTGCAAAAAATCCGGATGGGCCTGAGATTATTCTTTACAGACTTACGATGCTCCAACAAAAAGGGATCCAGAGTAAACCATGTTCACGCGACACGAATGAAATTTCGTCAATGAAATGGACATGGCATCAGAAAAAGACCTCGCGTGATCATACGAAATGTCCTGCGGGTAGTTTTGTGGTACCTGACTGGTGGATAGTCTCCACGGTTCGCTGAGCACCTCCTTCAGGAACGGGGACTCGAGGTTGAGGTACCGGGACACCACGTAGAGACAGAAGAGGTGGCGGTCGATACCGCAGCCCGACATGGCGTAGCGGTAGCCGTCCTGGTGTATGGTGCACGCGTGACGGAACAAGGCCACTCGATCCTCTTCCTGAAATCAGCAACATCAGATTCAGACACAGCTGAAAATGACAGTACGCTGCGCGAAACGTCGAAGAAACACGAACAATTTGGCGATCATCTGATTGGCAGGAATACGGCTCGTACGGTTTTCGTGATGTCATCCATGGCTCTGCAGAACGCCGCCGACTCCACAGTGCAACTCCGCACAGTCTCCGTGCGACCCTCGCGGAACAAACGAGTCATGGAAGCTTCGTACGTCAGGCAGAACCGACCTGCAGCCTGAGCAAGTTCAACACGAATTGTCAACACCACAACAGCAAATTTCCTCCAAAAACAGATTTTCTTGCGTGCTTGAACTGACCAGAAGGTTTTTGTCTACGACGTTGTGAATTTTTGAAGTCTTTTTTGCGATATTTCTAGGATTTGAGTGACCATTCCTGGTCTGGTGACTCACCCTGAAGTAGGCGAGCTGCAGCGCCATCTGGATGTAGGCGTCGGGCGACACGCGACACTTCTTCATGAAACCCTTGCCGTACATGTCAAACATCAAGAGATGCAGGTCCACGTCGTTCGCCAGGCCCCGCGCCACGCCCAGACTCTGCGCGATCACGTCCCTACACTGCGGACAGAGATCATCACCTCAATCAAGTGTGCACTGGAGTTGCGGCGTATTTTCATACAGACAGCTCCCTTCAAGTCTGTTTGCAAACCAGACAACAGAATTTGGCGACACGTACGTCTTGTGGCAGGTCCCACTGCATGCGGATCGGGTTGGGCGGCGGGAACTCGGGCTCCCCGCGTGTGTGCCCGTCTTCCCGGTATCTGCAGGACAACAGCGTCCGGTAAACACACCTGCATTCTTCAGTTGGTGATGTACGAGTAAAATTATCACTCAAGGGTGATTTTTTTCGGTGGTCAGTTCGTAGCTGATGTGACACTGCAAATCCAACACACAAAGCCCGAGGAAATCCTTGTGCATTTTTACAGACAACAGATGGCCTTTGTTAAGACTTCACTCTCAACCGAGAACACTGACTGCACAAAATATAACTGGTCATCACAGAAAATATTGACTGCCGAAAGCAAAATGACTTCTGCCACTTCGTGGCGTTCGGCGATTCCGTGTGAGGGTGTTCATCTCACTTGAACCAAATTACGTTCAACATGGTTCGTTCAGAAACAAATAGAGATACGTAGGGTTTGAAAAACCAACAGAAAAATATTCAGATGAGTGTAATTTTACATTACCCAAACATTGCAGTGTCTGCCAAAGTGTGCTCCCACAAGTGTCCCATGATTGGTGCATCAGCCCTGCATCACACACACGCACACACAAACCGGAGCGGAGAAGCATACACGCAGTTATGCATTCACAGTGAAGCGCGGTTACGAAGGAACGGGAGGGGTTCAGGAGGTGATCAGGAATGGGAGATCGGGAGGGAATGAATGACAAGTTTGAAACAAATGGCAATTTGTGCGGGCATAAAACAGTGGGGGCAGAAATGGCGCACACATTCAGAACACGCATTACAGAGGAAAGAAAAAGAGCAAAGACCATCATTATGAATCCCGATGCAAAAACAAGCACGACGTGTTGCGCTTTGGTCGCAGCGTAAATTTTTCTGCAGAAGACAGCAGCAGAACCCGCACCATCCAGATTAGATGCAGAGACAAGAAAACGCAACAAAGTAACAGCACAAGTTAGCAAAAGATCTGAAAGAAATCCAGAGAAGCCAACGTTAATTTGGCAAAAACAAGGCAGCGTTGTGTCAAAAACTTTCACCTGTCTGCAGTTTGGCGAAGAGAACTTCGACTGTCAAACTTCCCTTTGCAGGACTTATGCCATTTTGGTGTCCAAACAAATGTTTGCTTGCACAACAGGGAACAAAGCCAACTGATCTGGTTTCGTGCGACTGAGACTTGTGTCGCCCTACTTGATGTGAGAGTCAACATCACGCTGACGTTTTTGTGAAAAAGCGGTGATTACAATAAAGCCTCTGCAACACAAGTTTGACAGGGAATGTGCCACAAAGATTGTCCAAGAAATGAACGTAACTTGAACATTACCCTTTGAACACAAAGTCCTCAGAAATAGTGTGTTCCCACAGATGAGCCATAATTGGCGCGTCCGCCCTGAAAGGAAATCTCCGACATAAACCGATGACCACAAGCACCGAACTTCACCACACCGCAGCCCAAAGGAAGAACCACAGACTGGATTCACGAGAACACTGCCAAAAAACACCACTCGTACTCGTTCTTCATGGATTCCACAATTCCTATCTAAAACTAGACTTTCAAGTGGAGAATCAGCCGCGCGCAGCGTACATCGGCAGGACAGCACTTGTGTGTGTCGAATAATGTGTGCATAGTGTTATGTTTCTCAAAAAACAATTGCAAGCATGAAAATGTAAATTTTATTTTTCTGGGGGGGG
>JAAUXT010043896.1_pt1 | contig 19898 bp, 22 predicted proteins | sample 7278171 | NCBI WGS metagenome assembly JAAUXT01 (sample SAMN14350112, study PRJNA611818) | marine sediment metagenome | isolation source: surface marine sediment (1.8m) | place: French Polynesia: Moorea | collected 2018-08 | reverse complement strand
TTTTTACATTGTTGGACATTACATTTTATTAATGCAAAACATTAACAGGACACTGTTGTGTCCATGGACATTGTTCGGTTGAGTTTGAATAAACCGTCTCTGCACACCGCAACAGAATCGGGAACTTAAATTTGCTGCCTCGTAGACATGCCATTGTTCTGACAGATACGAGCATGATTACGCCTGGAATCAAAAGCCATTTTTCCTTGGTGGGAGGTTCCAAGATATTTTTTTGAACTGGACAAGCATTGCAGACATTCTTTCCCATAATTGAGCCAAGTAGCCCCCGACTGCTTCAGACACAGCTTCAATCATTTTTTCTCGGATTTCTTCCACCCGGGGTCCTGTACGCATGGCCCAAAAGAGCCTTGAGCTGAACCCTTGAACGTGAGACAGATCATCAACAGAGTTAATCTTCTTGTCCATAAAAAGTTTGCGAAAGAAGGGACGACTCACATGTTTAGTTTTTGAAATTCATGATTCACGGACAATGAACCGGACCCTCAAATACATCCTCTTCAAGTTTATTTTGTTGTTTTTGTTGGAGGGGGATTCCACCTGGAAGTTAGAACCCCAGAGCGTCTTCTTGATTTGACATCAGGTGAATAGTTGCGACAGTGCGGACAAAAAGAAATCTGTTTCGTCACAGCATGTCCTTAGTGTCAGATCGATTTCCTTGTCCCAAAAGTTTCTGTGGCGCTTTTTTTTCTCAAATTTTGAACTGAAGAAAAAGTTTTTTGTGAGTCGTTGATTGTGGGTTCGTGTCAAGAAAAAACCTGTATCGGTTTCAAACGACAACAACGTGGCTCTTTGTGCAATATTTCAAACAATTTACCAACGAGTGGCAAGAAAAGTGTCGGTGAGATGAATGCGCCAGATCGTCCTGAGGAATTTTTGGATGACCAGCGGCATTGTGACTGCATTGATGCATTTTGACCTCAGCAGAGCAAGCACAGACAGAGCCAGCACAGATCAAGACAAGAGCTGTCTGTGCGTCTTCGAGCAAAGGTTGAAATACTCCGGAACCAAAAGTGCGATCGGAGATTGCTTGAAGCAAGAAGCATACTTGTGCACGATTTCACAGACAAATCTGATTCAGGACAACGGGACACATTTCAAATAATCTCGCAAAGTGCAAAAGGTTGAAGAAAGTGTTTATGAAACAGTCCGGAAACCCAAGCAATGAACAAAATCACAATGACGATGCAAAAAGTGTAGTTCGCTCAGCAAAACGGACATTTCGAGTGCAGGTTTCTTTGTTTGTTTCCAGTTTCGCACCAACAACTCTGCAAAACGCTCCATGTGCGAGCACGCATTGCTCTCCAGATTAGCACAGACTCTTTTTTGTTCTGCGGACTGTTGAAATCAGCCAAACTCATGTGATTGAATTGCGCAAAACACAGGCTTTGGACCCGGATCCGTCACCCGTAAATTATCGATATGTGCGCAAACTTTCCAACAAGTTTTGTGCTTGAGAATTTGGCAGGGTACAGATCCTCATTGGCATACTGGCAATCAAGCGACAGAACAATCAAGGTACGCCGTGTTTTTGTGCGCGAACAACTGGCTTGTAGAAAAACTCCAAATTTAGCAAAATTGTTTTGGTCAAACAAACTCAAGTTAAAAAGCCAGAGAAGACAAAAAATTTGTTTCACATGCGATCATTGTCGTCATTCAATTCCTGTTGACTGTTGAGAGCGCTTTGAATCGTGAGGATCTGAACTCTTTGGTGGAGACCGAACAAAATTCTGATCCACAGACAGGGCAGGAACATTCAGACAAGCACAATGCTTTTCTTGTGGAAGAAAGCCCAGACAATTGACTTGCAGGGTTTTCAGTCCAACTGCAACACAAGCAGTTGCCCTGTTGCAATGACTGTTTGGACCGCACTACTTTGCACGGCTGTGTTTCACAATGATGTAAGAACTTTCGCAGCTGAATCATATACGTATACACAGAACACAAGCAGAGATGCGCCGTTGTCTGGGATGCCTTCTTTCAGAAGCAACATCAGTTTGATTTCAAACACAACACCCTGAGTCTTTGAGCGCGGATTAAAAGCCCAACTGGTTTCAGTGACGAATAGGAGGAGTCTCTTCACTGTCTCCGACAGTTTTACTGGCAGGAGACTTCACTGATCCACCAGTTGGACGACAGACCAACGTCGACTCCTTCCACGGTGAGTTTTTGCAGTTCTTCAGTTTTTTACTCGAAGAATCGTCTCTCAGCTACTTGTGTATGTTTGAAGTTGTGGGAAAGGAAACATGAAGAAGAAAATTGACTGCCTGTTTTGTTCACTGTTTTGACACTCCACCAATGACAAGAAAATTTTAAGGACAGGTCTTTGACTCATTGCAGAAGGCACTGTTGTTGTTTCTTTTTGAGCGCATTCTGCAGATGCAAAACAGACGGACTCAACAAGTACTTCTACATTCGCAACAACCAAACACGCAAAAAAAAAAACCGGGCCAGTTTTACGATTTTACAGGACGCACAAGCTTTCAGTTTGAGAAAGTTCCTTTGGGTGTCGGATCGCATCCAAGATTTTGGAAGGAAATGAAATGAACGGAAATGAATTTCTATTGTGCTCAGGCAGTTTTTGTGGCTGCAAAAAGCTGCTTACAAAAAAGAAAAACTCTCTGACCGTGGTTTTACATTCGGACTGGTGTCACTTTGTCACGGAGACGTTTCCTTGTGGGTCAAACTGTTAGAAAACTTGGCATTTGCAGTGAATCGAACCATGTGGTGCAGAGGTGTGATTGTGGTGCTTTGTGCGATGAGCCCGGTCGTGTGGCCGTCAATCCTCGACGACCTGGCAGATTTCGTCGAGCGCAGAGCAAGCAACAGTGGTGTGTAACAAAGATGAGCCTTGACAGTGGCATTGACAGCGTGTTGGAAAATAGTCTGAGGGGAAAAAACTTTCCTCGCAGAATGCGCGGCGAACCAGCCGGAGATGCGCCTGTGCAACGGGCAGCGCGACTGTGCTGACGGCTCGGACGAGGACGTCGAGTTCTGCAACCAGCGCGGAGTGGTGAGAACACACTAATGCTGCAGTTTCCATGAGTTTCAACAGCAAACAATGCATCTGTTAACATTGTGAAAATAGATCTATTTGGCCTTTTCAGTGCGCCTTGACATGCACCAGGTTCAGAAGCAGTCGTGTTCAGATCTGTGTGAAAGAGTCGATGTTGTGTGACGACAAGCCGCACTGCCAGTCAAAGGAGGACGAATCGCGCGGCATGTGTGAGCAGCACAACCGGGTGAGTTGTGTTCGTCGTTGCCACGGAAATAAAAATTTACTGAACCTATCGTTGAACGTTTCATTTCTGTTGCAGTGTCCTCTGAGATGCGATGGGCGATGTCTGGCCGAGAAGCGCATCTGTGATCAGCAGGTCGACTGCTCGGACAAGTCGGATGAGATGCCCGATGCCTGCCGGTCGGTTGGCAGGCCCCAGGTACAGAGCAATTTCGAAAGTTCAGAAAGCGCTTCCGACAGACGAGTGCGACCGTTCAGTCCAAACCATGTTTTTTGTTTGTTTGTTTGTTTGACGTTTGTCTTGGGAGAATGCATTGTTGAATGACTAGTTCAGCTGTGTCCTCTCGTGTGTTGCAGTGTCCGAAGTTGTGCCCAGGACCGAAGGAGATGTACTGTGTGCCCGAATACAGATTGTGCGACGGAAAGTTTGACTGCAAAGACACTCACGCGGACGAGGAGGACTGTGAAGAGGTTTGAACTTTTCCTTGGCAATTTTGACTGTGAAATCAGGGACAAGAGGACGACTCCTCCATACTGGGAACCATGCACATAGATCTCGCTTCAATATGGTTCCGCATCTGCGCTCTCTGTTTTACAGAGCCGACGTGGGCTCAGGATTCTGGAGGAGCTCTTCAACCTGGGAAACAACTGAGCAGCTGTTCTGATCATCCCTTTTCCTTTTATCATCGATAATGTGAACTCAGATAATCACTCGAGTACGCAAACAAAACCAAAACCGCGGGTACCTTTTCTTCGATTTCAACAGACATTTACTTGTGGTTTCGGCAGACAAAAAGTAGGTAGCACGTTTCCAACATCCTGCAGTCGTCTGAATGAGTGTGTGTGTCTGTGAACTCAAACTTGAAAAATCATCACAGTTTTGTGTGCCTGCCATTGCACGCGTGCAAGGACACAAATTTCCACATTCAATAAAATCACAAACTCACTCGTACACAAATTTGTTTGTTCAGAACTCTTCTCGCGGACCTAACACCCGTTCCAGAAAAGAAGGGAACAACGAAAGACAAAGGAAGCGTTGAAATGTTGATATGTTGATGTTGATGTTGTGTGTGTGTGTGTGTGTGTGTGTGTGTGTGTGTGACAGAGACAGAGGCAGACAGACAAAAGAGAGACAGCGACAGACAAAAAGACGAGTGAGTGAGTGAATGAGTGAGTAAGTGAGTGAGTGAGTGAGTGAGTGAGTGAGTGAGTGAGTGAGTGAGTGGGTCAGTCAGTCAGTCAGTCAGTCAGTCAGTGATGGGGCCCTTTTTGTCTGATTCCTGCGGTTGGCCACAAAACAACGATCTTTCGGACCCCAAACACTTTCCACCGTTTCGTTTTCTCGTTGCGCACACTCCCGCAAAGAGTCAGAATCTCTGCGATCACTGTCTTGTTCACTGTCTTGTGTCTTTATTCAAATTCGTACAAATTCAACCTTTTGTTTGTTTTCACTTTATCGTTGAAGTGATTTCAAATTGGCTGAAGGAAAGCAGTCAAGCGTGCGAATGCATTGCGGACTGTAAAAGTTTGCTTGTGTAACCTCTTGCGTGTTTTCCAATTTTGGTAGCTCCTTTTCGTTTTTGGGGAAAGGCAGCAAAAACTCTCAGGTACAAACGCACAATTTTGTTCTCAACAAATGGCTCACGAGCCTGTGAGATCTCAGCTGGATGCACCTCCGTGTTCACGGGAAAAGTGTTTTTCCATTTGATGTTCAGATCAGCTTCTCGCATGGAGGGATGCTGGGGCACTTGCATGCATGTCAAGCAATTTACCCAAAATTCGTGTGGTCAGGTGTGCACCCATGTAGTGGAGCTACGAACCTCAATTTACAAAGTAACAATCGAAATTCTCCTGAACCAGAAGGATCCTGAACCACGGTTGAACGTCGTGCAAGTGTTCCAAGTGCGTGTTCCTTTTGCCAAGCCTCCACATTGATTCGTGACGAAAAGGTATCATCAACCCCCGAAACGAAATGTGCTGGAACCGTGTCTCAGATTCAGAATGGGCATGTATTTGTGTGCAGCATGTACATTTCACCCCAAAAGGAGACCTCAGACACAAACGGGTTTGAGACCTGTTCATTCACAGAATATGATCCAGCATTTGAGAACACACAATCAACATAACTTTTGACGAAGCCCTTTGTGGACGTCGTACATGTGCGTGGAAGGCACAAAGCTCAAAAGGTTGATGACAAGTACTCAGAGAGGACATGAGTTTCTCTTCTCGGTTCTTTGCATGAAGATGGCCGTGCATGTTATGGAGTGATCTAATCTGCCAGGTACGTGCACAAAATCAAAATAGGTTTTTCAGATTTTCTGCACACAAAATCCTTCAACAAGTGTTTTGGACCACACAGACACGCACTCAAACATTCGCGCTTTTCAACAGGCAAATGACTTCATGTGTGCACAAACCTCATTTCAGGAGGAACTTATCCCGTTCATGGGAAGAGAGTAACCGGGTTTTCTGGGCGCGTGAATGCAAATCGCAGACGAGGGCGGTTCCGTTCTGAGGTGAGGACAATGGCAGTCATTTGTAATCGTCTTGAAACAGTCAAAAAGTTGTTTGGACACATCACCTAAATTTGAGAAGTGTACAGGTTGCATGCCAATGTTTTGTTGAGTTTCTATGGGCTTTTTCCGGTCCTTTGTGGGAATTGCTCTGCAGGAGACTTTTGGTGAAGCAGGTATACTTTGCTCCAGATGTGATTTTCTAAAATGATTTTGCACCAAATCACGAAAACAAAAAAAAACAACACGTGAACATCGACTGAAAGATTCTCGGAAGAGTAAAATGCATGCAAGTCGAAAAAAGCATCTCACAAGGAAATGAACCACGAAACGTGTTGAGGAATTGATAATTTTTCACTTCAACACGCTATATTCTGCCAACCATTGTACACGAGTGTACGAGTGTACAAAAACACAGGAAAAGAACTACTGGTCTTCAAATAAGGAAGACCTTGAGTTGCAATATGCAATGTGCATTTTGGACTTTTTGCAGTGGACTTTTTGTGCCATTTTGCCTTCCTTATTTGAGCAAGTTGAGGACAACAAAAACTCGTTGTTCCTCTTGTGCAAGCAGAGATGCCGACCACACGACGACCCTTTCTTTGCACATGTATCAGAGGAAGTTTTGAGACAGTCAGTGTTCAGGTGCTCTGCTCTGCGTGTTCGCTCGCACGGGTTGCACCAAAACTTGTGACTCCAGTGCGCGCTAAAAGACAGAACAATGCGTCAGTGCGTGCGTGGGGTTCCATTCATTCCAACCGCTGGGAAGATGCAAAACGTTGAAAAAGGCCTTTGTATTCGTGCGCAGGGTCCAGAATGCCACCGAGATAGAGTCTGTACAGGAGGCTGTACTCGTTTGGTGATCGCAGACTTGGACCTGAACCACGATGGCCATCTTCCGCTCGTGCTGTCTCTGCTGCAACCTGCGCACTGGATCCTTCATCAGCGGCATCTACACCTGCGTGAGTGTCGTTCTCAACACCAACATTTTTGTTTGGTGCACGCCCTAGCTGACCAAAAGATCAAAAGTCGCGTTGGCTTTATCAAAAGCAGAAAGCAACTCTGCCTTTTCGTGTTATTGTACATGTCAGCTTCGTGAAAAGGACTTTGATGCGTTTTTCCACTTGAGCTGCCACTGACGGAAGCCCAAGAGCTCACCGAGCCAAATTGTCAATCACATTAGGGCACCAGTGTGCGTTCAAGTCGAGTGTGTGTGTGTGTGTGTGTGTGTGTGTGTGTGTGTGATCTCGCGATCTTTCTGCATGACACCTGCAGATCCTGTACCGTGGTGGCTTCAGTAAGAAGATCAGTCAATCATTCTCTGAAAACTTGTCCTTGTGCGGAGAATGCCCACAAGGGAACCCTGCTCTTCATTCAGAGTTTCACTCAACATTTTTGTTGAATTGTCTGCAGTATTTACACAGACCAAAGGTGCACCGTTTATCCTCGCACAGAATCTGGATTCATTTCCAGCAGATATACACATCAAGGCAAGCAATGACAACACCCTCCCGCCCCCATCAAAAACCTTTTACATGCCAATCTTCAAAAACATCTTTTTTCCAATCGTGACAATTTTGAATGGTACAAAGACCAAGAGCAGGGCATACTTTTTGGCAGGTGGCGACCATTTTCTACTTGGTTCTGGTGGTGATCCGGAACGTCGGCTACAAGTTGGTGGAGGAGCACGGCGTGCAGGCGTCGCTGACGTACGGCTCCATCGCCTGCCTCGGCCTCTTCATCGTCGCGTCCGTGCTGCTCATCATCGCCGTGCCCACCGTCAGTAACGCCGAGTTCACGTCAGCGCCCTCGTACAAGTCAAAGGGGCACATTATTTCTGGGCTCGTTCAGATGCGACGCAACGCTTGGTGCACCCAGTGGCCACATCATAACAAACCATGAAACATAAAACTTCAAGCGTTCTACAGCTCAACTCAAATTTTGATTGATTCGATTGCTTGATATGGAAATGGTCTGGATTTTCACAGGATTCACCGCTGCTGTACGGCCTGTGGCTGATCATGGCTCCGATTACGATTCTTTACTCGTCCTCTGCCATCTGCTACACAATTGTCTACAACCTGCAAAACAACAAGGTCTGCTGCATGCAGAAAACAGTGCAGGGCTCCCACAAAAGAACAGCCTTTTTCACTGGACATCCCAAGAAGGGTCCAATGTTTGGGGAGAGCAGATCTATAAGTGATTCGTGAGAATTGCAAGGAGAAAACGACAGTGGCAACGAATCTCAAAATAGGTTTTGGATTTTTTTTGTGCTGTAAAATCGTGCTTGAGTCTGAGTCACACACGTTGAAATCTCTCTTGCAGCCGGTTGAAGAGTGGGAACAGTGCCTGGTAGCGGTCCACATTATTAACACCGTGATCACAGTGAGTGAAGGTTTCCCAACCATGCTCTCAACACGATGAAGCCAGTAATACGCTTGTGTTTCTTTGTGAAAACTTGGAACTTGTCCCATTTTCGAATCAATGTTCCCATGCAGTGTGCCAGGTCTTTAAAGTGAGGATTTCAATTTCGAAGCACACTCCTAAAATATGATGACACTCACCTGGGAACTTTCTTCACTCCTTGACAGATCGTTTGCATCGCGTGTGTGTACTCGCAATTTTATGATTTGTGGAGAGGCAAGGGCTCTGCTGAGTACTACAGGGAAATGGTGAGCAGGTTCCTTTGGCTTGAACTCGTGGAACAAGGTCAATTTGTTTTGCAGAGCAGTTGTGAATTCTCCAAAAATTGACCTTTTTTGTGCATCAGGGTGCGAACGTTCGGAGTCAATGCTTGTTCTGAATGCAGGAGCTGGCTCATCAGCAGGCGATCGCCGTGATGTTGGGTCTGGACTTCGGAGGACTAGACGATGTCGGATCATTCACTCCCCCTTCATACGTTGGCGCCCCGCCGCCGGCATACAGGTGACTTTCACAAAGTCAAATTTGTGTGTGGGTGTTTTGCTCGCAGTGCACTGCTCTTGGCTCCGTCTGTACGTGGTACATATCGTCGTTTCAGTGATCTCAGCTCCAGGCGACATCAAGAGTCAGAGCGAGGTGGGACCGCCAACGAAGCCAGCAACACGGCAGCTGGGCGATCCAACCGAAACGCTGCCCCTGTGTCGAATCCAGCCTCTGAGACAAACACTCCTGTCGGGACCCTGAGAGATTTGGACCCCAACAGCGCAATCAGACCCAGACCCTCAAGCAGACCTCCTCCTCAAAGTGAATTAACAGTGTCTGGAGAATCTGGTGGTGACCCAAGCAGTGTAGTTTACCTCAACTTTGAGCACGAGAGTGAAGACGGCTTGTCCAATTTGTCCAGCCCAAGGACTCTTCTGAGAGAACAAGCCGTGGCCAGAGTCACTGTTGAGAACAGAAACACAACAGGAAATAACCCGGAGACAACATCAAACGCCGCCTCACACAATCAACCACAGACTCGGAACAACACAAACAGTGGCACCAACGTTGCGCGGCTGATAGAGAATCTCCAAGGCTCGGCCAATGCAAGGGAGCAAAGTACAACTTCTCCCGAAGAACAGAGATCTGGTGCAGCAAATGACTCTGCTGAACAAACCAGAGCCAGAGTGCGACGAAACAGAGAGGGAATCACGCTTGACAACTCTGAGAACAGCAACAGACCGACGAGAATAGAAAACGACTCTGAGAGGAGAGTGACCACACCCGCTCCAGTTTACACTTTGGAGCAGCCGAGCAGAAGCCGAAGAAACCGACAAGAGTCCGCGCCGGAACCACCGCCTCCGTACCAAACTCACGACCCCAACCGCAGGCCAAGCAGAGACGAACTGGAGGCCCAGTCGTATCTTCGCGCTCAGGCTCAGGCTCAGGCTCAATTTCAGGCGCAGATACACGCGCATATGCACGCACAGCCTCAGCTCTTCGTGCGTCAGCACTCCAGGAACAGAGGCGAATACGATCCCACCATGGGTGGGGCCAGTACTTTTTACGCTGCTGCAACGTACATGTGACACCACAATCAAGAATTTGATTCGTCTGGAGACTATTTTTTGTGTGTTTTGAGATGAAGAGAAGGAAGGAGGCTTTGTGTTGCTTTGGTTGAGTCACATTTCGTTTTCGTACATATGATGTGACAGTGCTTCATGACAAATGCACGAATCGCTTCGTATCCTTGGTGTGACATGTCGTAGGATCTCAGCCACTGACTCTCAGTGCAAAGAACCAGCATTTGAAACGAAACGAAGAAGCAAACTCTGTGCTGCTGCCTGAACCTGCAAGCATGCATTCAATCCAGCAGGACTGGGAACGAAGACATTGAGGATCTGTAACGGGCCTCAACACCGCAACCGCAACGAACGTGGCCTTGTTGACAAAGCCATGACTCTGCCGAAAATAAACTTAGGGTCAGTGTCTTTCAAAATGCGTGCGAAGTGATTGTCTTCAAATACGAGTGCTAGCTTGTCAAAATGGAGTCAGTTTTGCTCGAAACTACTGTTTTCAAACAAATTGGTTTGTTGTCAAAACTTTGATATTCAAGGCAATTCTTTCCCTTGACCATCCCCGGGGTCAAATCCTATCTTGTTCTGCTCGATCAACGGGGCAGAAGAACATTGCTTGCTGCTCCAACCCCTCGTATTCCGCGCATGTTTCGCCAATTATCAGCTTAGCTTGAGCAACATGCGAGGGTCCCAATCCATTAGCTTTTCCTTGGAGACACTTTTGTGAACCTGGTGCATAATTTGGGGAAAAGTGACGCGAGTCTTATGTCAGCACAGTTTCTGTCAGCAAAGAACAAGAAAATTTAAACTACAGAGCGTCTTCGAACTGACAAAAGAAAATATCCCGGAATATCTGACAGACATGAAGGCGACATCTCGTGAACACCCCTGATGCAGACAAAGGGCAGCAGCGCAGCGAGATGCTGATGACAGCACGGGGCGGGTGGGTCCAGCTGCGGATGCGCAACAACAGGCCTGGCATCGCTGCATTGAAGTCACTCACAACAGCGCGCAGCAGCGCCGCGGCGGACGCAACACATTTCGTATCGTGAGAACAGGAAAACACAACAATGGGATTTATACAGACATTTTGCTTTTGCTGCAATGTCCGGATCGGATCCATGATTTGTGCTGCGTATTCATTGGTTTGTACAAGTTTTGTTCTTCCCAAACAGATAATATATCACATTGATTTGAGATCATATCGACAGAAAACACACATGATGTGATTGATGGCGCAAAAGCCAACAGGATATCACCGAAACATTCGTCTTGATTTGGTGCTGAACCTAAGAAAGGACAAAGAGATGAATGCATCAGAGATAGAACAAAGTCCCGCACCATACACAGCTGTGTGCAAATGATTTTTGCTTGTGAAACGTATCTGCCGTGGTTGTGCAACAAAATCAAACGCTGAAATGAAATGCGGGTGCTGCACGGGCTTTTTGCGATATTTCCTTTGTTTTGCTGAATGATCTACGTCAGAATCACCCGCATCATTGTGGCAGACATGAAGAGTTTGATCACGATAACTTCATTGTGCCAACTGGAGTCCATGAAAATTACTGTCACCCACACTGGTAAAATTTGCATACAGATGCCTGCTTGACAATTGTCGGGGCAGGGGGTGCAATCGTGTTGTGTTGAGTGTCCCCAGGGTCGCTGCGCAGCCAGCTGGTCTGGACTGGGTCCGGCCTGCACGCAACCTGTGAGGGGAGGTTTGCTTGATGAGGGTCCGCTTCTCAAATTGCCCAATTTGATCATTTTAACAGGAATCGATTTTATGTTTTGTTTCAGACTGACATTTCATGGCAAACAAACTTTTGTGACTGTTTCGCGTGTACGCTCCGAAATTTTTTCATCATTCTTGGAGAAAACTAAAACAGAGAAAGTTGACAGTCAGCAAAAGTTCTGATGTCATATCCGAATGTGGTGTGAAACTTCATCAGGTCGACAAACAAAACCTTTCTCACCCCCGAGAACAGGTGTTGAGAGGAAAGGAAACCACAATCGCTGCCGAAACACCGAGGTCACTTGAGCATCTGTCATGGTTCACGGCCTCCAATTGCAAACAAACATCTGTCTCCCCACAACATCACCTGCCCCTTCTCAGACAACATAAACTTTTGCACGGCGCGACTTCACCGTCACCAGGACAACCCCAAAAACACCAGTGTGCATGCACATGTAAGAGTGCAACAATTTTGACTTTTCTCTTTCCAGGTTGCAGCTATTGTCTACATGACGTTGGTTTTTGTTCGCTACACGGACCTCGAGGCCGGATCTGGTGCGTGCATTTATGTTTTGCTCTGTGTCCCAAAACACTGCGACGCTTTGATACTTCTCATTTCCGTGACGATAAATGAAGCAGTGCATGGATCTCTTTTTAGTTCACAACGGCATCATGTACTCGACGCTGGCGGTGTTCGGTATCCAGGCACTCGCTTCCATTGTGCTTCTCGCCGGAGTTCAAACGGTAAAATAAAAACGTTGAGCTGCTAACAAGACTCTCACGCAATTGTCCATCTCTTTTCTCAACCTTCTTGTGCGTCGCTGTGCGTGCGCACACGTTCAACAACGTCACTCAAAAGGTGTCACTGAAACATTTTCAGGACACGCGCACATTTTTCGTGCCGTACCTGGTCGAGACGGTGGTGTGCATCGTGCACGGGACGGTCAGCAACGTGTGGATCATCCGCGTCCACCTCGACAAGGACATGGTGCGTCGTGGTGTTCTGAAGTTATCCTGCCGTTGTTCGAGAACCAATCCGTGTACTTCTTCAGTTCCTTCCGTTTGCGCAGAATAATCGGTGAGAGACTTCTCTTCACGACCACGCGTTTCGTCTGTTTGCAGGGCATCGGGCCATGTGAGTTGGCGATCCTCGCGGTCCACATCGTCAACTCGGTCACCAGCGTCTACTGCGTCTTGTGCGTCGCATCGCAACTGCACGATCTCGTCAACGGCAAAGGCACGCAAGACTACTACCGACGAATGGTAAGCACGCACAGCTCCAGATCCTCAGCGTTGGTATACACGTGGAATGTTTCCTGTCCTGTGTGAATCAGAAACCGTCTCATTTTTGCAGAGCGAACGACAGCGCCGAGTGATGGAGTTTATCCTGAGCATGCAGCGACTGCAGGAAGGCGACCTTCCCTTTCAAGGCCCGCCCCCACCACTAGAGGGCGTTGACAACGTCGTCTTCAACTCCGAAGTGCCGATCCCACCTCCGCCTCCCACGAGTCCGAACAATCAAGACACCTCGCTCCCGCCTCCACCGTACAGTTCCCTGGACTTGGACAAACCCCCGGACTACAGCACTCTGCCAAGAGAAGGTTGCTCCAGACCTGGACTGCAGTGTGACGGCCAAGCAAGCAACTCTGGAAGAGCGCAAGGGATTCTGGGCAGACGACACGCCAGACAGATGATGGAGAGAAGCCAGCGGACCAATGGCAGATTCGCGGAGACGGGCCAAGGTCAAGTCTGTCCTGAATACAGGGCTGCGGCTCTTGGTAGGTCCTGGGATCAGAACACAGACGCACAGACTGGCAGAAGAGGAGGAGCTGGCCGCTCCATGGGCCCGGATCACCCAGACGGTCATCCCGACTTCAGTTCAGCCAGCACCTCCAGATCGGTTCCGATGCAGCTCTCTGTGGACGTGTTGTACTGACAAGAACCGTTATCACATGAACTAAGGGCTTCCAGATTTTAATTTCGCCAAAACAGACTTTTGTGCATGTGCCTGAGGACCACGAAGAACAAGATGCCAAAACTGAACACGAAACGATGCCATATCAAGTTGTATTTCTGTCAACTTTCTTAGTTTCGTGTTCCATATTGACAAAGACTTCACGGAAATTTTTATATTTCGTACCCATTTTTGCCAATTTTCTTGTTGGTTTGCGTGAGCTTGTTAGTTTTCGAGTACTTGTACACACTAACAGTATTACGATGTTGTTTGTCTTCATCATTCCTGTACAAATGGTCATTTTGCCAAATAAAGACACACCTTAATCTTATCAATGAGTGATTTGATTCAAGAGAACATGAAACACGCACGCACACCGGCTTTATTTCAGAACTTCTTATCTGACAATACAGCTGAAACGAGAGCAAAGTTTCTTTCAACTTGAACAAAAACATGTCACAAACAACAATCGTTTCATTTGCATACTCAAACAAGCACAACGGTTTCGTTTGCAAAGGCACCAAAGGTTTCATGAATGCATGCGTTTTGGATTTTTCTCACCGACGTTTGACAAGACGTGAACTACTGAGAAAAAACCTTCGTGAGATGTCACTCTGGATCTTCTCACATTGTGTGGTCTGACACTCCTCCACCATCCAGGAAATAACTCGTGACATGTGAATTCTGTTCAGAACTGAGTGACCACAGTCCCAGAGTGATTCCAGGTTTTGGAGTGTGCTTCGTTTTGTGCAGGTCGAGATGAAGGAACACAAAACGAAGAGAAACGCATGTGCTTTGTGTATTTGTTGCCTCTGTGTGACATTTATCACCGTCAAAACTTTCACCTACGACTTGAACGTCATCATCAGGGTGTTTTCAAAGACATTCGGTGTTGGTACAAGAATCGACAAGAGAACACGTGGACAGGAGTGGCAGACGACGTTTCCTCTGGAGCAGCAATGCTCCTTCCTGTCGGTTGCTCACACCGGAAGACTGGGGAACCTCATGTTTCAATACGCTTCACTCACCGGGATTGCGAAAACCAACAACAGGATCCCTGTGGTTCCGTTCAATTTCACTCTCCTCAACGTGTTCAAGTTGGACGTGCTGCGAGGCAACGGCACCCGACCTGGAATGAGATGGACCAAGCTTCGGGAACGCACCGGGTCCTGCGCTTTCGATTCCATCTTCACCAAAATACGTTTGAAGTTCAATGTTGAAATCCTTGGATATCTTCAGTCCTGGATGTACTTCAACAACGCTCAGGATGCCCTCAGAAAGCAGTTTCGATTCACTGAATCGATTGATGAACTGGCGATTCGATTCTTCGAACGTGAACTGCAGAATATATCTCAAAAGGTTTCTCCAAGTCAAAACCTGCTTTACATCGGCGCACACATAAGGCGAGGAGACATGCTAATTGAGGACAAAGAGAAGTTTGGCTACACCGTTGCAGACGTTCAGTATCTGGAAAAGGCCATTGCTTTCTTTCGACGTCTCTTCCCTGACAAATGCATCGTTTTCATCGTTTGCAGTGATGATGTGTTGTGGGCGAAAAGAAACTTCCCCGCTGGTCCCTACTCTGTGGTCTTCTCGGAAGGCAACAGCGGCGCTGTGGACTTGGCGATTCTGAGCCACTGCAACCATACGATCAGTTCCACTGGGTCTTTCAGCTGGTGGGCAGGGTGGCTGGCTGGAGGGTACGTCACCTACTTCAAGGAATTTCCCAGGAAAGATTCCCTGTTGTCCAGGGAATTCTCTGTGGACAAGTCCGATTACTTTTTGCCACGATGGGTTGGGTTATAGAATGCACTGGATGCTCTGCATGGTTGTTGAGGGCAAGTCCAACTGACGCCCATCGCAATCTGATTCTGCTGAAGCCAGACTGCTGAAGAGCCTGCGTTGGTTTTTGCGATTCAACTGTTCAGGGTTGAGAGAGGAACCTGGCGCCTGGACACCAATCAGACTTCATCACTTTTATCATGGACAGAGAAACATAGTCCAAGATTAGATGTTATTCGCTGTGTTTAGCAATTGATTTTGTCGCGTTCTGCCAGTGGGATCCAGTGGACACACAATCCTCTCACAATTCTGCGAAGTATTTTATTACGTCGCGTTAAGCTATGAAAAATTTTGTGAGCCCGTCACTGGGCTGCGCTTGTGTTTGTGCGAAGAACTTGGTGACGCACTCGACAACACACGAAGAGCGAGTCCAGGATTTCTTCCATTGACCATTGACACCCAAGAGAACACCAGGAGTACAGCTATGACTGGAGAACAGAAGACAGAATTCTCCAGCACGGCTGTGGCCAACTGCATGCAAGTTCGCCGCTTTGAGAGAATCTGCAGGCTTTACGACAAAAATGAGCAGGCCACCCTGAGAAGGTGAGAACGAAGGGTTTGATGTCAAGAAAAATATTGCAGGAAATGGTAACATTTTGTTTTCACAAAAAGAAACCCGCGCTGGCCCAGGCGCGCCGAAGGTGAAACAAACAATCTTTGAAGACCAAATCCCCCCAAAAAGAATAAAATTCAAGATGGCAAGTTTCGCAGCTCTCGTAACCACCCAACCAGTTTTGATGGCTGTTTGGTAAACTTTATCCAGCAAAGCTAATGTGGTTCTCTGGTCATCACCTGTAAGACCTGACTCGGTGTGAACCTTCCTCAGGGCAACAACTTGGGGAAGCCGTCATCTGAGTCAAGTGTCCACGTCTTTGTGCTTCTTGTTGTTTTCTCTTTAAGAATATCCATGAGTCAAAAACTGGTGTTGAATAAATTTCAAACCAATGTGCACACAAGTCAAATGGACCACGCCAGGAGGAACGGAAACAAAGACCTGGAGAACAAACTCAGAGTCAACTGGAAAGGTAGGGGTGCGGTTGTTCTTTCCAACTCAAAACTGCTCGTTTGTTGTGAAGAAAGGGTACACCATAAAATAGCCAAATAGCCATTTCTGTGACCTGAAATTGCAGATGGGATGACGCGTATCAGGGACATGGAAAATTCTGACAAAACTCTGAACCAATTGTGGAGAGATGGAGAACAGAGCTACAGGATCCAGCGAAGAAAACTCCTTCTGCAACAAGAATTTGATCTGCAGAAAGAAGATTCCAGAGAGCCGAGCAGTCAAAGCAGGTTTCGGTCAAAGAGTGCTTTCGCGGTCAGAAAGAAGTCTGACCTTTGCGACAAAGAATCATCGAGCAACGACAAGAGGCCGTACACCTCACCAACACGCGCAGAACTACTGAAACGTGTAGCCAGGGAAAAGTCTAAGTCTGCCAAGTCTGTTCGCATTCGGACTGAAGGCCCAAGATGCGGATCAACCATAGACAGAAAAAGTTCAGCACCGGGCAACAGACGAAAGTCCTCTAAATCTGCGCATGTCAACATGAAGTCCGAGCATCTTCAAGGTGAACACGTTGGGACAGAAACAGAGAGACCTGAAAGCCCCCTTTCCATCTTGAGCCTCAGCTCTGGAAGCTCAGACAGTTCCAATGCAGCAGCGGATGACGTTTTGCCTCAGGACACAGCCAGGGAGGAACCCAAATCCAGTCGCAGCAGAAGGAGTACAACAACAGTAGCCGTGAACAGTAGGGTCACGTCCAGGCTTTCCAGATTCACCAACAGCGCCAGGCGAGGCCGCTTCCGGAGACAGAGCAGACAATTCTCTTTGTTTCCAAAAGAAGATTCCGACAAACCAAATTTATTGCAGCTTCACAAAGAGCGAGTTCAGTCGGCAAACTACGAACAGCGAATAAATGACTTGGTGGAAAACATGACAAAATATAAAATGGAAGACAAAGACGTGGCCCGTGATTATCATTTTGAAATCAACCAGAATTCGGCGTTCCAGGCCAAGAACAAATCCGTGTGGAGACCAGGAAGTTTCACGGCCGCAGATATGAGACGTCACGTCGGGGACTTGACTGTCAGAAGCCTGACGTGTCTCTCGTTGGACACGTGTGTTTCAGCAGAGTGAAAAATACACCTCAATATCAAAGAGGCAACGCGTTATTACATGTCACAGGAAAACGAGAAGCAGTGCTCAAGGCAACTGCAGTACGAAGTCCCTTGCCGGCTAGAAATGTCATTGATTCTTCCTTGTCCTCCTTGTCTTCTCCGCGAAAGAGGGGGGTCCAGTGGGGGAGGGGGGTCCAGTGGGGGAGGGGGGTCCAGTGGGGGAGGGGGGTCTGGCAGGGGGGCAGGGGACATTTCATCCAACCTGCCATGTACTGCACTGCTACATGGTGCTTCGCCGTGAAGGGAATTCGCACAACAACTGCGCGAGTTTGGTTCCTTTGTGCGGACGCGGACGTCCACCTTCCGAGACGGATGTGCTGTCTATATCAGTCTGATATTGAAATAAATTTCTCGTGCAAATGACGCCCCTAGCCTCGTGCGCGGTTTGTTTGACAGTACTGTACACGCTGCAGCAATTCTATAACTTTTCACGTGCTCATGAAACAAGCATGTCGTTGTTTCCGATTGATAATCCAGATGCGGGAAAAACTCAAATAGAAACAAAGTTGTCAGTGAAGTTGCAGTCCAGCTTCTTCAGTGTTAGTGCTCGCACCTTGGCGCATCTCCTGACACGACTGTCATCAATGTCCGCAGATCTCAGATTCACTCGATAGGATCTGTGTTTCTGACTATGACCTGCGTTTTCATGCATCATGCGCGAAACATAATAATCAGATATGTCATATTCAGATGCCTTCAGAGGTTCTATTTTCTGCACAAAGTCGTCAATTGCGGATTTAAAGTCACGTCGCTCAACGTCGCGTTTGTGCAGGACCAGCAAGGTTGGTTCCTGTTCACTTTTCGCGGACCCTCTCTTCCACCACACCTGAGACTTGCTCGAAGTTTGGCGGCTTCTCGCTGCGATTGGTCGCGTTTTGTGGCTCGACCCCTCTTGCTCTGTTGCGCACGTACGCTGCGCGGATGTTGCTTCTGCCCGGCTGTTCTCGTCGTCTGACGGGACTGAATTGAGCGCAGCGGACTTTTGTTCTATTGGAGACTTCTTTCGTTCGTCGTGATTTTCTTCACCCTCGCTCCATGCTGGTTCAGCGTGTCGAGACCGACAGCGGGGTTCGCCGTTGGTCAGATGTCTGATTTTCCACAGATTGCTCATTTCACTGTTGCATCTGGACTTGGTACCACCAACTCGCTCATAACTGAGAGGGGAAAAAGGTGAGAAAATCGTTGAACATGGATTCTGTGAATCCTCTTCAGCTGGGTATCCCCACCTTGCTCTCGAACCACTTGAGGCAAGACTTCGTTCGCCATATTTCCAGATTTCTCTCAGTATCTCATCAGAGTCTTCCTCGACGGTCGTGTGCAACCTGACGCTCCTGCTGGAGCGCAGCTCTCGCTCAAAGTCAACGTCGCCCATCAGTTTTATTTGCCTCAGCCTGGATTGATTGAGTTTCTTCTGCAAAAAGAGGAGAAACAAGTCATTCCATGATGAGTTGGATCCCGAATTTAGCCTTGGGTTGCCTGGCCAGCCATGGGTGGCCAAATGGAGTTCATCCAGCTTGGAAGACATCGCACCTAACGACGCAAAGCGGAATCAAATTATCTTTCAGGGTAAAGTTTTCACCACAAAACACTCACCTGGAATTTGTGGAAGAAAATTTTCTGATCTCTCTTGATCTCAGCAGCAACAATGCGCTTACTCCTCTCCACGGCCGAGTGCGTCTGCAGGAGTCTCACGTGATCCCTGTGCAGCGCCATCTGTGTCCGGTGCGACGCCTGCACGTCGTCCGGCGGGTGGTGCGCGCGTCGCGTCTCTGCGTCTCTCATCATCTCATCGCCCTTTGCGCACCATCACACATTGATTGCATCTAATGTCCCTGGTTGTACAAAATCCCACGCGTGCGAATTTTCTTGTGCACGTTTTTACTCTTTTGTGAGCAACGACACCAAGATGGATTTCCCGAACTTGATAAATGAAGCAAAACCGTCAGCCCTTTGATTCAAACTTGTCAACAATTGAAATCCTTTCTTCTTCCATTGGTCGTGTAGGATATCATGTGTTTGGTTGCTACGCATCATAAGTGCTTGAGAAAGTTGTGTGACATGTTGTGCAAAGCAAATTTGCTTTGTACGGCGGAAAGCCTTTGTCAACAAAAGTCGAGGTTTCTTTCGGCTCCTGGTAAGTTTCCTTTCCAGTTGAGGCGAAGCGGCAGCGATCATCGGATTCTGTCCGAAAAATTGATTTGAGAGACCGAGGCAACTTCTTCGTGATTGTTTCCATGGAGACAAGGAAACAACAAAAGGGTACATCAATTGTTCACAAGCACCCAAACTTTCACCGAGCTTCCACACTTTTGCATGCGTGTCCCCGTTTCAGAGAACGAGAAGCAGTGCTCAAGGCAACTGCAGTGCGAAGTCCCTTGCAGCGTTGCAGTGGCGTTAATGTCATCAATTCTTCCTTGTTTATCAATTCTTCCTGGTCCTCCTT
>JAAUXT010150601.1_pt1 | contig 19903 bp, 20 predicted proteins | sample 7278171 | NCBI WGS metagenome assembly JAAUXT01 (sample SAMN14350112, study PRJNA611818) | marine sediment metagenome | isolation source: surface marine sediment (1.8m) | place: French Polynesia: Moorea | collected 2018-08 | reverse complement strand
TTCAAGTTCAGGGGGGAAGGGGTCCAACCCCCCCCCCCCTGGTTAGACCCACTCTACACATACAGACAGACGGACATACAGACTGATGGTGATTACATTAAGCGTGTGGTACACGGCCCTTCGGGCGACCACACGCTTAAAAGTCAACAAGCTCGTAGCCAAACATGGCCAGCATTTCTTCTGGTGGTAGCTGTACTCCTCTCCAAACAATCCACCCACGGAAACTATTTTGTTGTGCCAGCCAGCAGTCACCAGGTTTCGTTGGTTGCTTCTCATTTCACGTGAGGAATTGATTTGACTCCAATCTTTATGCCTGTCACGAGTGAAATGGAATCGAGATCCAACTGATTCTTTGATATGCATTTGGCACAAAATAGATCAAGGTAGACGAGCCCAAGCTCGGATACAACGATCAGATTTTCGTGTGGATTTTGGGTTGCTGCTCTTGACAGGTGCCAGACATTTGAGTTGCCCACACATCCCACCCACCGGCTATCTTTCCGTCAAACCCTTTTGCCCGCAATTTACCCGCAACTCAATTCGTGCCTTCAGCCAGAACACAAATCTCACTTGTTGCAAAGGTACAAACTCCCATTTCTGCTTTGTTTTCACGTCTTTTCTGCGGAATTTCACGAAGCTCGTCATGTTTACAAACAAACGTAGCCAACAATAATCGTGCTGTCCCGCCATCTTCCACTCAACATGCCAAATACAAACGTATTTCCAACGATACAGTTCCAAAGATTGACTCACCTCAGCACGAAGTCGCGGGACAAGAGGAAAGCCAAGTAAACATCCAAATATTTAGTCTTCATGTGTGTGACAGAAGAACAATCATGGCGATAGCCTCGGTTTGGTGGATGTGCAACCCCTCGTGACGTCATCACAGCGGGAATCCCGGCCCAACATCCGCAGCTGCTGCTGCTGCAGATGCTTTGAAACGGACAAAGTTGTTGTCCCAAGAGGAGTGAGTGTGTCACGTCTGCCCAAAATTGCTTTGTTCGCTGAAATCTCGTGGGACAGTCATCGTTTCGAATCCATGAAAAACGACGACCGATATTTCATTCTCTTGAAGAACCTTAAAGTTATGTGCGAAGAGGCCAAAAACGAAGAGACACAACCTGTTTTTGGACGGAGTGCAAGTGCTGCAAACGTTTTGTTTTATTTCTGCAAAAATGTGAAGCGTGAAAAGACACGAAAATAATCAATTTCGCAAATAGACTGAACAATTCATTTTGTTCGGTTTGTCAGAACGCAAAATGGCAATTCACATCGATATTTCAGGATCAATCTTTACAGGCTACACTTCGGCAAAGCAAGCTGAACTGTGAATTCCTTAAAATTTCTGAAAAACTCTCAATTTGCGCGGCAGTATTATCCAAAACGTGAACATTGCATTATTCAACAATTCGAGACAATGACCGTTTTGCTGTCTCTATTTCTTCCTCTCAAGGAACGAAAGATTACATTTGGAAGCCCAACACATACACGTGTACACACACACACACACACACACACACACACACACACACACACACACACACACAACGACGCACTGTTTTTGTGCATCTGTTGTTCAAACACTTTCATTGACATCATCAAATCTGATGATCGGTCGGTCCCACTCTCAATTCAAAAACAATTTGCGAGGACCCCTCACTACCCACCCGCGCGCCACGAAAAACCAGTGTGTCCAAAACGAACATTGAAAGCTGAACACGTCACTCCACTCATTTCCACACGCCCTGCTTTGCCTTGTTGGCCGCAGATTTCTTCTCCTTCTTCCCAGCTGCCGAGACTGTGGACTTTCCGCTTGCAACGTGCTGCTTGGATTGTTGCGAATTCGTTGCGGACTGGGTGCTTTTCGTTGCTGGCTGCCTCGTGACTTGCCGCTTCGCATTCTTTCTGTTGGTGATCGGACTTCCCTGTGAGCTGGTCGGGCTTTCCTTTGAAGAAGCACCTCTGGATGCCTGTCAAGAGAGAGAAATATTCGCACCACACAAATGAAGACGACTAAGCGCCGCTTGTACACCTTCAACAACGAACCTTTTCCAGATTCCTGGCTCGGCATACGACTGACAGTGTTTCCCGTTCTCAGTCAATTACGAGTCGAAGAAAGGGAATCTCACTTTGAGGCAGGAAACTTCACGCTTCGTTGACGTGTGTGCAAGTGTGTGCGAGGAGCATCAAGTAAAAATTCTACAAACATGGAAGCTGGTTCCACTGAATCCAGAAGAAGCGCCTGCTCGGAAAGGTCAGTGACTTATTTACCGTCAAGTTTCAAATGGCACGGTCATTGTCGCCTCGCACCTGTTTGACGACTGTGTCGCCGAAGCTCGGCGCGATGCTCCTCTTCACGGCGCCGCCCACAACAGTCGACGGCGCCGCAGGAGCGCCAGGCGGCGCGGCAGCAGCGCCCGCGGGCGGGGACAGCGGCGGCGGAACATCCCGCGTTGGCTCGTCCTCAGCCTCGTTCAGAACTTCCTTCGAGTCCGATCTGCAACAAAGAAAATAGTTGTTTGAGTGTCGTTCGGGCCAACTCTTTCAAAGAAAACAAGGCAGCGATGGGGAATTCAGAAGTCACGAAAGCTAGCTCTTGATCGGTTTTCAACAGAACTCAACTCCAGGAAGACAAGCACGCAAGCACGCAGGCGTGCAACATAATCACACGAGAACCTCTGCTCAGCAACAAGGAAACACAAAAAACGGGAGAGCTCACTCAGGCTTGAGGTCCTTGAGATAGGTGAGGAGTTCTGTCATGGGCGGAGTCGTGCCTGCGCTGGGGAGGTTGGAGCTGCCCTCGGGACCAGGGCGGGGAAGCCCGTCGCTTCCGGGCCGGTAGAGCCCCAGCAGCCGTGAAATCTCCCCAACCTGCTGCGGGGAGAGGACACCCTGGGGCAAACCTGCATAAACCAGAGATCTCCATCTATAAAAACACACACGGGTGTAAAAATTCCAAAACAATGCGACTGATGTCGAAAAAAAAGAGACTGTGCCTGTTCAGCCTGTTTTACACCCTGCCCTGCCTTTACACCACAGAGTTGGCAATCGCGACCGACTCGGCTTCAAGCTGTCTGGTCAATGCCATTTTTGTTCGAGCCCATTTCGCCAGTTCGAATCAATTCAGTGAAACAAAAACAGTTCCTACCTCCTGCGCTCGGATCACGAGAGCCGTGTCCACTTCCAACCAAAGTTGTATGAAAGGCGGACTTGGGCGGAGTCTCCGGAGCGCGCATCGGCGAAAAGATCGTCAGCGATCGGTCTGTGGAAGCAACAATTCGAATCCGGTTTTTGCCAACATTCGTTGAGTTGAGCCTGGAATGTTTCTTTGAAGAAACGTCTTGAACACCTTTGAATGTGAAAGTTGAAACCCTGTTCAGCACATTTCACCGCTCAATCCATCCCTGACAAGTTCTGACCTGTGTCTGCGACGGAGGAGTCGATGGGGTAGAGTTCGGAGGAGAGGCGGTCGGGGTCGGCCGGAGTGTTGGCCGGGGTGTTGGTCGGAACGACGTGCGCATGCGTCTCGGGGCTTGTCGGCGACTTCTGCAGCAGCTGAACCAATCAAAGTGCGTCATTTCACAGCATCACAAGGTCCACGTTTGATTTGTTCCACAGGAACCAAAGCACCCCACACTCTTCCCTTCTTTTTCCTGGCGAGGAAAACTTGAACAATCTTGGGCCTGGAGTTGAATCATGAAATGAACTCAAAACAAGCATGTCTCAGACACAAATCGCGCGAAATCCTCCTCATCGTGTGTGTGTGTGTGTGTGTGTGTGTGTGTGTGTGTGTGTGTGTGTGTGTGTGTGCGTGTGTGTGTGTGTGTGTGTGTGTACAAACGAACGTCTGTGTTATTCCAAATTTACCATTTTGATGTAATTCTGCAGCTCAGACTGCCTCTCTGCGTGAACTTGAAAATTGTCGCTCATGCTCGTCGCACTGCAAAGAAACATATGAAATGTCGTCAGATACGCCAAAAACCTGATGTCATGAAGAAATTTTGTGAACCATTCTTCCTCAAGTAACAATAACAAGGCACTCTACAAAATCCACCAAGTGTCGTTTTGTACCACCTGACGTTGGAGTCGGCAGACAGGTCGGCGTTGCGCGCGCCTCTGGATCTCTCCTCCGGGCGCGTGCTGATTGGAGGATCGAAGCCGAGGCCGGAAGCCTCCCGCGAAAACAAGATGGCGTCGTTGTCTTGGTGCTCAGACTGGAAGCTCCGATCCGAAACTGTGACGAGGAGAAGAATGAGAACCAACGTGGAGCCAACTTTGACCCAGAACGGATTTCAATGTTTCTCGACCAATTTCAATTTCCTAAATCTTAATTTGTGCTGCACACAACTCAACGGAATCACCAGACATATCACACAAACCTATTTCATCCATGGCGCTGTCATCCGAAATTCTCATGTAGTCGTGGTGCTGCAGACTGGCGTCGTAGTAATGTCTCATGCGCATCTGTTCCTGCGCGTCCGCCTGGGACGTTAGCGTCTCCGCGACTTGAGTGAGTGGTTCAGTCGGCGGGTGATTCAGCACTTTGAGGCCAAGGGACATCAGAGCCTGCATGACCTGTTCATTGTCTATGGGCTTAAATTGAGACTGGTTGCTGCGTGCACTGTGTCTGGTTTCCCCCTCATTCCGGTGTCGATTGTCATGAACTTCAGTGTTTGGTATCTGCACTGAGTTAGCGGACAACTGTATTTCTGATTTCTTCTGGAAAGACGGAGCCAGATTGGTCTGCCTCGGTTGAGGTTGCTCGTGAAAACTCTGCGCAACTGCGTAAGACAAGCCTGAGGCTTGCTTCCCCATGGAAGACACCTGACTGAAGTCAGAATGGTCACCCATCAAAAACATGTAACGCGCATCTGGAAGAGCCTCGGGTTCCTTCTGTCTTCCCAGGGAAACTGGCCCTTCGGAGTAACTCCGGGTTGTGGTGGTTGTCGATGGCACAGCGCTGGCAGTGCTGAGTTCACGGGTTCCGTCTGACCGCGCCCTCTGATGTCCCTCATCGTGTCGATCAAGGTCGTCAGGCAGTTCAGACTGGGCCGTGCTCGCCGAGTCGCTCTGGGTGGCAGGCAAGCCCGATTCCACCGTGCCGAAGGAAAATGTTGAAGTTCCTGTGAAGAGGAGCGTTGTGGCCTTTTATTTTTATTGCAATGAAAAAAAAATATACTTGTGATGCTCCAAAAAATGTTCTTCCTCGCAATCGCTCTGTGGACAAGTGAGGGCCAAAGAAGTTCTGTGTTGTTCTTACGAATTGGACCTTTTGTTCTGCACCATAACCGACACGCACGCACGCACGCACACACACACACGCACAGCCAAAAATATTAACTAGTTTCGTCAAAAAGAACCTGCCACAACACTGCAACTTCTCCGGTGTTTTGCTCGACACAACAGTTTGAACGTGCACACGATGACCCGTCCATTCTCTCACCTGAAGCGACACTGTGCGGTTGAAACTGCAGCTGCGACGGAAGCGGACCCTGGTTGTCCCGCGAAAGTCTGGCAATGGAGAGAAATTCAATAGGTTTCTCGTTTTCTGTCAATTCGCAGCGAGCCACAGAGGGTGTGAAAGGGCAAGAATACCTTGCAAATCTGGCGGAGTGACAGGAACAGTGGACTCTAATTTGGTCAAAGTGAGAAACGCACTTTCGGCAAGAAACAAAGACACTGATGATTCAAATGCCCAACACTTTTGACTGGGACAAGCTTCAAGAACTAGTTTTTGATACGTCTGTATGTTGCGAAGAAGACGTAACAAACTGAAAAACCTTGTCAACAAAGACACTGCAGGTCAACGAGGCGCAGGTCCAGTTGATCCATCAAAGCCATTTTATCACATGCAATCTGCATGTGTGCTTGGTGCTTTCGCGAAAAAGGAAGTCTTCCTTCTGCGATTTCTCGAGATACTGCACATCAAAGCAGTCCGGGACACGTCGCATTGCTGTCAAACCTGTCAACAAATTTGGAACTTCTTTTGGGACCCCAGTGTCCCAAGGACAGGTGGCTTTATGCTTCTTGCACAAGTGTTACGGGAACCGTTGGAACCACAAAGGGCCCGTCCGCTCAACCCGACAGCTGTCGTGGGGATTTCGTGTCCGATTGCGCGACAGGTCGGGTTTCACAAAGTTTTACGATCGTCGTTTCGCATGTTTGTGGAAATGGACACCGAGAATGAAGTGTGAAGTTGATCCAGCTGGTTGCCGGAAGATGCAAAGCGGATTACGTGGACTCAGACGCAAGGCACAAGAAATCAGACTGCGTCTTCATTCACACACGGACAGGTCAAGCAAGAAGTTGAAAACACACTAAGACACGCAGGTGGTTCAAAAACGTTGGATTTGAATTTCTATTTTGCAGGTTTGCACTGAAGGTTGGAGGAACGATACGGAGTTCAGAATGACTGCAAGATGAGCACGCTTCATTCTTCCAGGGTTTGTTCAAGACCGCATTTGTTTGTGTTGTTTTTACCAATCAAGTTTCACCAATGAGTCTGCGTGCTACGAATTTATCCAAGAAAGAAACAGAAGAACTTTCGTCAGCGCTTTCTTTTCAATTGCGCTTCTCTCGTTCGGCGATTCGTAATCTCATGTGAACTCGAGCTGTGTGATCATCTCGTGAAACAGTACAAGTAAGTGTGTCGCGATAAGAACTGTTCCTCAGTGTGAATATTTTCTATGGACAATTTTGAAGTGGCAAACAAATCTTATTTCAATTCACGTGACACTTGACAATGTGCACGGAATCAGTTGATCTCTGATGTCAGATTCCCTGCAGCGATATTGAAAGACTGTTCTGTGGTATTTTACAAGCAAACACTTCGAGCAATCAAGTGAACGACTCTGAAGAGCGCCCAAGTCACACGTCTGAATGGCCTGTTGATATTTGGCAATTTGGCAATCAGACCGGGATTTGTGACGCAGAAACACGCAGAACTGCGCTGGCAGCGTCAACTGAAAGTCCCCAAACAGCGTGGATGGAGCCTGGTCGGAGCCTGGTCAACATGCAAGCGTGATCTTTTGTTCCAGTGAACGGAGTCTGAAGCAACTGGAGCCTGCGTCATCACTTCGCAAATGTTTTTGCCAGGTACGTGCGAATTGTTCATCTCTATTGTCCTCACTTTTGGCACAGGAACATGCATGCATACCAACACAAAAACAGAATCACAACATGCACGCAACGAAAACAAAACCCTGCTTGCTCTTTTGAGCACGAGTCAACGCACATTGGACAGGACCAATGGAACAAGCAAACTTGCATTTGACACCAACAACCGAAAAGGTATTTGAATGGATTGACCACGAAGGATGTTCGAAGTGGATCATCATTTCTTGCCTTTTCACACAGAGCGAAATAGCTGCGTCAAGCGTCCGCTGGTTCACATTTGTGTTTCGCACAGGAGTGTTTGATCGAGCGTTGGTCCACGTATATCTGTAGTTTAATCCGACCAGAGTCGACCATTTCATGCATGTGTGTTCACATCGTCTCCTTGTCCTCTTCATGAGGCAGAAATCCTGCTGACCCTGATGATGGATCAAATGGACTCGAGGTGTACACAACGTATCAGCTGAAGGGTTCGGCAAATAATTGCTTGTACTCGTCCGTTCTGCCAAGTTAAGAGGCTAAAATTCACATAGTACTTCAGTGCAGACAACTCTGGCAACATTTGACAAAGCGGAATGAAACCCAGAGGAACAACCCAATTGGAAAGAAACTTTTGGTTCAACAAACTGTGATATCAAACGCAGGTGATTCGTCGGAAGAGACAAGTTCAGGACTGGTTCTTCCATTGGGAGATTCGATGGACTTGAGCTTCATTGCTCAGTGCGTGACATGTTGAGTTTGTCAAAAAGTTCACAGCCAGAGGCATCACATGACAGCAGGTCTGAATTAACCACTTCAAATTGGGACCTCCTACTGTTTGTCAAACCTACAAAACATGAAACGTTTGAACGAGGTGTGCATTTATTGCCAGATAAACGCAAAACGTGTGCAGGTACTGGTGCTAAAATTGTTAATTTTTCTCGTAAAACTTCAAACGAATCACGCAATTTCAATTGTTCATTTCAAGATTTGATCCAGTCATGGAAAAATCCGTGAATCACTTGCCAATGTTGGTTGAGATGGAAACCATGTCTCCAAGGAGACCCAACTGCACCTCGACTCCAATGCATGGTGAGTGGAGCCTTTGTTCTTCAAAAGGAATGTTTGGACAATTTTTCATCGGCAGCTGTTTCTGAAGCTGATGTTTGCAACGTGTCTTGCTCATTGTCGCAACATTCCTTTTCCAGGCTCTGCCCGCTGCTGTGACAGTGTCAGCTTCCTGCACAATTCGTTCGAGTTCGTCTCTCCCGGCACCACGACCTACACCCCAATGCTGCTGCGACAGAGCAGTGATACCTACGAAGACACCAGAACCCAGTGGAAAATTGAAAGAAATGAGAGTTCAGATCACTCAAAAGAACCAGACTTGGCGAAAGTCCGGATGAACAGTGAGGATTCGGGTATTGCAAGCACCGCGTGCCCCAGCACCCCGGTGGCCTGGAACCTGTCAAGAACCCTGTGCTCAAGACAGGAAACGGAGGATGCTGAATCAGGCAAAGAGACCAACAGCCTCCGTCACCCTGACGTCCACTCACAAGTCCGTGGCGACAGCTCCAGGACGTCACCCTGCTCTCGCTGTGAGAGTGACGGCTACTGTTCCGCTGATTCCGCCCTCGGGCCAAGTCTTGTCTCCCCCGAGGATGTATCGGATGATGAAGGAGTTGAACAAGATACGAGTCTTCTTGGAACCGAACAATGCAGATCTATGCAACACAAGTCGACCCATGGTGGACTTGACAAATCCAGGGCAAAGTCTCTCAGTGAAGAACTGGCGGAAGCTGACCAAGGGAGTGAAGGAATCACGCACCAGGAAGCCCAGGGTCCTGGTCCCCGCAGCGTTGAACAGGACAGTCAGGCAAAGCTGGAAGATTCAGCCATGAAACACGAAACCGATCGCCAAGAAACAAAAACATATTCTGCTGCACAAGTTGGTCAATCGACTTCAGCTTGCGAGATCAAAAGACTGAAGGAACTGCACGAATACAGAGAACAATTGGAGCAGCAAGGAAGAGACATCGCACACGAGCTGCAGGTGCGTCGGGATTTCCTGCACCAGCTTGTAGAGCGGTGGTTTGTCAAAATGACCATCCAAGTGCAAACCACAGTGCAGGATGAGAGCTCGTATGTGGACAGCTTGATTCGTGATCTGGAAACACAAGCCAAAGATCTAGATGTTTCAGACCTTGCAACACCCGACCACCGAACAGAAATACGTTCTCATCAGATTCAAACGAATGAGAGAATGATTGCGGACAACTTGAACAAACATCAACTTGGCTCAGGAAATCGAGGGAATCCAGAGATGCTTCCGCACGAGCTGAAGCGGAAGCTCATTCTGATCCTGGGAACAGGATGCAACATCACAACCGATATGCTGGGCAGCCTGTCCTGGAGTTTCTTCGCTGCCAAATTCAGGTCCAATTCAGGCATCATCGCACCTGGACGGTTCGTGCGTCAGTTCGACAGTCGCCGAGGCTTGCCCAATCGCCACACGTGCAACATAGCCAGTGGCCTTTCGCTGACCACAGACGGCAAAATGGTCATCACTGATCTCGGCACAGACAGCGTGCGGGTGTGTGATGCTCGGGGCAACACAGAGCTTCAAGTCAACGTTTTCCCGTATCAAGACCCAACCAACGCAGTTCAGCTGTGCGACGGGAGGTTCGCAGTCGTCTGCAGAAACAGCGTGAAAATCTTCAACGCGCAGGGGGAGTATTTGCGCGAGTTGGATGGAGACCTGAACTGCCCTCAGGATATAGCCCTCAACAGAAATGGTGATTTGGTTGTTACGGATATGACTGAACGTCAGCACTGCGTGTACATCTATGCTCGAGCCGACCACAGACTGCTCCACACGATCGTGGGAGGCAGACACGCGCCTCTCTTCACGAACGCCTGGCGCGTCTCCGTGAACCACCAGGACGATATCATCATCAGCGACAACAAGGAGCACTGTGTCAAGATTCTTACCCCGCGCGGAATTCTCGTCGGTCAATTCGGACAGCGAGGCGCTGCGATTGGCCAGCTCTTCCATCCAGCCGGAACCTGCACTGACCAATACGGTCACATCCTCGTCGCCGACAGCGCCAACAACAGGGTCCAAATGTTTTCTCCACACGGGGACTTTCTGGCCATCTTGGTTTGCGACGATGATCTTGCGACTCCCATTGACGTCGCGGTGAACGAAAAGGAGGGGGAACTGCTGGTGCTGCAGGGTGACGGAGAGGTCAGGGTTTACCGCTATTTGAGGTAACTGAGCCCAGATGCAGAAAGACCTTCGCCTGTTTAAGAAGTGTCTCGATCTCACAACAGTTTGAAAACAGTACAATCAGAACTGCGTTGGATGCATTGTGTAAAACTGTTCACTCTCAAGTGCCATGAAAGGATCTGCGGATAATCACCATGTAGAAATATGGACCCTTTGTTTGCGTTCACCCTCGAAAAAAGTTCACAAACCAATATCACTTGCCAACATATCAAGTCAAGAGCCCAATTTTGTGTGAAAGTGATAACTGGTGCAGTAAGACTGGTATCTAGCTCTTCAGTAACAGGCACTCTGGAATCACCAGATTTGTTTGTAGAACAGTGCCGATTATTCTGACCCTCGACCAAACGTCTCTTGTTTGCTGCGCTGAGGCGACAGTGTTTCACACCAAGAAATTTATGCGATGCGATTGCGCATCCAAATTTGCTCTTGCACCCGCTTCATCTGACACAGAAAAGGACTGAACCAGCGTCTGGTAAGCGGCATCCTGCGGTCCGCTGAGCTGCGCTCAGTAAAGAGTGAAGTGGAAATGTTGACTTTGTGTGAGGATCAAACCCGTCATCGGACGAGGCTGCGAGTCAAGCTGACTCGACGTGTCGTCAGGTTACTGGCACAAAACAGATCTGATTCAATTTTGATGAAGTCATTTGTCTGTGATGACGACCAACTGTTTCGCGTGCAGCCAAAAAATATCAGAATCATTCAGTATTTCCAAAACGTGTTGTTGCACAATCATACTGTATTCATTTTGGAAAATAAATTGTGTATCAGCTCACGTGTTGCTCGGTTGCTGCGCGATGCCTCCCAGGCTGGACGTGTGCGTCGCTGTCTGGCCCGTCGCGGCACTGGTCGAGCAGACGCTGGTGCTTGATCCCTGATGGAGACCAAGACAGATTCATATCAGCGGCTTTCAAAGGAAGCTATCGTCTTGTGAACTGACACATTTTGCATTTGGTCTCTTCTCTGCGGTTGGCGAGGAAATCTGTGAAAGTTTCACCTGTTTCAAGTCGAGTTCGGACGTCGCGCCGGAGGTGGCGTTCGCGCCTGAGGAGCCAATCTGCAGCAGCTGCAGCGCCTCGCTGCAGTGAGACTGCATCATCGCCTGCAGTTTGTTTGTCATCTCCAGCCTGTAACACAGAATGTGGTTTTCAGTCATGTTGCTTGTGCACGAAAATCGTTCACTACCAGTTACCATGTCTTGGTTGCTGCTCACCTCTGTCTCTCCAGCTTCTTCACGTAGCTTTTCATCGTGTCCATCTCCGTCTTCATCTCTGTCACCCTGAAACCAAAACAGAAAGGTGGACATTCAAACCAGCACTCAGCCAAAACAGTGGTGGATGCAAGTTTCCATTATTTCAAGCGAAGTGTATTCCGGTCGCCTTTCTCTGCCCCAGACTGCACGTCAACAACAGGAGTGCTCTGTAGCCGAGTACCGACCACCATAAATGAGTCGAACTAACTTTTCTTCGAACCCGAGCGCCTGCTGCGCGAGTTTCTCGTCCCTGCGGCGCACGTCCTGCTGGAACTGCTGCAGCTGCAGCTCCGTGTCGGCGGCGTGGCGCTGCTGCAGCTCGTACAGCTGTTTCCGGTGACGCGTGCGCAGCTCCTCTTCCCCCGACACCTGCCGCGCGTGCGCCTCCTCCAGACGATCAGACATCTGAAGGTTTCCACGTTTATCTCATCTGTCTTTTCCAAAACGGCACAAAAAAGATGACTTCGTTTTTCGTTCACATTCTTGGACAAAATCTTGCATGTTACCCTTCAAAGAAGCTGTCACGCTTCTCCACCACAATCAAATCTTTCCTCTCACTTCATAATCAAGGATTCACCTCCTTCTCAAGCTCGGACCGCAGATCGGACTCAAGTTTCCTCTTCTCATTCTCGAGCCTCGCCTCCAGCAGCCCCATCTCAATCTTCTGACTCTCCTGAAAACCAGAAACATATCGTCAGCCAGTTGCGGACGAGAAAACTTTGTTCCAAACATCGTTTGTTGTCAACTGTTGCAGGTGTCTGGAAGTGTTTTCCTCTCTGAAGAGTGGCTGCCACTTTGTCCCTTCAAGACAATAAAATCAAGACGTGTGTTCTGCTACCTTCTCCCTGGTTGTGGTGTCGAGCTGCATCTTGAGACTGTGCAGCTCCTTCTGCGACGCCGCGAGCACTTCTTGTGTGTCGTTCAGCGTCTCGTCCAGCTTCTCCCGCCTCTCCTGAAAAACCGCCAACAAGCGCGCTTGTCTGCTGAATGAAGTCTGTGTTTCCGGAAATCGATCTTCGGAACCACCCTCCATGGCTGACAGAACGTTTTGGATCACACAACAAACCTTTTCTTGATCCATACACTTCACGTGATTGTTTGTAATTTCGTCGATTTTGTGAAGATATTCCGCCTCTTTTTCTTCCCAGTGTTCTTTTTCCTGAAACGCGAAAACCACACACCGGTGCAGGTGAAGGGACATTCTGAATGCACTACCGAGTTGGTACAAAAAGGAACTGCCCTTACTCCCCAACATGTGCGAAAACATCGTAAACAACGAGTGATGGATGAATCTGCCGTATCCACCCGTGTCTGCGCCGCACTTTTTTGCCCCGATATTGAGCACCAAAAAGGTGGGTGCTTTTTTTCTTGGGGTCAGTTTTTTGTTGTTTTACAAACACCCAAAAAAACCCCAAAACAAGGGGGGGTTGCATCTTTTTCATGAGTGGATACGGTACTTTTCACTGAGAATTGTCCGCAAACCGAGAGAACGCTCAGACGAATTCTCACATTCTCGTAGTTTTGCTGCAGGTCGCTGTAATCGACCAGCATCTTTTCTTTGGCCTGCATCGCCTCGTTGCGCTCACTGTCCGCCTCTTCGCGGAGCGCGCGCTCGCTTTCCAACAGCCTCCGACCCTCCTCACGGCTCCTCGCGTCCTGCTCCATCTGTGCATTCAAGGAGACTGTGACTCAATCCCACGTTCCCCTTGAAGCATTCAAAGTGGTCCGTTTTGTCAGTGCCGATTTCGAGTGAATCAGTACACCTTCCCACGCTTGCACTTTTCGTGTACAACCACATTGGACGCGATGTTGAGAAAGTGCACGCACCACGCGCGTCGCGTGTTGGTCGGCCTCGCTCGCACGCCGCGATTCTGACTTGAGTCGTTCCAACGATTCGCGCAGCTCGCTCTGCAGTCTCGTGATGTCCTGTGTGCAAAAAAGAAAATATACACACGATACATTTCCACGACACTCAAAAAAAAGAAGCCCCTGCGAATGCGGTGCTACCTCGCTTTGCTGGTCACTCTTGAACTTCAGTAATTGATTTTCCTCTTCCTGTTTCTTCAGCAGGGACGATTTCTCTGCCTCTTTCTTCTTCCATCCTTCCATCACTTTTGCCAATGCCTGAAGCAGAGAGACGTGGAAACTCAGAATTTCAGGCGCATTGTAAGCCTGATGAGAAGCAAGATCTTGCCTTTCGAGAGCGCCTGTCCGTGAAAGTGTCAACGTCAATTTTGTTGCACTCTTTGCAGGGACCACTGCACTACAGAGTGCCTCTCGAAATCGAAGGGCCTGTTGTCTTGTTCATGTCGTCCACCATCGCGACTCGTGTGTGTGTGTGTGTGTGTGTGTGTGTGTGTGTGTGTGTGTGTGTGTGTGTGTGTTTGTGTGTGTCTGTGTGTGTGTGTGTGTGCGTGCGCGCGTCGTCTTGCCTTGTCCAGATGCTCGATCATCGTTTCCTTCTTTCTGTCGGTGGACACAGCCACCGTGAGCTGCTGCTGTAACTCCAGCATCTGCCAGCAGAACGAACAACACTGACACATTTCAGTTCAAAACACTGACCGCTTTCAGTCTTCCAGCCTATTTTACTTTCAGAAACATCTTTATCGAGACAGAGTCATTTTGGGGAAAGGAAAATGTTCCCTTTGAATAGGTCAATATGAAGTACCTTGGACTGCAATTCTGTTATCTGCTTCTCACAGTGCTGAAAATGTAACAACTCAAATAAACACAAGGTTTCTGAGAGTGAGACCCAGTTTTCGCAAGCAAGCAAAATGTCGCTTCCAGGAACAGGCAGCTTCTGAAATTTTTTCAGCTCCTTGACCAACCTTTCTCCTGTACCGCTCCCTTTGCAGCTGCTCTTTGTGCATCTGTAGTTCAGCAGTGACGCCGGAAGCACCGACAGAGGAAAGGTGACCACTTCCCGAAGACTGGAGCAGCCCTGGTCCCACGATGCCCTCCACCTCCGACCACGACTTCAGACTTGAAGAACAGAATGAGTAATGTACTGAAACAAGCACGCATTCTCCACTCCTGTGCATGTGTTGTTGTGTGTGGTTGTGCCTGTGTGTGTGTGAATGTGTTGAGCTGTCCCCTACCCAACTGCATGAAAGCTGCTTCCGCTGGACAGCGTTTCATCTTCGTTGACATCCAGGAGTTCCCCGAGCAGCTCCTGACCTGGATCTCCCGTCTCGTCAAACTCCGCCTTCCCTGCCACGTACAACAATTCCACTCCAGTTATGGAATCTACACTTGCGTTCAAGCACGTCTGTAACTGCTCCTTTGACTGACAATCGTAATCATGAACTCTTTTTTTTTCAGGAGTCTGTCTCACCTGGCAAAACCTGTTGGGTCATGTTGAGCATGCTGTGCAGATGGTTCCGCACCTGCTGCAGGTTTTGTATGGCCACGTTACTCGAGTTGCTGCTGCTGGGATCGGGCTGAAAACCAGACGGAAAATTGCCGAGAAACCTGCGAAACTTGCTGAGTTGAAGACCACCACAGCTTGATTGTGACAGGGAACACCGAATTTGTGCAGTGATCCGTCTTGTAAAATGTGCCAGCAGATCAAGGAATGGGATTTGAAATTGGCGACAAATTGCAACTGTCCTCTCCACTGGAGATTCGTACACAAACAGGTATGACTGTGTTCAAGACGTGTTTGTCCCAGATCGATGACCGCGGAGAACGAATGACACGGGCACAGGGAAGTTGCCAGACGCTGAAGGATTATTCCAACATTTCAAACAGTAAGGTAAATCCCATTCAGTTGAAGAATGACCAACCGTTGTGCGCGCCACGTTGTCCTTGTCAGGCACAGAGTTAGCTCCCTGCACGTTGCCGCTTCCAGATTTACTTGAGCCCATCGGTTGGGTCGGCAGTTCATTTGTCTTCTCGTGGCCAGATTCCGACCTCACACGGTCTACAGGTTGGTTCTCCTTGTTAAAATCCACGTTTGTAACGGTTTCGTCTGGCTCACGCTCAACTTTTTCCCTCGAGGAATCTGAAAAACAAGTGATAACGTTTCTTGTTTGGGTTGCAGGGTAAATGGCAAAAAGGCGTGTCAGTTTCCGTTGTTTGAGACCAACGCCACAACGCGAAGATCTGATCCACCTTTCGATGAAGAGCGTTCAGCGTCTCTCCCGGACGCCCCACGCGAATGTAGCAGCAACGCATCCTGAAGCAAACATCACTCGTTTATCAAAACGTGTTGACACGGACTGTTTCTTTTTTGGCATTGCTGCTTCAAATCTAAATCTCGTTTCACCTGAGATCTCGTCCTTGGCTGCAAGGCTGTGTTCGGTTCCGAGTGTAATCGAGCAAACACCAGACTTTGGTCAGTCAGATCCGAGTGTGTTCTTCTCAACGCCAGAAGCTGCGCAGCTCCATCGCTGTGGTGTAGTTTGTGACCTCTCCCCAACTGCCAAGTCTCCGACTTGCCCCGTGATATTCTCAATGGCACGTTGTGAGAGTCGACATGTCCAGTGGTGCTCGGAACCTGGATTTCCTCGACAGCGTACTCCTCTGGATTCAAAACTTCCAACGAACGTTGTCTTTTTTGAAGATGAGGCGAATGTTCTTCCAAATCCGAACCGCCAACCGTTGTGTTCCGTTCAGTAAGGACTGAATCGTCGTACGCTTTGGGCCTCAGTTCGAAAGGAGCAGCAATGGAGGAGACAAGCGAAACATCTTGCGAGTCGTCCTCACCAGGAGCCACAACCCTCGAGTTGGTTCTCAGTTTTGGACTCGATGTGAAATGGTCTTGCCTCGCTGAGGGCTTCGTTCTGGACCTGTCTTGGCTCATGATCGAAGGATTGTACTGACTTTGAGACATTTCAGACAAGAGTCTGCTCGTAGTGTCTGATGTTGAATAAGACAAATAGTCCGGTGAAATGCTTTGACTTTCAGATCTGAGTTGCGCGATGAGGGAATCGTAGTCTCGCCGAGCGACGGACTTGTCTTGACTGGCGTATAACTCCTTGGCCAAGTCACTGGGCTGCTTTTTGACTGTTCGCTGGTCAACATTCCAGTGGGAAGCAGGACTGTCATCTGATTCATCGGCTGTACCTGAAGCAAAATAACAGTTTTTGGGCTTTTCCACAGGACACACGAACAAAGAGAAAGTACCACATCAGTGGTTGATTGGTAATTTTTAGGGTGGCAAGTACCAGTACGAGGCTGATCCCAAAAGTCTTTCGTTGTCATGCATTCGGTGACGAGACATTCAGGTCCATTTCTCAATCACCTGGTACCATTGCTGGCCACTGGCACTGCAAGGAATCAGCCACGTGTCACACACACACACACACACACACACACACACACACTCGTACACACACTCGACAGCACTGACTTGTCTGCATGGGATCTGCCTTCCAGTGGACGCTCTTCCCTTTCGTCGCATCAGCTTGATCGCTCACAGCACCTTCTATGAACAGCTGCACCCTCGCCCCTACAATTGTCGACGCTCAATGACCGACGCCAAACTCACTCAGCCGCTGCTCCCCAAGCTGTTCAAAAGGGATTGGTTTGAACTTGGGTGAAATCGGATGATTTTCGCAAAGTGTGCTTCACTGCACCTGACTGTTGTCTCTTTTCAGACCCCTTCCGGTTGGATCCTACTGAAATGGATCGATCCGGAGGCTGCGATGACTCTTGTCCTTCAGGCGTAGTTGGCAGAGATGTGCTCACACCGATTGGGGCTGCAAGATTCAATGGTCTCATCTCGAAAAACAAAAGACGTTCAGAATTTAGTTCAATTCAGTTCGCAAGTGCTCTTCTCGTGGCCGATACTCGTATGCCTGTGGTGTGTTGTGCTGTTGGCGATACCAAAGTGTCACACGAACCTTGCATTGTGATCCTTTGCCCTCAGTTCTGATTTGTTCGACTCATGAATGATTCATCGTCTGAAACTACGACCTCCCAAGCGCACTGTGATGGTCAAACAGTCGTCCTGGTCACACAAGGGGACAACCTGATTGAACAGAAATGACAAACATGCAGCTCAAAATGCCCCTGATCAACACAACAAACTTTGTTGACTGCAAGCCTCAACAGGCACATTTGAGTGTGATAGATTTTGTTTGCAACATTCTTGACACGAACATCTAGTGTTTCTGCACAACCTCTGTCAAAGTGGTCGCTCATCGTTTCTTTTGATGTACAACAAACAGGCAAACAACGAAGAAATTACCCATTTTCAGAAGAAAACGCCTTCGAATCCCTTTCAAACTTTCCTGATCTAGGTCGTCAAATGGTTCCGAGGCTGAGTGACCTATTTTTCCAGAATCTAGAGCAGTGTCATCTGGCGTTCTAAATACAAGTTTGGTGGCGGCAAAAGGTGCAGTGCAGAGTGCCGGGCCGAAACGTAAACAGCACATGTTCACTTTTGCAGTGGAGTTCAAGCGAGGAAGAAGTGCTTCTTCCTTCTTGGGGATATTTGAAGGATGTTTGCTGGAATATCGCCCGGTTTATGTTGACAGACAAAGAGTGGAAGGTTGGTGTGTGATTCTTATTTGGGGAGACGAGATCTGGACCTGTGTGTCGTGAGGAAAGCACAAGAACTTTGACACCGTTGGTGTTTGGTTTCATTTTACACAAAGGCAATGGCTGATGATTGAAGGTCAGAACAGTGTTCGTACGTACCTTCGTGCTTGTGTACAGTTGTCCAGGAGGCAAATTGTGTTGGGAGACAAATTGATTGCCGTGGTTGAATGTGATCGATTTGCAAGAAGTTGTGACTGAAACAGAGCCTGTCCCTTGGATGAAGCAGACCTGCCTGCTCGTACGAGTTTCTGTTTCTGATTCACATTCGACAGGTCTCTTCAAACGTGACTTGTCGGCTGATGCTTCGCACGCTGCAATTTTCTGGGAGGCTGCGTCCCTTATCAGTACTCGTGCCTATGTCGTGTAGCAATTGAGGACTTTCCCAAAACCGTTTCCGTTAGTTGATTTGAATCACATCTTATCAATTCAGACAGACGGATCCTGATATTGCTGTGGGACCAGTTCTGATACGGCGTTGTACATCACCACAAATTGACCACAATGGCGCAGGAACGAGACGACAACGTCAATGTTCACTACAACATCAAGAAACCTCGGGGGAGAGCGACACTGCAGCGGAACCTCCCAGCCAGGGACCAATACGCCAAACACCACCGCAATCACCAGGACACCGGCATGGGCTGCAGCCTGAGCTACGTGGGCATCCTCTGGTCGTTCCTGTCTTTCGTCGCAATGGGCTGCTCCTGCGTCGGATTCTATTTACCATTCTGGCTGGAGGGCGCTATCTTTGGCGAGACCAGATCCTCACTGGGTGTGTTCAGGAGGTGCAACTATCCCACGCTGAATGAGCACGGGAAAGTGGTGGTCGTCATGGAGTGTGGACGATACGCGGGTTTCCTGGACATCCCAACTGTATGGTGGCAGGTCGCGACAGTCAGCATTGGCACCGGATGCTGCCTGACAATCATGGTTTCCTTCGCTGCGATCCTCGCTTGCTGCATGAGGGATATTCTCACACACAGTATTGCCAAGTTTGCTGGTGTCCTGCAATTTCTGGCGGGTAAGTACGTAGACGCTGCAAGTAGCCTTATTTTCGTCACAGGTTTGCACAAAGTCCAGTCAAACGATCACCTGATTACTCGTATCGGAGCGAGCCTGTGTTATGCAATGACGAGAGGCTTGACGTCCTGGGGCCTAGTGATACGAGGATGTATGCAATGCTGCCGTCCGCTCAATCATGTCGTATCAGCTTTGGCGCAGACTACCGCATGCCGCTTGAATGTAGTCAAGTTTGCGCAACTGCCCTTGACACCTCGAGGTCATGGCCTTGTGAGGGACACCTCTAAGTGTCACTTGTCAATCTGTCGTCATTTTGGTAACATGAAGAGGATCACAGAGATTAGTTGGAAGCTGGTGCAGTGCATTAATATCTTCTTCTGTGTTAAACTCAGATGGACCTTGGACGACACTTTCCTGTGCCTGAAGCATGTTTTCAGGGTGCACTGCCTTCACCGCAAGACTGTCAAATTTTGGTATGACTCCTTTGAAAATGGAAGAACTGTTCTGGTGGATCAACACAGAGCTGCCAAAAGACGCACAGGGAGGAGCCCAGTTAATATCCAGAGGATCAGGACGGCAATTCAACAAAACAGAACATTACCGACACACACCATCCAGCGCATTCTCACCAAGGATTTGAGACTCAGACGCAGGTGTGCAAAGCTGGTTCCTGCACTGTTGACACCCAACCATTTGAGGCAGCGCCT